>Ga0126381_100003791_pt1 | contig 16393 bp, 17 predicted proteins | sample PanSoiMetPlot_28_FD_96465 | JGI IMG/M metagenome (GOLD analysis project Ga0126381, IMG submission 96465) | Tropical forest soil microbial communities from Panama - MetaG Plot_28 | ecosystem: Environmental > Terrestrial > Soil > Tropical forest > Bulk soil | place: Panama | collected 2016-02-17 | reverse complement strand
GTTTCCAAGCGATCCGGTGGTGAGTACTGTCGTCACGACCAGCGTGACCAATCGTGGAATCATGTCAAACCTCCGGTCCCCAAAGCCTGAATGGGCGAAAAAGTTCCCTCGGTTCTCGTAAAAATGTCAGCAAGGAAGCGCCGCGCGCGTGGGCCTCGCAGAGCCGTCATTGCCCAACCGCAGCCAACGTCTTTAAGTCGACTCAACAGACATCGTCTTTGCGTGCCGCCGTACTCTCATGAGCGTGCCTTTCCGCCTCCAGGCGCATCTCGGCATGTCTCGTCAGCGTCTCCGGGAACGCTCGGTATGGCACAATGCAAGCTTCGTGCCCCGAGGATGCCGGCGGTAATCGCAATGTCGTCGTGCCATAAGCGAATGCTCCGCCGCTGTCTGAGGCTCATGGCGTCGCTGAGCCGTGCTTGCTTCTAGGTTTCAAACAAGGTGAGACAGTGCGCTTGAGCGAACCCGACACCCGCGGACCTAACGAAAGCGAAACTGACTCGGGGCCCCGGTTCGATGGGTAGTGGCTCAACAATCACATCACCGCGCGTTGGCAGAATACGAGGTAAACGATCCTGGCCCAACGATCTGATGCCAGGACCATCGGTTTAGCAAACTTCGGGCCCGCATCAGCGGGATCATGCGGTGCGCTTGATCTCGCCCGCCGGGCCGACTACACCGCTCGAAACGAGGGGGGTGAGCGCGTGAATACTGCGAGTGCTGGCCTGCTTAAGACCTGTCCTGCAGTCCTGTTGGCGGCTCTGCTCGCGTGTTGGCTGGCCGAGGGGCGCGCGGCGCCGGAAGAGCAGCTTCTCATAGGCAAGGCCGCCTTCGGTGATTGGCGGGCGGACATACCCGGCCGACGGCGGCGCATCCTTCCGGCCGACTTGCCGCCCCCCTTTGCGACGCGCTCCGTCGGCAACCCGCCGCACGTGATCGCTAGACCGCGATCTGAGCATCTCTTCGTACCACCGGGCTTCCACGTCGAGGCGTTTGCGTCGGGCCTTGAAGGGCCACGCGCCGTTAAGGTGGCTCCAAATGGCGATATCTTCATCACCCAGCCGTGGGCAGGCCGGGTCAGCGTGTTGCGCGCGGCCGACGGCGCACCTCAACCGATGCAGAATCAGGTGTTTGCATCCGATCTAAATGCGCCGTTTGGACTCGCGTTCTATCCGCCCGGCCCCGATCCGAATTGGCTCTACGTCGCGCAAGCCAATTCGGTGGTTCGCGTGCCCTACCACCGCGGCGACTTGCACGCGCGGGAACGGCCCCAAGTGATTGTCCCTTCGCTTCCCTACGGGGGCAGTCATTGGAGCCGCAACGTGGCCTTTTCAAACGACGGCAAACGGATGTTCGTGTCTGTCGGGTCGGAATCGAACGACGGCGAGAATTTAGCCAAACGCGATGTTGCCGAGATCGCTGAGTTTGAAGCCGAACGCGGCGTGGGAGCTGCCTGGGGCGATGAGACAGGCCGCGCCGATGTGATTACTTTTGCGCCAGAGGGCGGCCACGAGCACGTCTATGCAACCGGGCTACGCAATTGCGTTGGACTAGCCGTCGATCCTACAGGCGGCGATGTCTGGTGCTCGACCAACGAACGCGACGAACTTGGCGACGATTTGGTCCCCGACTACGTCACCCGGGTTCGCGACGGCGGCTTTTATGGCTGGCCCTGGTACTATGTTGGTAGTCATGAGGATCCCGTTCACCGCGGCGAACGACCTGATCTCAAGGACAAAGTCACGGTTCCGGATGTGCTCATTCAAGCGCATTCGGCGTCATTGGAGATGGCGTTTTACACCGCCACTCAATTCCCCAAAGAGTACCGTGGCAGCCTGTTTGTCGCCGAGCACGGTTCCTGGAACCGTCGCAAACGCACCGGTTACAAAGTTATCCGCATCGTGATCAAGGATGGGGTCCCAACTGGCGAGTATGAGGACTTCATGACGGGTTTTGTCGCGGACGATCGTGATGTGTGGGGTCGGCCCGTCGGGATCGGCGTGATGCACGACGGCTCTTTACTCGTGACCGAAGACGCCAACGGAACCGTGTGGCGCGTCTGGTACGGCGATAGGAACGAATAGCGCCCCGCGGTCGTCAGTCCCGCGGGCCCGCAGCCCTGTTTGCGGCATCTTGGTCAGCACATGGTATCGACCAAGCCCGCCTTGGCATCGTGTGCCGGTGACGGCTCTGGGCATGCAGCGGCGAGCGATCGCTCGGTTTTGACCAGCGCCCCGATCCGACGATTTTACCATTCAGACCGCCCGCACCCGCCCTCGGTGGTGCAAACTGCCGTCCTCTGATACCTCCACTTATCGCCGTGCGCCTTCTGCTGCAAATGGACGCGCTGCAATTTCCAAGGAACATCCGACGGCTGCGAGCGTTGCCAGGTGACAGCTCCCGCACGGGTCAGGCTCGAAGGGCATTCTGCGTCCTCGTGCCGGGGTGCTCTCGAAACAAGAACTGCGGCCATGACAGCCTAACCCGACGCGGTCAACCGTTGCACCGCGGGTGGCGAACTTGTGGACGCCCAACGGCGTGGCCGGGTTTTGGCTGCGAAAAACACCAGCGACCGACGGGAGTGAATTGGGCATGGCGCCGTCGACCCGACACGCCCGAGAATCCGTGACTCGGACTGTCTCTCGGCCGGCGCGGGCGCGCGCGGCTCAAGTTCGTCCGCGTGGCGCAGCCGAGCCAAGGCCTCGTCCCTCTCGGGGGGGCAAACTTGACGAGGGGTTGCGAGAGACCATGCTGAACGCGGTCCCTCGGCTGCGGGCCTTCGCCATTTCACTTTGCAGCAACGTCGACAAAGCCGACGATCTCGTCCAGGAAACCCTGCTTCGCGCGCTCTCACATATCGACCAGTTCGAGCCCGGCACCAACATGTCGGCATGGCTGTTCACGATTCTACGCAACCTGTTTCGGTCTGACTACCGCAAGCGTCGCCGTGAAGTCGAGGACGACGATGGCAGCTATGCCGAATCACTGAAATCCCAACCCGAGCAGACCGGGCGACTGGAACTCGACGAATTGCCCGCGGCGCTTGCCAAGTTGCCTGCAGACCAACGCGAAGCCGTAATCCTCGTGGGGGCTTCTGGGCTTTCCTACGAAGAGGCCGCAGACATCTGTGGATGTCCGATTGGCACCATCAAGAGCCGCGTCAACCGTGCTCGCGGTCGACTCGCAGAACTGCTTTCAATCGAAAGTGTCGAAGATCTCGGCCCCGACCAGACCACCCGCGCGGTCCTCACGGGGGACAGATAGCTCGCGGCGAGATGCCACAAGGCTCCGCGGGGAATTTGAAACAGTGCAAGGCGCGAAACCCGCCCGTCGGCGAGGGCCCGAGGAGCGCTTGATTGCGACCACTGCGGGGGCGAAGCCACCCTGGAAATCGCGTGAAAGTGCTCATGCAAGGGCTTGCGGCGTCGCGAATACCCCGGCCGTTTCCCGGAATTTGCCCAGAAGTCCGGCCTCGCCTGCAATCCGAGTCCCACTCCAACAAACAGACCTGCCGTCTTGTTATGTGGACGACGGCTTCGTTCCCGAGCGAGCAACGGTTCGCCACCAAGCTGCAGACCAGCAAAGCAAATCAGCCAGGGCGTTTTGCGTATCGATCAGCCGCTGCCATGCAAGGCTGTGGCCGACGCACCACGAACCTTTTCACGGCGCCGTGTGTGAGAGCAGGTCGTGACCGATTGGTTACCGGCGCGGCCATCGTTGTGGCGTAGAGCGCATCGCCCGCAGCGGGGCCCGCGTGGCTTGGGCAACACCCCGCCGCCCGCGTGTCGGCCGCTATCGTGATCACAACCGACGTCGCTGCTGGTGTGTCACCATCGACCGATCAACGCGCGGCAGCAGGCGTGCTTTCGGGACTTTTCGCCCCGTCTCGCCTGCCGCAGTGCTATCACGTGACGCCTCGCACGCGCGTTTGCCCTCGATCCTAAGCGTAGGCAGGAGCGGTGAAATCGATTGCTGCCGAGTTGCCAAAATAGGAACTTTGCAATAATCCCTGCGTTGCTCGCGTAGGCTTGGCAGCCCGACTTCGGAGCTCTTCATGACAAATCCGGAACGTTATGCGACTGTAAAGGAGTTCGACAAGACCGCCGCGACGGTGGAAGACATTCACCGAGAGCTGAAGGTCATTCGTGATGATATCGCGCGATTAGCCGAGCAGATCAGCACGCTCTTGAGCTCGGGTGGCAACGATGCCATTCGCGAGGTCAAGGCACAGATCGATCGATTTCGGGATAGGCTCGACGATGTGCTGACCGATGCCGGTACCAAGGGTCTCGATGCAATCGGCGGCCTGCGCGATTCGGCCGATACACTGCTAGATTCAATGGAGGATACCGTTCGCAAGCGTCCGATCTCAACACTCGGGATCGCGCTGGGGGTGGGGTTCCTGTTCGGCGTGACTTGGCGCCGCTGAGAGGACGGCGTGCAGTTCCCTGGCTGGACTGAGGTTAAGCTACGGCTCGATGCCGGCAGGAAAACCCTGATCTGGGGTATCGTCGCCATGGGCGCGGCCGTGGTCGCGGTCGGGCTTTTGTGCGCAGCTTTATTCATTTGGATTGACGAACATTTCGGTCCGATCTGGGCCTGTTTGGCGCTTGCCGGAGCTTTCCTGCTCGTTGTCTTAATCGCGACTGTGGCAATTGTCTCGATTCGACGTCGTCAAGCGCGGATTCTCGCTGTCCGTAAGCAAAGCGCAGCGACCCTATTGCGCGATCCTACCGTCCTCGCCCTCGCGCTGCAGGTCGGTCGCACCCTTGGGTTCAAACGTGTCATACCCGTGGCGCTGCTCGGGGCCTTCCTGGTCGGTATGGTGCTGAGCCGATCGGCGTCGCGTGACGCCGGCGATTCCCAATCCGATTCCCAGGACTGACGGTAAGGCTTGGCCGCGAAAGCCATGACGCTGCCAAGAGCAATGCAATGGATTTTTGAATGTCGTCATGGCCAAGAGCACCCGAAAGTTCCGCAGATGGTCCGGCCCTCATCATGGGCGTTGCTGGATTCGTAAAGCCGGCCGGCACCCAAAAGCCTCCCCGCGACGAAGATCCACGACAGGGGCGCCCGCCGCCGCTTCGTACCCGCCACGCGGTCGCACACGCGAGGGCCGCGCTGTCGCTCGCTCCGTCATGCCGTGGCGGCCGCAGCTTCAACGCGCTATCTTGCAAGCATGTCGAGAGCGGCCGAAGCCGGATGACCTCGCTGATCTTTGGCGGCAACGCCCGTTCCGGGGGTTGCGGGCAAGTCGCAACCGATACCGATCCACCGCGAGGACACACCAAAATCACGGCAGCGGACCTATGACAATCATTCAGCGTGCGCTTTACACCCTGGTTTTCTCCGCAATGTTGCAGCCGGCGCTCGCCGATGACCCGCCTCGCCACGCGCAGCCGAACGCGCCGCTCGAACACCGTGGACCCGGAGTCCTACAGCTGTTGCCCGGTGATGCCGTCACCGAGCACACGATCGATCTGCCAAAAGGCCAACTCGCCTACACGGCAACCGCAGGGACGTTGCCATTGTTCGATCCGAACGGCGAGCGCAAGGCCGACATCTTCTACACGGCTTACGTGGCCAAGGGTCCCAATGCCAACACCCGGCCAGTGACGTTCGTGTTCAATGGCGGCCCGGGGGCTGCGTCGGCATTTCTGCACCTTGGATTGGTCGGGCCAAAGATCATCGACTTTGGTCCCAATCATCGCGATGGTGCTGGCGCCAGATTAAAAGACAACCCCGAGACTTGGCTCGAGTTTACCGACCTCGTTCTCATCGATCCGATCGGAACCGGCTGGAGTCGGACCGCCAAGCCCGAAGACGCTGAAGCGTTCTGGAGCGTTCAGGGAGATGCCGAAGAACTGGCCAAGGTGATTGCCCTCTATGTGGCCAAAAACAACCGATCGGACTCACCCAAATATCTGTTGGGTGAAAGCTATGGTGGTTTTCGGGCCGTGAAGGTCGCGCGGACGCTGCAACAACAGCAAGGCATCGTCATCTCGAAAATGATCATGGTTTCTCCCCTCTTGGAGGGTGCCTTCCAGTTCGGTTCCGACCGTTTCGCCCTAGGCGCAGCGCTAGAACTCCCGAGCCTTGTCGCAACCGAGCTGGAACGTAAGCATGCCTTCAGCGCCGATACGTTAGCCGCAGGCGAGCGCTTTGCGATGACCGAATACCTGACGACGCTCGCCGGTCCGCCCCTTAGCGGCGAACAAGCCAAAACATTCTATTTGCGCGTGGCGCAATGGACGGGTCTGCCCGTCGAGGCCGTCGCCAAGGCACGCGGGCTGATACGCAGCAGCTATGTTAAGCACTTGAGGGAGGGTGAACAGGAAGTGGTCAGCCACTATGACGTGTCCTTCGCGGCTATTGATCCTTTTCCCGAAGCCTACGCGGCGGAAGGGCCCGACCCCATTCTGGACGGGTATGTCCGTTCACTCGGTGGTGAATTCGTCGGCTACGCGGCCAATCAGCTCGGCTTTAAGACCGAGATGACTTACGCGCTGCTCGCGCAGGAAGTTAGTCACAAATGGAAGTGGCACGAGGGGGCGAGCCTTGTGCCGCCGAGCGTCACGGACGATCTTCGTGAGCTGTTGTCGTTGAACGCGTCGTTGCGATGCCTCATTGGCCATGGCTACAGCGATCTGGTCGTGCCTTACTCGGTCAGTCGCTATGTCCGCGACCATTTACCAAACCAAGGTATCGCCGAACGCGTGGGTCTCAAGCTCTACCGTGGGGGCCACATGTTCTATCTGGATGACCGGGCTCGCCAGGAATTCACCGCGGACGTCAAGGCGTTCTACGGTTCGGACGCGGCGCCGACGTCACACTAGCCAGGGGAGATCCATCGGCCGAGAGACCGCCTTCCCGCGAACAATTGGCACTGAGGGCTCGCCCATGACCGCAGAGCGCACATGCGAGCGCCGGCGCGCCTTTTCGGGGCTGGCCAAGGGTGTCAGACCGCTGGTCCTCGTTCCACACCGGGGGACCAATGCCTGTGGGTAAGTCAATATTGGGCTGGGATAATCACGATTGTCGCTGTGATCTTAATATTGCCCTTAATCAGGGTCATGCAGCCGTCAAGGTCAACGAGCGGGTGAAGACCCAGCTTCGGGACGGATCGTAAGATTGAGGACTGCACTGCTGCTCTTCTCAACGGCGACTTCTGCTCCGAGGCGATGCGCGAACGTAGGCGTAAGCGCTGACTGCTGCTGAAGAATCGGTGCCCGGACCCGGGTGGTGTCGATCACACCGACGTAAGCAGGGGGGTTGGCGATGGGTCTTGGAACGCTGCGGGCCGGAAGATTCGGGATGACGTAACGTTGCCCCTGTCAAGCAGGGCGCCGTGCCGCTAAAGTTTTGCCCGATTCGGCCCCTAGCTCGCCCGCCGAAGGTTGGACCATTTTACTCGATCATCGAATGGACACTGTGATGAAACCTCTTCGCATTGACAGAACATATGAGTTCGGAGCCGGGCCCGAGACCGGGCCCAGAGGTGAAACCAACCGACGCATTCTCATCGTTGAGGATAACGACTTCGTGGCGCACCAGTGCGAGACCGCGCTCGTCGAGGCGGGCTACGAGGTCGTCGACATCGTGACCACGGCAGATGCGGCCGTCAAAGTGGCCCTGGAGCGCCGGCCCGCGTTGATTCTCATGGATATCTACCTACGCGGCCAGCGCGACGGCATCGACGCGGCACTCGAGATCTTCGAACAGTGCGGGATTCGCAGCATTTTTGCGTCTGCACTCGCCGATGCATCCGGCAAGGCGCGTGCAGATGCCGCGCGCCCCTTGGCATGGCTTGCTAAACCGTTCACCGATCAGAAGCTCGTCAGAACAATCGAAGCAGCGATGAGCGACGTCGACGCAACGGTGCAAGTGGAGAATTGAGACTCCGGGGGACTGACGCCAAGCGCGACCACGCGATCGCGACGACTTATCACTAGCTCCGCTCAGCTGTTTGATCACCGTGCCGGCGATTGCTGGCGGGAACGAATGTTCGTTGGTTGAGCGAGCGGAGCGAGGTTCTAGGCGTTGCGATGACGGCCGAGAAGCTCTATGACGACGAGGACACGAAAAGCACGTGTTCTCATGGCGGCCGCGCAACCTCAGATTGTCGTTAAGGTCGATCGACGCTCGCCCGATGGGCACGTCGGTTTTCTGAGCGTCCATAACCCCGCCAAGCTCAATGTGTTGAGCAGCGCGCTGATGGACGCCTTCGTGGCCGCCGTGGCGAAACTCGGACAAGACGAAGCGTTGCGCGTCCTGGTCGTGACGGGCACAGGCAACAAGGCCTTTATCGGCGGCGCCGACATCGACGAAATGGCCCGCCTTGATGCCGCGTCGGCCAGAGCGTTCATCACCCGGGTTCACCGTTGCTGCGAAGCCCTGCGGAACCTGCCCGTGCCGGTGATAGCCCGGATTGACGGCTACACCCTGGGAGCCGGCCTGGAATTGGCAGCCGCTTGCGACCTGCGCGTGGCAACCGAGAGTGCTCAATTCGGCATGCCTGAAGTGCGACTCGGCATGCCTTCCGTCGTCGAGGCCGCGCTTCTGCCCACCCTCGTGGGCTGGGGTCGCGCGCGCGAAATGTTGCTGCTTGGCGAGATCGTGACCGCCCACGAGGCCGCCCGCTGGGGACTGATTGAGCGGGTTGTGCCAGCCGATGCACTGGATCAAGCGGTCGAACGTTGGATCCAAGCGGTGCTTGCGGCTGAGCCCAGGGCGGTCCGCCTGCAGAAGCTGCTCATCAGGACATGGGAGAAACTGCCGCTCACCGATGCGATTAAGGCCGGGATCGATTCCTTCGTGAGTGCGTTTGAGACCGACGAGCCAAGCCGCGCCATCGCCAAATTCAGAGCAAGGCGAAGGCCTTGAATTCGCCGACTAAGACCGTAGGGATTGGCCTGCGCCGGGCATTTTCAGACTCTACCCACAATACCTGACCCGCCTCTCCGACGACTTCCTTCACGCAGGACCCGTTCCTGCTAGAGTGCATCCAAGATGGACATCGCGTCGTGATTGCTGGGCGCCGCTTCAAACGCGGTGGCCCCACCGCAGTCCGTAGGCAGCGGACGAGAAGGTCTCAATGGTGCGAGTTGCAAGCGCTGCGTGAAGCAGATTTCGACCAAGCAGGAACCGAGTAGCTAAGTCGTTCAGATCCGCTTTGCCGAGGTTTTCGCAGAGCGGTAAGCTGACGCACCGGGCAAGAACGGAGGGCGGTTATGAGGTGGGCAGCATGGGTGGTCGCAGCCGTCGTGGTGGGGATCGGTCTTTCGGGCAGTCCGGTGCGTCCCCAATCGGCCGGGGTCCAGAGGTTGTACGTCTTCGATTGCGGCGAAGGGCATGCCGCGGACCAGTCACGCTGGTCGCCCGGCGTCAATGTCGGCAAACCCCTCGATGTTTCGGGAAACTGCTACCTAATCCATCATGCGCTGGGGTATCTGCTCTGGGATACCGGTGTGCCTGACGAGGTCGCGACCATGCCTAACGGATTTTCCGGCAGCCCGGGATCTCCCGTTTGGCATCGAAGCCGTACGCTTGCCGCGCAGTTGGGGGGTGTCGGACTGGCACCCGAGAATATTGACTATGTGGCGATATCCCACACCCACCCCGATCACGTCGGCAATGTCGAGCTGTTTCCCCGGTCGACCCTTCTCATCCAGAAGGCCGAGTATGACTGGAGCTTCCAATCGGGCAAATCGCGCATTGCTGCCAGCCATCCCGTGCAAAAACTCAAAGGCGATCATGATGTCTTCGGCGACGGCACCGTCATGATCATATCGACTCCGGGGCACACGCCAGGCCACCAATCACTTCTCGTCCACTTGCCGAAAACAGGCTGGGTCATTCTCAGTGGCGACGCCGTGCATTTTAAGGACAATTGGGACAATCGGCGGGTTCCGGCCAATAATGTCGATAAAGACCAGACATTGGCCTCGATGCAGCGTCTTGCTGACCTATTGAAACAATACAACGCCCAGCTCTGGATCAATCACGACAAGATCCAGAGCGATCAACAACGGCATGCTCCCGAATATTACGAGTAGCCTGCCTCGAGTTTACTAAACCACTAACGCGGAGAATGGTGATGATTATCGCGTCCGTACGTTTCAATCTGCGGCCGGGCACCACCTTAGCCGAGGTCGCAAAGCTGTTTGAGGCGTCAGCCCCAAAGTATCGCGACGTGCCCGGATTGCTCACCAAGCACTACGTGTTTGGCGGTGGCAAGGGAGGCGGAATTTATCTGTGGGAATCGCGAGAGGCAGCCGAGCGGCTTTATACCGCGGCGTGGCGCCAAATGATCGCGGATCGCTACGGATGCGAACCCGAGATCGAATGGTTGGAGAACCCGCTCACCGTAGACAATGTCGGCGGCCAGGTCCTGAACTCCGCAGCCTAGGGCGAAAGCGCATGCGTGTCCTCGTCCTGCCAGGCGACGGGATCGGGCCGGAGATTTCGGCCGCCACCGTCGAGGTGCTCAATCTCGTTGATCGCCGGCTGTCGTTGGCGCTGCGCTTGGAAACCCACGAGGTCGGCCTCACCCGCCTTAACCACGATGGCACCACCTTGCCGCCAGCGGTGCTCCAAGCCGCGCGCGCCGCGGATGGCATCGTCGTCGGACCAATTTCCAACCTGGATTATCCACCACCCGAGCGCGGCGGCATCAACATTTCGGCCGAGCTGAGAACCACGCTCGATCTCTACGCCAACATCCGGCCAGCCCGTTCGCGCCAGGGGTTGCCGCACTATGGTCGCACGCCGATCGACCTGGTGATCATGCGCGAAAACACCGAAGGGTTCTATGCCGACCGCAATATGCATGCCGGGAGCGGCGAATGGATGCCCACGCCTGACCTCGCCCTCTCGATGCGCAAGATCAGCGCGCAGGGGTCGCGGCGCATCGCCGCGGCCGCCTTTGAGCTGGCACGGCGCCGGCGCCGCAAGGTCACCGCGGTCCACAAGGTCAATGTCCTCAAGATGACGGAGGGCTTGTTCCTGCGGGAGGTCCGCGACGTCGCCAAGGTCTTTGCGGATGTCGACTACGACGAGCAGTTGGTGGACTCCATGGCCGCGCTCTTGGTGCGTGACGCGCAGCGCTTCGACGTGGTCGTGACCACCAACATGTTCGGTGACATCCTCTCCGATGAAGCCTCGGAACTCTCGGGGAGTCTCGGTCTCGGCGCAGCCATCAACGCCGGCGACGCGCACTGCATGGCGCAAGCCCAGCATGGATCGGCGCCAGACCTCGCCGGTCAGGATCGAGCCAATCCCTCCTCCCTGGTGCTTTCCGCCGCGATGCTGCTTGATTGGATTGCACGTACCCGCCAACTTGAACGCTTTGCACGCGGCGCGGTGGTAATCGAGCAGTCGGTTGATGCCTTGGTCAAGGATCCGTCGACCCGAACAGCGGACCTCGGTGGTCCCTTGGGGACACGGGCTTTCACGGCCGCCTTGTGCGCGCAGATCAGCCATCGACTAGGGTGAGCGCGCGGCTCTTCGACAGCGTGGGCGGCGGGGCCGCGCTAACTAACGGCACCGTTTTCGGGTGGCGCACTGCGCCTGGGTCGACACAATCGGCCCGGAGTCCAACAAGCCGGAAGGATATCGTGATGCCAAGGTCTCAAAGCCTCGCCGCGGGGCGCCATCGACAGCGCGATCTCTGCATGGTCGTCGTGATGTTCGCGGGGCTGACTTTAGGGCCCGTCACACGGGCCGAGGAGGTGCTGACTCTCAAGGAGCGGCTGTCCGACAAAGCATCCGACGAGCAACGGATTGACAACTGTCGGGTGCCGCCCGAACGCCGCGGCGCTAAACTCAGGCCGGAATGCGCGGATCGGGCCGCCGCCCCCGCCCAAGCGGCAGATCAAGGGCGGTGAAACATCGGCGCACTACTCGGACTTATCCCCGGCCCGCCGGCCGTGGCGGCGCATGACGTGCTCGAGCGCCGCATCCACGTTCAAGCGCTCCAAATCCTGCCGCGCGAATTCCAGCGCGCGCCGATAGATATCAGTCATGGTCGGCGGAAGCTGCTGGCGCTCGAGCCGGTTGCGCCAGAGAAGTAGGCGCTTCCAACCGCGTGTGTCGCCGCCCCGTCGGGGCAATTCATGACCGAGGCTGACGAGCCGCAAGGCCAGCGCTTGCGCCGCGCTGGCTTCGTCAATCGCTGAGATCGTTGTCAGCACAGCAAGGTAGGCGGCGGCCACGGCAAACATTGGATTGAGATCGGTATCCGCCGTTTCCTCCTCCTCATGGTGCAACATCAAGTACGCAGCAAGCTCCTCGGCGATGGCGGCCTCGCCGCTCTGCCCGGTCGTTTCGAGCCCGTGCTTCACGCGCTGCAAAAATTGTACAAATGTATCGAGCTTGCATGACCCAGGCTCGAGCGGCAGATAGCTAAATTCGCCGGGCTTGTGGCGCTGTGGCATGACCGCACGCGAACGTCGCGTCGTTCCGACGGCCCCGGGCCCGGCGCTGCGACGCTTGTTATCGGAAACAGGTAACCCGTACATGCTCAGACCAAGTATTTCGAATTGTCTGTAATTTGCACGTATCTCTTCTAAAAAATTTATAAGCTCCTGGGTGACTTTTGCCTAATTAGCGTTAACCCAAGCCGGCCCCATGGAGGGCAGGTCCGAGGCAGGGGGCTGCGGTCAGGACTCGGTTAATAGCGAATTCATCAATAATCTCAGATCTTTGAGGAGGTGAGCGGCCGCGCTCGCGGTGAGCGCCCTGGCCGAGCCTGACAACGCCGCGCAGCCCAAAGGATTGGCGCACCCACCGGTACTTGAGAGGCGATCAGGCCTAGAGGTTCAACGCGTCGATCAAATCCGGCTGTCTATGGTGACGCTGCAGTCAGGCGTGGTCAGGCTCGGCGTAAGCGCCGGGCTTGCACGTCTCCCAGCCCGCCTCATGATGATCGCGGTTGCAGTTGGCGCAGAACGCTCGCAGTCCATCACACGTAGGACAGTAGTGGTCATGCGGATTATCGTCGCCGCGGCAAAACGCGTGGCATGGCTGATCGCCCGTCGCAAAATGAGCGTCTATAATGGTTGCAGCGGTCGGATATTCGGCCGCTCCAGAATGTGGAAGACGGCCATCATCGCGCCGGCTATGGACGTGAGCGGGCGGCGATTTCTGGCGCGTGGGCTCGTCGGCCCTGTCGGCGAGAGTCATGACGGCGCGCGCGCGCTCGCTATGCGAACGCAATCAGTCCGCCTTTCGCGGGCGAGGTCCCGCCGAAACGGACGAGCAGTCTAGCAGGCATGTTCCCGTCTCCCTTCCGGTTGTGGGTGCGAGCGCTTACCATTATTGGGAGCGGGAGGCAATCGTTCGGGCACGACGCGCCCGGCATCGTCCGGCAAAACGCGGAAGATCGCAATGACTTCAGCGTCGTGGGTTGCTGCGGCCGATGAACGCGCCGACGCGCGGCGGGCTTGCTAGCGAAGCAACCCGCCTGTGCCAAGTTTGGGTTGGCGGTCATCGGGCGCGCCTGATGATTGGCACCCTATGCGCGCCGACTTGCTCGGCATCGAAAAGTCCGCGTGGCTCGCAACGCCGTCGCCGAAATATTACCTGCGGGGTAGTTGAACGGGCGCGAACCCGGAGTACGCTCACTCGATGGCCAATATGACCCGACCGGTAGGGGTGCATTTGCGAGAATGGCGTCGGCGTCGACGCATGAGTCAACTCGAACTCGCCTGCGAAGCCGATATTTCGTCAAGGCATTTGAGCTTTCTCGAAACCGGCCGATCCCGACCCAGCCGCGAAATGATCTTGCACCTTGCCGAGCAGCTCGAAGTTCCGATGCGCGAACGCAATGTGCTGCTGGTCGCGGCCGGCTACGCTCCGATGTTCCCGGAGCGGGCACTAGATGACCCCTCGCTTAATGCTGCGCGCCATGCCATCGACCTGGTGTTGGAAGGACAGAAGCCATATCCGGCGTTTGCGATCGACCGGCATTGGCGCGTGGTCGCTTCCAATGGGGCTATTCCCGAATTGTATGAGGGAGCGGCCCCCCACTTGTTGGAGCCTCCGATCAATGGTCTGCGCCTGAGCTTGCATCCGCAAGGACTGGCGCCGAGGATCGCCAACCTCGGCGAATGGCGCGCACATTTGTTAATGCGTCTCCGACAGCAAATCGACCTGACCGCGGACGTGGTGCTAATGGACCTCATGCGCGAAGTTTTGGAATATCCAATGCCGGCAAGCGTCGGGCTGGCTCGATCTTCCATCGCAGAAGAACAGAGTTTGGTGGTGCCATTCAAAATTGTTACCAGCGCTGGCCTGCTGTCGTTGTTTAGCACGACAACCGTATTTGGCACCCCGGTTGATGTCACCCTCTCTGAGCTGGCCCTCGAAATGTTCTTTCCTGCCGATGCCGAGACGGCCGAATCCGTGCGCCGATTGGCCGGCCAAGGCGACGCTGCGCAGCGCCTCGCGGAAGCGGCCGAATGAACGCGATGTTCGTCCCGTATCTGCGGATTGATTTTCCAGCGTGAACTTAGACTCCGTGTCTGTTCGATGCCGGGCGACGACGCGCGGCACGATGCTTAAGCGGCGATGATCCCCCCGTCACGATCACGTACCGTGCAGCGGCGGCTAAAGCCGGTGGCGGCAGGCGCCGTGCCCATTCGATCAAGCGGGCACGGCGCGACCGCAGACAGGCGTCAGCTTGTGACGAATGTGAGGAGGTCGGCGTTGAGGCGCTCGATATGGGTGAACATCAGGCCGTGCGGAGCGCCCTCATAAACGGTCAGTCGACTCCCCGGGATCAGCTGCGCGGTTTTCTGGCCCGTAAGGCCTAGCGGCGCGGAGTGGTCGCGATCGCCATGAATGATGAACGTAGGCACGGTTACATGCCGCAGTTCGCCGCGGAAGTCCGTCTCGGTGACCAGCACATTGAGGTCGATCAAAGCCTTTAGCGAGCTTTGCAACATCATTGCGCCCACCCATTGGATCATCTCATTTGAGGTGGCGGGCACGAAGAAAGGCCGGGCGTTGTCGAACAGCCATTTCGGAAAATCCTTGCGCCACATCGCACGCATCTGATCAAAGACCGCCTTGTCCACGCCGTCCGGGTTGTCCGCGGTCTTCAGCAAGAATGGGGTGCTGGGAGCGATCAGAACCACCCGCGTGACTCGGCTCGGACTGTGGCGCGACAGATAACGGACGATCTCACCAGCCCCCATCGAATGGCCAACGAGGGTGATTTCATTGAGCTCCAGTTGCTCGATGACCGTTGCGAGGTCATCGGCGAGCGTGTCGTAGTCGTATCCTCGTCCGGGATCGCCCGAGCGGCCATGGCTGCGCCGGTCAAAGGCGATGCAGCGGACCTCTGGTCCGGACAAAGCCACCATCTGGTAGGCCCACATGTCAGCGTTGAGTCCCCAGCTCGAGACGAACACGACCGGCCTCCCGGCTCCCCAGTCCTTATAGAATAGGTTCGTACCGTCGGCGGTTACGATGTGGCGCATGGGAACAGTTTCGGCCGCAGAGGCCGGAGTTGTGGCCGCTTGGATGCCGATGGCTCGAACGCCGACGCCGGCAGCGAGTGTTCCGACTGATTTGAGAACTTGGCGTCTATACATGAAAGTCTCCTCGCAGCACAAAAATTGCTGATCGTTGATTGATAATCAGGGAACGCGGCGCGAGTCGATAACGTGGAAGGTAAGGGGAAAATGACATCGCAGTGGGAGAGCGGCTCGTAAGCACAGACGCGCAAACTGCGTCGAACTCTCACCTCTTCGGCAGCACACGCCGAGCGCCGGTTAATGGCCACGTCTTTGCTGGCGCTCCATGACCTGCCATGTAATCGACCGGCCGAGATAATAAGATCACCATGCGGGTCGGCATCGCAATCGTTTCAATCGATGCTCTGTATGGAGACGGATATGAGCACTCACACCGACGTGATCGATCGCTATTTTGCCATCTGGAATGAAACAGACCCCGCACGCCGTCGCAGTCTGATCGCGAAGACGTGGACGGAAAGCGCCAACTATCTCGACCCCTTGATGCAAGGTGACGGTCAAGCCGGCATCGACACGATGGTTGCGGGGGTTCAGCAGCGTTTCCCCGGACACCAGTTTCGGCGAACCGGCGATATCGATTCCCATCACGATCGGCTGCGCTTTTCCTGGGAGCTACGTGCCCATGGCGGAGCCGTCGTGGTCGACGGCACGGATTTTGCGGTCATTGCCGCTGATGGGCGCCTGCAAACCGTGACGGGCTTCCTCGACCATGCCCCGACAATCGGTTAAGCGGAGCGGATCCCCCTCGGCTTCGGGCTGGCAGCCCGGCGTGCGTATTGAAATGCGCCTCTCGGGGCCCGCCGCGCACAGACACGGCGCAATCCGTTGGGGCGCTGCACCCTCTCCCCGAGAGC
>Ga0126381_100003790_pt1 | contig 16396 bp, 15 predicted proteins | sample PanSoiMetPlot_28_FD_96465 | JGI IMG/M metagenome (GOLD analysis project Ga0126381, IMG submission 96465) | Tropical forest soil microbial communities from Panama - MetaG Plot_28 | ecosystem: Environmental > Terrestrial > Soil > Tropical forest > Bulk soil | place: Panama | collected 2016-02-17 | reverse complement strand
GCAGCGCCAACAAAATCCGTACCGCGCCTCTATGGGGCGTGCGGATGCGCTCTCGCTTGATGCATGACGGCGCCTCGCTCACGTTTTCCGACGCCATCCTCCGTCATCGCGGCGAAGCTGCGCGCGTCACCCAACAATTTGAGAGGCTCAAGTCGGGCGAGAAAGACGCGCTCCTCGAATTTCTGCGGTCACTCTAAGATCTCCCGGATTCTGCTAAGTTTTTTTCCCCGGCGCTAATTGCGGCTCTGGATGGGAAGGCGGCTCATTTTTGGGCCCGCCTTCCTCCCTTGTCCTGACTTCGATTTCCACCGGCATGTGGCTGAGTTTCTCATAGGCATGCTCGCGCCGCCGCAAGGGCCACCAGTCATAAAGGTAAATTTGCATCGGTCGCCACATGGCGACCCATCCCACAATCGTAAGGCCTTCCCGCGCGACGACCGCCCAGGCCCCGTTCTGAACCAAGACTACTTTGCTAAGCACCAGGCACACGGACAGAAATATCAGCCCTATGGCGAGGCTTGCCCGTCCCTGGGCCAGCAATCGCTTAAACTCCAGGTTCGTGATCTCGGCGCGGTGTGCAAAGTAATTGTGCACCGCAGCTTTGACCAGGTCCTTGGGGTTTTCCGGAGACAAATGCTCCAAGTAGATGTGCAATCGCACGGGATCTTCTGCTGGAAATTCCTGGGCCCAGCTGACGATGAATTCTTCTGCGTCCTGGTCGAGATCCTTCTCAAGGAACGGGGAAGGATCCATCGAATTGAAAAGTTGGGCTAAGTCGTGGAGTTTCAATCGAATATAGTGCGGGTGTCCCCGCTCAGTAACCTTGGCTCTTGGCCGAGAAAAGCGCATCGCAAATCACCGTATTGTCCGCGCTTCACAAATTTGGCATGAATCCCTCGCTCGGCGCAATTTGGACTTGGTTCCTTCGGGCTCCTGCCCATTGGGCCAGTATAATTGTTTGCGCAAGACCCCTTGCGCCACCTCTTCTACCCGCTTTTTTCCCTGCTAGCCTGTAGATACGAAACGACATACCTGCGCCTTCTGGGATCTTGAATAGTTTCCATAGGGCCAAGATGTCGCCTAACCCGCCCAGCCACTTGCTCGCGATAAAGAAAGGCTCGGCGCGTGGGGTTCGCCCTGCTTGGGCGAAAGGGGAATAACGTGAAAATCGCACCAGCTCTTCTCACAATGACGGGAATTCTTGGCGCGTTGGCCGCCCCATCGGTCGTCCAGGCGCAGGCTCCCTCCAGCGCTCCTGCGAAAAGTGTTTCGCGCACCACGAAAGCGGTGAATTACCGCCGTGGCGGCTCGGTACCTAAGATCGATTTTCAGGGCACCGAATTGATGCAGCAGGCCACCGGCGAAGCCCAGGTGCGAAACAAAGGCAACCGCGTCGAGATCGAAGCGAAATTCCTTGGCCTTGATGAAGCCACAAAATTCGGCCTCGAGTATCTGACTTACGTTTTGTGGGCCGTCTCGCCGGAAGGCCGCGCTGTCAACCTTGGTGAAGTGGTGCTCAAGGGCGGTGCGGGCGAAGTCAAAGCCATCACGGATATGCAAACTTTCGGCATGATCGTCACTGCCGAGCCGTATTTCGCAGTCACGCAGCCCGGCAACACCGTGGTCCTCGAAAACATGATCCCCGCCATGGCCAAGGTGGAAAACATCAGCGCCAGCTACGAGTTGGTCGGCCGCGGCGCGTATTCCTCTTCCAACACCAGAATCGAAAACGCCATCTTCGGCATCGACCGCAAGACTCCTCTCGAACTTTTCGAAGCGCGCAATTCCGTGCGCATCGCTCACATTGCTCTCGCTGATAAATATGCAGCACCGACGCTAGCCAAAGCTGAGCAACAACTCCGCGCCGCCGAAGAAGCCTACGGTCGCAAGAGCGACAAAAAGGCAGTCGAGGCTGCCGCGCGCGAAGTCGTGATTACCGCGGAAGAAGCCCGCGTCATGGCCGTCAAGCAAAAGACCGAAGAAGACGCACAAGCCAAGATTGCTGCAGACAAGAAAGCTGCCGAAGACCGCGAAGCGAAAGCTCGCGCCGATGCCGCCGCCGAAGGGCAGCGCCGTCTGGAAGCCGAGCAGGCTCGCAAGCAAGCCGAAGCCGCGCAGGCCGAAGCGATCCGCATGAAGCAGGAAGCGGAGAAAGCTGCCGCGGAAGCCGCTCGCCAAAAACAGGAAGCCGATCAAGCGCGCGCTGCCGCTTTAGCGCAGCAGCAGGCCGCCGAAGCCGAAGCGCAAAAGGCAGCTAACGAAAGAGCGGCTGCACAAGCCGCCGCCGAACAGGCTGCTCGCGACAAAGCCGCCGCTCAAGCAGACGCTGAGAAAGCCCGCCAGGCCGCTGCGCAAGCGGAAGCGGAAAAAGCCCAGCTTCGCCAGCAGCTCCTCGCGCAACTCAACTCCATTTTGCAGACCCGCGACTCCGCCCGCGGCCTCATCGTGAACATGTCCGATGTGCTCTTTGACACCGGCAGCTACACGCTCAAGCCCGGCGCGCGCGAAAAGCTCGCGAAAATCTCCGGTATTATGCTGGCCCACACCGGTTTGACGATGCAGATCGAAGGCCACACCGACAGCGTCGGCGGCGATGAATTTAACCAGCAGCTTTCCGAGCGACGCGCCGATTCCGTCCGCGACTTCCTCGCGCAAAACGGCGTGCCCGCATCGTCCATCACCGCGCGTGGCTTCGGCAAAACGCAGCCCGTGGCGTCCAATGACACCATGGAAGGGCGCCAGCGGAACCGCCGCGTCGAACTTGTTGTCAACGGCGACGCTATCGGTGGCACTGCAAATGCCTCGGCGGCAAACGGTCCTAGCTCGCAGCGCTAACCCACATAAGGAGGATGCTCTCTTCCTTGAAGATGCTAAGCGCTTCCAAGTGCAGGAAAGTCTTCCTACTCTCCTCTCTGGGCGTTTTGTCAGCCTGGCCTGCCACTCAGCAGAACGACATTGTTCGTTTACCGGACAATTCAGATTGGTGGTCGGAAAACCGAACATCCGAGCTCGACGGAATTGAGCCTCAGGAACGCGAATTTGGCAGCTCCACTTTTCAGGTTCTAGGCGTCAGTTTGGGCGAGAAAATGCCCCCCCAGGCGTCCTCAAAACTTGGGAAAGCCCCGCTGATTGAGGGAGGGGATGCGTCAACCGGGCGTCTTCAAGCCTGCTATGTGTCGCCTGGCGCGGCCAAAAAGGTGCACCTGATCTTCGAGCAAGGCGAGGTGAATTTCGAATTTTGCCTGTTTGTTGACGGCCTTGGGAAGGAAGTGACCGTTGTGTGACTTCAGAGAAATGAATGACAACGATTTTCAGGAAGCCTACGGCCATTACGACTTAGGTGCTCAAGTAGTTGCAAGATTCGCAGGCTCCAAGCTCACATACTTGGCGGTTTCCAGGGTTGAGTCTAACTAGGTCTCTCCCGGGCAGACTGTACAGCTCATTCGGACGCCCCAGTCAGATTGTTGGCTGGACTGAATGGTTGACTTTATGTAACAGTCGCGCGGGGGTGAGCCATGCGTGCTCTCGCTCAGAATTTGCGTTTCGCGCTTCGAGGGCTGAAGAGGAATCCCGGATTCACAGCTGTAGCAGTCCTCACTCTGGCGTTGGGCATTGGCGCAAACAGCGCCATGTTCAGCATTATCAATGGCGTCTTGCTTCGTCCGCTTCCATACCGCGATCCGCAGAATTTGGTGCTGCTTTCAGAAAGTTGGCCGCAATTCCCCCGATTGTCTTTGTCCTACTTGAATTACAAAGATTGGCGTGACCAGAGCCGCTCTTTTGAATCGGTGGGAGCGGTGCGGAACTTTGTCATGACCATGACCGGAATCGAAGAGGCCGACCGCATACCTGCGCAAAATGTTACCGCAAGCCTTTTTGATCTGTTGGGAGTGCGGCCGGAATTAGGCCGTCTTTTCGACGCTACCGAAGACAAACCTGGCGCGCCGCCCGTAGCCCTCATCAGCCACAGTCTCTGGCAGCGGCGGTTTTCTTCTTCCCAAAGCGTGCTTGGAAAGTCCGTCACACTCGACAATCAGAGTTATTCGATTATCGGTGTCATGCCTCTCGGCTTCGAAGTTCTTCAACAGACAGCAGATGTGATCCTGCCATTCGAACCTTGGGCTAGCACCCTGCCCGACGATCGCAGCTGGCATCCAGGAATTTTGCCGATAGCGCGCCTGAAACCGGGAGTCTCGGTCGAGCAAGCGCGTTCAGACATTGCGATAATCGCCGCGCGCCTCGCCAAGGAATATCCGGAGTATGACAGCAAAGTCACATCGCTGGTTGACCGAATGCAGGACCAGATTGTGCAGAATGCTCGTCCCGTCTTGCTGATTTTGGTTGCTGCAGTGGGAGCTGTTCTCCTAATCGCTTGTGTGAACGTCGCGAATATATTGCTCGTCCGCGCAACGGGGCGGCGCCGCGAAATCGCCGTGCGCGGCGCGCTAGGTGCGTGCCGGTCCGACATTATTGGCCAACTCCTGACAGAAAGCGTTCTTCTGTCCGTCCTCGGGGGAGCCTTGGGACTCCTGCTCGCGTCGGCTTCTTTGCCTGTATTGCTGCGCCTTGCCGGGAGCAGCCTTCCGCGCAGCAATGGCGTATCTGTAGATGCGTACGTTCTGGCGGCGACGGCTCTCATTGCGATTCTTGCCGGCGTGGTCTTTGGGCTGGTTCCGGCATGGCAAGCGTGGCGTGTGGACCTTCGCGAAACACTCGGCGAAGCCAGCCGGGGAGGTTCGTCTCGATCCGTTTTGCGCGCGCGCGAAGCGCTGGTTGTTTCCGAGATCGCCCTGGCCATGGTCCTGCTCGCTGGCGCCGGGTTGTTGTTGAGAAGTTTTGAGCGCCTTTCTCAGGTCTCCCCAGGTTTTTCTGCCGACCACATCCTGGTTGCAAATATCGTTCGTTCGCCCAGCGCATATCGCGATCCCCATATTCGTTTAGGCTTCTTTGACCGTCTTTTTGAGCAGGTGTCGGCCATTCCCGGCGTTCGCTCCGTCGGCGGAGTTTCTTTCTTACCGGTTACCGGCACCGGGTCCGCCCTTCACTTTAATATTCAAGGCCGTCCGCCCAGGTCTCCCGAGGAATACACCATCTCGGGTTATCGCGTCGCAAGCGCAGGCTATTTTAAAACCCTGGGAGTGCGATTGCTCGCGGGCCGCTGGCTGGAGGACCGCGACAGGGAACAGGCTCCGGATGTGGTGTTGGTCAACTCCTCGTTCGTCAAAACATATTTCCCAAACCAATCGGCTCTCGGGCAGCACATTCAAGTCGGGGCTATTCCCGATTCCAGCGTTCCATGGATGGAGGTCGTCGGCGTCGTTGGTGATGTGAAGCAATCTCTGGCAACGGAATCTTCGACGGAGATGTATGTCCCCTATCGCCAGGCCGACAGAGTGCTCCCTGTTTTTGCGATATCGCTGGTCGTGCGAACGGTTGGCGACCCTCTGGCACAGGCAGGCGCGATTCGCGCCATTGCGCATGACCTCGATCCGAATCAGCCCATTACCGGAATTCGCACGATGGAGCAGAACATTTCTCAGTCGGTTTCCGAACCGCGTTTCCGCACGATTCTGCTGGCCATCTTTGCCGCTATCGCGCTGGCGTTAGCAGCGGTGGGCATTTTCGGAGTCATGGCCTATTCCGTCGTCCAACGCACCCGCGAACTGGGAGTCCGCATTTCCTTGGGCGCCTCGCGAAAGGTTATTTTCCAGTTGGTTTTGAACCGTGGCCTGCGTCTTACGCTGTTGGGTTTGGCAATCGGACTGGCTGCGACATTTGCTCTGACGCGATACCTGTCGAGTCTTTTGTTCAACGTTCCTTCCTACGATCCTTTGACTCTGGTGTGCGTAACCGCGGGATTGTTGGTTGTTGCCCTCATTGCCTGTTACCTTCCTGCCCGGCGCGCCACGCTGGTGGATCCGATCGTCGCTTTGCGTCAGGAGTAGAGCGGCCAACATTAATTTGTGTCCTCTTTGGACTGACACCTTTCCTTCGGGAGGTGCATGCGGTATACGTAATGTTCCCTTCGCCTGGAGGAAAACGCGCGTGAGCCGAAGCCGACCCCTTCTTTTCGAGTTGCCTCTCCTTTTTGGAAGCCTATTGACTCTATTACTTGCGACAAGCTTACGGGCTCAAGAGCGTGAAGAGCCTGGCAAGCCCATTGGCAAAGTTTCCGTCGTCGGAAACTTGATTTTGATGGAACTCGACGAGGGGGCGCTCGGCCACGAAAACCTCTTCGACCTGAGCGGACATAACCTTCGCTTCACTCCTGGGCGCGAAGGTTATCGCGTCGAAAACTTGCCGCTGCAGTGGGACGCGGACTTCGGCCAGAAAATTACCGATCCCCGCGTCGCGCTGCACGACTTTTCCTTTCCTTTTTCCGGGAAGAACTGGGATGCGTTCACAGTTGGCGTTGCGGGCTCGATTCGTTTCGGCGAGCCCGACAATGCGCAAGGCTTTGGCTTCGGCGGTGGGCCGTCGCGGGATCAAGGCGGCGTTTCGATTGGTCGTTTTGATCCGCTCGGTGAAGCTGCGGGAAATTTGGTCAACGCCGTTCCGGCGATCTGTGTCTTTTTCAAGCCCCGCATGTCGGGCGACCGCTACGTAAAGGAGCTCGCGGACCACGTGGTAGTGACGTGGGATGTGACGGAACCATACGGCAACATCCAGGACTTCACGTGGACGAAAACGATCAATCGGTTTCAGGTTGTGTTGCACAAAGATGGTGCTATCGAGTTTTCTTACAAGCAGCTTGCGGCCAAGGACGCCATCGTCGGCCTCTACCCATTGCTTTCGCCTGAAGCGGAAAAGCCGCTCATCACCCTCTCTCGAGCGAAGCATTCTTCGGGGGCCGCGCATCTCGACGTTCAGAAATTTAGACTTTCGGTTGTGGGCGGGTTGTTGCTGAAGGTTACGTTCGAAACAGCCGGTCCGGTGTTGCCAGCGGGAGATCCAGGAGTCGCAGGGATTGGTTATCGCGCTAATTTTTACTCTCACGAGCCGGCGGATGAGTCAGCCACCATTCCTTCGCATGCCGATGCAGTCTGGACGATTCGCGGTTTCGCACCGCGGAATCGCGCTAACGGCGGTGCAGCTAGATACATCGCAGTCGGTGAAGGCGTCTCGCGTGCAGTGAAGACCAGGGGCAACAGTGTCTCAGTTCAAGGTATCTTGCCGCCGGCGCTCCGCTCCGCCAAGCAAATCTACGTTTCCGTCGATGCTTTTGCTGCCGGGTCCGAAGAGCCCGCAGCGCAAATCTCTGCGAAACCTGTAACTCTGAGCGGCATTCACAATCCCGAAGTGCATCTTTCCGCGCTCAAATTACAGGACGGTCCGTTCCCGCTTGTCTATGAGTCGTTCCACTACTTCACGCTGCCGAACCCTCGGGATTTGAGCTGCACTGTGATCAGAAGCCTCGGCGACAAGTTCGACTTTCTGCCGTACTACTCCGACTTTCGCGTGGACAACCAGGAAGCCGGCACTCCCAGCAACGGGCCACTCGGAGCAGTGGGCGGCGCCGTCACGGGAATCGGCGCGAACCAGCGCGGCCTCGAGTCCTACTGCACGCCGGGCCGTTTCCAGTGGGGTTTCGTTCAACCGGTATACGTCGGCTCAGATCAAATGCAGGAGCGTCCGCCCGCCGACGCGCCAGTGGGTTCAGACCACGACCTTACGTTCTACCAGCAACAACTCGCGGAAATTTCAGCGGACGGCAAAATGCCTCCGTACATGTACGCGATGTCGCAAATCGCTCACGAAATGGGCCATCGCTGGGGCGCGTTCGTTTCCGCAAAAGTGGGCGACGAAGCCATTCCGCTCGGTCCCACCCACTGGGCGAGAGGATTGCAAGCGCGCGTAGCGTTTCCCTACAGGCGGCCCACAGAAGCGTCCATCATGGGCGGTGGCGTGTGGCAGGACAACTTTGACGGCACGTACACGCAGCTCGACGACGACTACTACGTGCCCGCCACAGGATGGTCGTACCTTGATCTCTACTTAATGGGTTTGGTTTCCGCTGCGGAAGTACCTGACTTTTTTATTCTTCGCAATCTTACTCCAGCAGGCAAAGAAGCAAATGGCCACCCCATTTTCAAAGCAGACCGCACCAAAGTGACAATTCAGGACGTGATTGTCGCGGAAGGACCGCGCTTACCGGCCGTTGACAAATCGCAGCGCGAGTTCAATACCGGAGTCGTGATTATCGTTCAGCACGGCGAAAAACCAAGCCCAGCGCTGATCGAACGGGCCGAAGCGATTCGCAAACAGTGGGTGGACTATTTCTCGATCACCACAGGCCACCGCGCGTCGATGACCGCCAACCCGCATTGAGCAGCGGTTCACTTATTGTTCCTTTTTCAGCTCGACCACCATCACCTCAACAGGCTGATTTCCCGTGTTCACGTCCGCGTGCCTGCGGTTCGGAGGATTTGCCGGCAGCCAGTACGCCTTTCCCGTTTTCCAGACGTGCCGTTCTCTCACGCCGCCCTCATCGACAATCTCTACGGTTCCTCCCCTGAGAGCAACGATAACTCGCGGATGATCGTGACGGTGCAGAGTGAGAGGTTGCTTCGGCAAGATGACTGACTTCCACACTTTGACGTCTTCATTCTCGAACTGAGGAACCCGTTGCGTCTGAGTTTTGTCTTGCTGGGCTAGAATCCAGCCGGCAAAACCCGACAAGAGAACAATTCCGGTTGCAATCGTGGCGCGCACCAAAAGTTTATCCATGATGGCCCCCGGTGGCGGAGCAACCGACGCGGTCCCGTGGACGAAGACGCCGGCGTTTACACTTTCTCGACGAGCAGCCAGGTCAGACGAGGTCGTCGATGGTCGGCTTCGCAGCGCCTTTCCAATTGGCGTCAAATTGTTTGCCGATGAAACCCGCGTCGTAGGCTTTTTCCTGCGACTTCAGCGCTTGTTCGAGTCCGAAAAGCGCCCTTGGGTTGCGCGGGTGGATGGCCAGGTCGGCGCGAAAGACTTCTTCGGCGCCGGCATAGTCGCCGATCTTCAGCAGCACCGCGCCGAGGTTTTCGCGCACGGGATAAAACCAGTCTTCCGGCTCGTCATACTTCAGCCGGTCTTGAGCGGCGACAGCCGCGCGGAGTTGGTTCACGGTTGCGTCCATATCGTTTTTCGCCAGCGATATTTTCGCACCCAGCACGTTTTCGGCGATTGTTAAAATGTCCTTGGTCTTGTTGTTGATAGGCATCTGAAAAATCGCATCGGGCGAAGTCTTTTCTTCCGCGGTAGTCACGATTTTGTGTTCGGCTTCCGCTTCGTCCAGTTTTCCCGTGCCCGCCAGCGCCAGGCCCCGCGCGAAATGCCAGAAAATATTGGCGGTCGGCATCGCCGCATCCGGTTCCGGTGTTTTCAGGATCTCGTTCCACTTATGAAAACGCACTTCCACCGCCAACGGAACGGTCATGAAGCCGCCAAGCGGCGGCATCTCTTTTACGTGCGGACCCACGTTTGCCGCCAGCAACTGCGCGCCGCGCCGTGCCTCGGGATAATTTCCATTCATCGCCGCGGACATGGCGATGAAGTGTAAATTGTGGCTGTAATACATCATCGAATAAATTCCCGGAGCCGCGCCGCCCTTGATATACGCCTGATCCGCCAGCGCCGCTTTCTGGTTCGTCTTCAGCGCCGCTTGGTAATCGCCCGTGCGGATGTAAATGTGCGCGGGCATGTGCACGATGTGTCCCGCGGCGGGCGCCAGCTCGGCAAGGCGATTCGCTCCGGCCAGCGCGCGTTCCGGCGAATTCGACGCCTCGACGGAATGAATGTAGTAGTGAATCGCGCCCATGTGATTCGGCTCGCGGCGAATCACCGACTCGAGCGTCGCCACAATTTCATCCGTGCCTTCTTGGGGGGCGCCGTCCGGCCGCCAAAGTCCCCAGGGATGCAGATTCATGCCCGCTTCGGCAAACAGAGTTGCGGCGTCGAGATCGTCTGGGAAGCGCTTCGTTACGTCGCGCATCGCATCGCGATACTGTTCCGCAGCCGCGCGCAAATCCGACTTCGGGTCAGCGGGGAAGCGCTTCGCCAGAGCATCGATGTACGCCTTCTCGCTTTCCGAAGCGCCATTAGCTAGTGACTGCGCTCTCGCGATCGCTTCGTGCGCCTGCTTAAAGCGCTCTTCGCTCGCGGGATCGTTGTAATTCGGACCAACAGCTTCCGCCACGCCCCAAAACGCCATCGCCAGCTTGGGGTCGAGTTCGCCCGCCCGCTGGAACGACCGCGCCGCCTCGTCATGGTTGAACGCGTAAATCTGCCGCAGCCCCTGGTCGAAGAACGCCTGCGCTTGCGCGTTCTTCGTCGAAACCGGGTGATGCCAGTTTCCGTAGCCGGTCATCAGCGCAGCGGCGGGTTTGGCTTTCGCAGACGCGGCAGCGTGTTCGGCATGCTCCTGCGCGAACGCGCACTGCGATGAACCGAGAGTTGCGAAGCAAAGCGCTAGGGTGACGCACAACAGGGTCAGGATGCGTCGATGCATGAGATGCCTCCGCAAAAAATTATGAAGTCAGTGAAAATCCAGTGGCCGGATTGTAGCATTCCCTGAGTGCTGTTTTGTAGAGGCCGGGCTTTAGTTCCCGCCTGCTTGCCCCGAGCAGCGAAGGGAGCCTCGAAGGGCCAGGCACGATTACGAACTTTTGCCCGAAGTGCTTTCTGATTACGATCCACTAGCGCTTTGCGCCGCCGCCTTGAAAATCGCGAACACCGCGCCTTGCGGGTCGGCCATCACAGAAATACGCCCGACATGCTCAAAATCCGTCGGCGGCATGTACAGTTTAGCGCCAAGATTTTTGGCTTCGGTGGCGGTCGCATCGCAATCGGAAACGGTGAAGTAAGCCAGCCAATGCGCCGGCGCGCCGGGATTCTGAGGCCCACCCGGCGGAAGCCCGCCAATAAACTCCTCGCCGTTCTTGATGTGCCAGTAGCTGTGCTCGGGAGCTTCGTCTTCTTTCATAATCTGCCAGCCAAAGAGTCCGGAATAAAATTCCGCCGCGCGCTCTCGATCGCGAGTGTTCAAGTCGGCCCAGCAAAGGGTCCCGTCCGCCCCTGTGATCCCGGTGCCGGGATGCTTGTTGGGCTGCCAGAGACAGAACGTTCCGCCGGTGGGGTCCTGCACCAGCGCCATGCGGCCAGAATCGAAAACATCGAACGGCGGAGCCAGCACCGTGCCGCCCAATTCCGCAGCGCGAGCGGAGGTAGCGTCAGCACTCTCCACGGCAACGTATAAATTCCAGTGCGGAGGAACGCCGTGAGAGAGTTGGTCGGGCCGAAGTGCGCAGGCGGCTGCGGCGTCCCGGCCGTCAACCTGGAAGATCGTGTAGACCTCATTTTGGCCCATAGGATAGTCGTTAGAGAGCCAGCCAAAAACTTTGGCGTAGAAATCTTTTGCGGCAGTTTGGTTGGTGGTGGCCAGCTCAATCCAGGAAAAATTGCCCGGCGCGTGTTTTTCAATGTTAGTCATAATGCGCAGAGCCTACTCTCAGGAATGGAACTAAGCAAGCGTGTCTGGCCGGCGCCGGCTCTTGCAAAATATATATCAGTGATATAGACTATTCCTGGAGGCAAACATGGGCAAGACAGGGACCGCCAAGCTCTTTCGGAACGGGCGGAGCCAAGCGGTACGGCTGCCGAAGGAATTCCGGTTTGAGGGGGACCGTGTGCGGGTCCGGCGCGTGCCCGAAGGTGTGCTGCTACAGCCCATGATCACGGACGTGAAAGAATGGTTCGCGGCGATGGACCGGATTGGTGGTGATCCATTGTTCAAAGGCGGCCGAAAGCAGCCGCGGGCGCCGCGCCGCAAGATCTTCGACTGAAGATTGCCGATGGCGTATCTGCTCGATACCAATGTCTGCATTGTACTGATCAACGGGACGGCGGACCTTGCTCGGAAGCGGTTCTCGAAGGCAGTGGACTCGGGTGAGCAAGTGTGGGTGCCGTCGGTGTCGGTGTTCGAGTTGTGGTATGGAGTTGCGAAGAGCGCCCAAACCGACGCGAACACGAAGCGCCTGAAACTGTTTCTTGAAGGCCAAGTGCGAGTGCTGGAATTCGGGGAAGAAGACGCGCGAAACGCTGGCGAGATCCGAAACACCCTCGAGCGGATAGGCAGGCCCATCGGAACGTACGACACGCTGATAGCCGGGCAGGCGCTCAGCCGCAAGCTGACCCTCGTTACAGCCAATAGCAAAGAGTTTGCGCGAGTCAAAGGATTGGCCTGGGAGGACTGGGGAAAGACTTAGCTTAGCCGGGAGTTGCCACCGGTCGAGGAACGCGAGGGCGGACCATGGTTCCCAAAGCCGGATATTTCACGCGGCTGTTGTACGTTATGGACGTGCGGCGCTCGATTCGCTTCTACCAATTGCCGGGATTCGACCTCATTGACCTCGAGGGCCCGCCCGAGTGTCCAGGATGGGCGCGCATGCTTTGCGAAGGCGGCGCCGTGACATTCCTCTTGGCCGGGCACGCCTTCGATCCAACGAAACACGCCCTGCTCACGGCCATGAACACGCCGAACCTGCCCCGCGTTTCGCGAGCACCTGCTGGCCAATGGGATTGCTACGCCGCCGATTACCCGCCCCGGATACATGCTTAGCGGCTCGCTCTCCCTGCGCGACCCCGACGGCTACATCATCGACATCCACCCCTGGAGCGACGCGGAGCATCAGGCCGGGCTGAAAAACATCGAAGTAACGCCTTTATTTTGAAAACGATGCAAATTGCCCCGGGGGGTGGGGTACCCCCTCCTCCTTCTCTCCTACAAAGTTCCGTAGGTTCTTCCAAGTTCCGTATACTCTAACCCCTGTGTTTTCAAACTCTTCACAAAACTGCCGGGGGTAGGGCGTCTCGCAGGAGTCTTTCTGGGTCACAGCAGCACCAGGCCGCGGCGGATGCCAATGGAAACGGCTTCGGTGCGAGTGGCGGCGCCCAGCTTGCCCAGTATAGAAGCGACGTGGAACTTCACGGTGTGGTCGGAGATTGCGAGTTTCGCGGCAATCTCCTTGTTGACCAGTCCGCTCGCAAGCATTTGCAAGACTTCGCTTTCGCGCGGCGTCAGCGGCTCCGCAGGTTCTCCGAGCTCGCGCGCGCGAGCCCGCCCCGATGCGGATCCTGACGCGAATCCATTGGCCGTCACTTGCGCGGGAACCTGCCCGGGATGCAGTACGAGCAGGCCGCTGGCGGCCGCTTGCACCGCAGCCACGAGCTGCTCGGGCGACACGTCATTGGGCAAAACGGCCCGAACGCCTTCGCGCAGCGCCGCCGAAGCAGCAGCGAGTGCCGCAGGTTCCACAAGAACGACGACGCTGAAATCAGACGCCAGCCCCGAAGCGGCGAGCGAGGCTAGAAACGCCTCGACCGGCGCGCCCGTTGAATCAACAAGGATCACCTCCGCTGGCGCGTCATCCAGACGATGGTCAAGTTCGTCCAGATGTGCGGCGCTTCCGGCGATTTCGATCTGCCTGGCTACAAGCAGATTTTCCAAGCCGGACCGCGCCAGCGGCGAAGCCGCGACGATGAAAACAGAGATCACGCCGCGACCGAACTCCTTGCTTGCAGCGGACTCCCCAGCTGCACGGTGACGCGGCGAATTCGCTGATAGTCGCCGCGGAGAAATTCGAGCCGCAAAACGCGCGGGCCATTCCCTTGAAGCGCGCGCGCCAGGTCTTCGAGTCCAGCGAAGCGTTTTTCTTCCGTGCCCAGCAGAATGTCGCCGGGCAGAAGCGAAGCCAGCGCCGCAGGGCTTTCCGGCTCGACTTCGAGGACCACAAGGCCAAAGGCTTTGGCCCGACCAGCATGACCGGCGGGCCGCGGAATGGCGGCAGCATGCAGCGTGACGCCGAGCCGGCCCTCGTTCGGAGTTGCGAAAAAAAAATCGCGCACTGCGTTGCTGGGAATCGCCAGCGCCAAACGGCCCGCAACCATGGTGTTGATGCCAACCACGCGGCCATGCGCGTCAGCCAGCGGCCCGCCGGAGTTTCCCGGAGCGAGGCGCACTTCGGCCTGCACCCAGGACTGCCCGCCCAAGCCGCGAAGCGGCCCAACCCCGTGAATCACTCCGGTGGCCAGCGCGCCGACGAAGCCCATGGGATTGCCAATGGCAATCGCGAGTTCGCCGGGACGCAATTTCGAAGAATCTGCAGCAGTGGCTGCGGGCAAATCCTTCGCGCTGATGCGCAATTGCGCGAGATCGCGCAGCGAATCACGCGAGTGCACGGTGGCTTCGAATTCGCGGCCGTCCCACAGCTGCACCGCAGGCCGCGCGCTGCGCACGACGTGGGCGTTCGTTACCAGCGTGCCGTCGCTCGACCAAATCACGCCGGAGCCCCCACCACGGCCGCCGGAATGAATGAGAACCGTCGAGCGGCGGAGCTGCTCCGCAATTTCGCCGAATCCTGGAATGGCTCCGTTAGCCCGGTTAGCCATGTTAGTCCGCTCCGTGCGCGCGTTCGCCAACAACAATGCTGGCTTCCTGAAGCGCGCCGCCGCGAACGAATTTCAGGAGCAGCGATTTGCCGATGGATTCCGCGCCAAGCTGCCCGTGAACATCTTCGAGCCGCGTGACCGCGTAGCCCGCGAGCGCCACAAAAATGTCGCCGACGACAATCCCAGCTTTATGCGCTGGCCCTTCCGGTTCGACTTCGAGAACGATGGCCGCGGTCTTGTCGTCGCGCTTCAGCGTTTTTCTCAGCGCATCGGGCAAACGCACCGGCTGCAGACCGACGCCAAGGTAACCGCGCGGAATCCGGCCTTTCTGCAAAAGCGTGTCCACGACGCGATTCACCGTGGGCGCGGGAACAGCGATGGCTCCAAAGCGCGCGAAACGCGGCGTCGCGACTCCGATGACACCACCGCTCGGGTCCATCACGGCGCCTCCAACAGCCGTGGGTTGCAAGCCGATGTCGAGCCGAATGTAGGGAGAAAGCGCAGCGCCGGTCCAACCACGCCGCTCGGCGACAACCAGGCTGACAGCGCCAAGCGCAGCCACCGGACCGCTGGCGCGTGTGCGTCCGACAACCAGTGCGAGGCTGCCGGGCTTGATTGCGGAAGCGTCGCTAGTTTCTGTGACGGCTGAAGTGGCCTCCGCACATTTCAAAACGGCAAGGTCGGTGGACGCGTCGCGTCCTGCAAGAGTGGCTGAAACAACCCTGCCGTCGGGCAAGGTGATTTGAATGTCTTCGTCGCGGCGCAAGGCGTGTTCGGCGGTGACAATGACGCCAGGGCGCCACAGGACTCCGCTCGACGAACCGCGAGCCTCGGTATGAACAGCAACCGCGCTTGCGGCGGCGCGGTCAGTCGCCTGCGCCAGGGCGTTGGATAGTGCAACAAGTTCTGCGGACATTTGTGGAACCTCCATGAACAAGATGCTGCAATCATGGAGGCGTCTACATCCGCCAATTGGCTAGGTCAGCCCCTGGAAAAAAGGCTAGGGGAACACAAGGAGGCGAGCCGCAACCAGCGAACTATTTGAAGGGTGTGGCTGACGGGCGCTTGCGTTTCCCGGCGGCGAGGGATTGCCAAGGACAAATGTTGGGAGTAGGCTCGGGCAAGCCTCACTCCTACCCCACATCAATTTCAGGATGCCGTGAGGCAAAAGGCGTCTCCAAAGGGGCTGAAAGAGCAGAACGAGAAGGAGCGCGCTATGGCGGCCGACAACAAAAGCATTGTGCGACGCATGTACGAAGAGGTGTGGAACAAACGGAACCTGGAAGCCGCTAAGGAACTGATTGCGCCGAGCCATGCAGTCCAGCTTTTTGATGCTGCGGATTCAGGGGTTGGACCCGAAGCTTATGCGCGCAACGTGGTGCAGTTTGTGCGCGCGTTTCCGGACTTGAAATTCACCGTAGTGGATATGGTAGCGGAGAACGAAAAAGTCGTGGCCTTCTGGAACATTTCCGGAACACACAAAGGAGAATTTCGGGGAATTGCTCCGACGGGCAAGAAGGTTTCCGTAGACGGGATCACTATGATTCAACTTGCGGACGGCATGATCATGGATTCCTACGTAAGCATGGACATGTGGAGCATGATGCGGCAGCTTGGCGCAATTCCCACGGCGGTGCAACCGAAAAAGGCTTCAGCGAGATAAAAGACGAGTAACGAAGGAAGTAAGAAAGAAGACTGGCTTCGCCGGTTTGTGTTCACGGCCGAAAGGGTGCGCTGAAACGATTTGCTTGGGAGGCGCACTACCTCTTTGGAGGTAGTGTCATGAGAGGGCAGGCTTTTCCTCCCCAGAATGCCGTGTATGGAATTTTGATCTGCGACGCGGACGGGCGGCAGCTGGAACTCGAGAGTTTTCAGGATCTGGAAAGCGCGCGCCTCCGTCTTCCTTCGATTGCGGCAAAGTATCCCGGCACAAAGCTCACTCTTTGGAACTGGCGAACCCGGG
>Ga0126381_100003789_pt1 | contig 16397 bp, 11 predicted proteins | sample PanSoiMetPlot_28_FD_96465 | JGI IMG/M metagenome (GOLD analysis project Ga0126381, IMG submission 96465) | Tropical forest soil microbial communities from Panama - MetaG Plot_28 | ecosystem: Environmental > Terrestrial > Soil > Tropical forest > Bulk soil | place: Panama | collected 2016-02-17 | reverse complement strand
GTCGCTCGTTCCGCCGGTCTGAAACACTTTTTCCCAGACGTCCTTTGCGAGGGAGTTGCTGATCTTTCCTTCTTCGACCAGCGGCAGCAACCGAGCCGACTGCTGTGGCGGCACACGGCGACTCACCACCGAGACGTCGTCGGTCTTCAGCTCGTTCATCTTGCTACTGAGGATCCCCATCACCAGATTTGCGGCGGGCTTCGCCGGGGCCTTGAACGAATTGACCATCTGATCGAAGTACTCGCCTTTGCCGCCCATCAGCTGCAGGATGTCGCGCGACGCCAGGCCATGCTCCGTCGCGAGACGGCGCCGACGGGCCGCAGGGAGTTCCGGCATCGACGTCGACACCGCCTCGATGCGCGCCGCGTCGACGAGCAGCGGGGGCAGATCCGGCTCAGGGAAATATCGATAGTCGTGCGCCTCCTCCTTGCTGCGCATCGAGACCGTCCGCCCTGCGGACGTATCCCACAACCGTGTCTCCTGGATGACGCGTCCTCCCGACGCCAACACCTCTGTCTGGCGTTCCGCTTCAGCCTCGATCGCCTCCTCCAGAAAGCGGAATGAGTTCAGGTTCTTGATTTCGGCTTTTGTGCCGAGCCTGTCAGACCCACGCGGTCGGACCGAGACGTTGGCGTCGCAGCGCAGGCTGCCTTCCTCCATGTTGCCGTCGTTGACGCCGAGCGTCACCAAAAGCTCGCGCAGGTAGGCGAAGAACGCCGCCGCGTCTTTGCCCGATCGAAAGTCCGGTTCGGTCACGATCTCGATGAGCGGCGTCCCGGCGCGATTGAGATCGACGTAACTCCGGCGGGCTGAATCCGCGAAACCCTCATGAACCAGTTTGCCCGCGTCTTCTTCCATGTGAATCCGCGTGATGCGGATATCGTAGTCGGGCGCCCAATAGTCGCTGTTCGCTTTGATCCGTCCGCCCGTGGCGAGTGGCCGCTCGTATTGGGAGATCTGATAGCCCTTCGGCAGATCCGGGTAGAAGTAGTTCTTGCGCGCGAAAATCGACGTCTCATGAATCTCGCATCCGAGCGCGAGCGATGCTCGGATCGCGCCATCGACGGCTGTCCGATTGAGCACCGGCAGCGCTCCGGGCAGTCCGAGGCACACAGGACAGAGATGTGTGTTGGGGGCGGCGCCGAATGCGGTACTGCAGCCGCAGAAGATCTTCGACTTCGTCAGCAGCTGGGCGTGAATCTCGAGGCCGATGACGGCCTCGTACGCACTCACGCCTTCGGGCCGGCGGCCCGCACCTCTGGCGTGACGTCGGCCTCGAAGCTCTTGAAGTTGTCGACGAACATCTTCGCCAGCTTCGCCGCCTGCGTGTCGTAGTCCGCCTGATTCACCCAGGTGTTGCGCGCCTTGAGCACGTCGCTCGGCACGCCCGGGCACGTCGTCGGCACGTCGAGATTGAAGAGCAAGTCTTTGTCGTAGGTGACGTGGTCGAGGGCGCCCGACAAGGCTGCGGCGATCATCGCGCGGGTATAACCGATCTTCATGCGGTGGCCGGTGCCGTAGGGGCCGCCGCTCCAGCCCGTGTTGACGAGCCAGACGCGCGCCTGATGGTGGGCGATCTTGTCGCCGAGCATCCGCGCGTAGAAGCTCGGAGGCAGCGGCAGGAACGGCGCGCCGAAGCAAGTGCTGAAGGTGGCGCTCGGTTCCTTGACGCCCTTCTCGGTGCCGGCGACCTTCGCCGTGTATCCCGAGAGAAAGTGATACATCGCGCCTTCGGGCGACAGGCGCGCGATCGGGGGCAGCACGCCGAACGCGTCGGCCGTGAGCATCACGATGTTCTTCGGGTGTCCGCCGGCGCCAGACGGCACCGCGTTGTCGATGAACGAAATCGGATAGGCGGCGCGTGTGTTCTCGGTGTGGCGATCGTCATCGAGGTTCAGCATGCGCGTCGCCGGATCGAACACGACGTTCTCGAGGACGGTGCCGAATCGCCGCGTCGTGGAGTAGATCTGCGGCTCGGCCTCAGCGGACAGACGGATGGTCTTCGCGTAACAGCCGCCCTCGAAGTTGAACACGCCGCGATCGCTCCAGCCATGCTCATCGTCCCCAATCAACTGGCGCGTGGGATCGCTCGAGAGCGTGGTCTTTCCGGTGCCGGACAAACCGAAGAAAAGGGCGACGTCGTCTGCCGGCCCGATGTTCGCCGAGCAGTGCATCGACAGAACGTCCTTCAGCGGCAGGAGGTAATTCAAGACACTGAAAATCGACTTCTTCATCTCGCCGGCGTAGCTCGTACCACCGACGAGCACCAGCTTCTTCGCGAAGTTCAGCGCGATGACGACTTCCGAGCGCGTGCCGTGACGCTTCGGATCGGCTTTGAAGCTGGGAGAGTCGATGACGGTGAACTCCGGCGCCTGCGCGATGGCGGCCGCCGGATCGTCGATGAACAAGTTCTTGCAGAACAGGCTGTGCCAGGCGTACTCGGTGATGATGCGCACAGGCAGACGGTAGGTCGAGTCCGCACCGGCGTAGCAGTCGAGCACGTACAGTTCCTTGTTGGTGAGCGAGTCGATGAAATCGGCGTGCAGCGCATCCCACTGCGCCTGCTCCATCGGCTTGTTCACTTTGCCCCAGCCGATCAACTTCTCGCTGGACGCCTCGCGCACGATGAACTTGTCGTTCGGCGACCGTCCGGTGTGCTGCCCCGTGCGGCACACAATCGGCCCCTCCGCTGCGATGACCCCTTCCTGCTTCCGGATCGCCTCCTCATATAGCGCCGCCGTCGAAAGATTCCACTTCACTCGCTCGGTGCGAATGCCCTCGCGGTCAAGTTGGGGGCTGCGCTCTACCGTACTCATTGAGGGGGCTCCTGTAAGCTATGAAGGTCCAACAATATGCAATGAATCACGGGATCGTACTCGTGCCGTACCTCTACGTCAACAACAGGAACTGGTTTTGATAGACTGTAAACAGCTGTTGGGGCGCGTCGTAGACCAATATGAGTACTGAAGTGCGGAACCAGAGTGCCAGCGTGACGACCGCAGTCGGGTCACCGGTCGTTCCTCACACGGACGCGACGGCCCGACGTCCCAGTTCTGCACTGTTGTCAGACGACTCACGTCTGGCCATCGACATTCGGGAGCTCGTCGAGCGCGGCGACCTTGATGAAGCTCGACAGCGCTTCGAAGGGCTTGTCGTTGCACACCAGCGCCGGGCACTTCGCATCGCTTTCCAATATCTCCGGGACGCCGCCGAAGCTGACGAAGCCGTCCAGGACGCGTTCGTGAAAGTGTTCAGCCACATCGGCTCATATCGTGAGGCGTGGCCGTTCGAGGTGTGGTTCACCCGCATTCTCATCAATGGCTGTCTGGATCGCCGTAAGGCACGCGTGCGCCGCGATCGTTGGATTGTGCCGGCGGACGATCCGGCGGCCACGGCGGGCGCCGATCGCCGCTTGGCGAGCGCGCACCACTCTGCGCATGCGACCGCTCAGGCGGATCCTGAAGCCCGACTGCTTGCACGCGAGCGCCGTGCGCGCATGACCGCCGCCGTCGATCGTCTCGAGGGCCGTCAGCGCACCGTTTTCATGCTGTGTCACTACGGCGACTGCACACCGCGTGAAGTCGGCGCGATGATCGGCCTCAACGAATCAACCGTCAGAGTCCACTTGTTCCGCGCCGCACGAAAGTTGCGGACTCTGCTCGGAGGACAGCCATGATCGTCCGGGCGCCTCATCTGCAGGACGATGTTCTTTACGAGTGCTACTACGCCACGCGCCGTGGCGAGCCGCTCGACCCGCCCGCGGCCGAACACCTGTCGGACTGCGATGCGTGCGGTCGCCGCTACGCCGATGTTGGTGTGTTCTTGAACCAGCTCGACGACGACGCGGATGCGGACGTCAGCGCGCTGTTCTCGCCAGAGCGGCTGCGTCAGCAGCAGCAGGAAATCGCGAAGCGGCTCGAGCTCGTCGGCCGCGCCGCTCGCGTGATCACGTTCCCGAGCCGGCCCCACGCGGTGGCGGGGCCGAAGGCACGTCCGTCAGCGACTCGGTGGGTGGCTGCAGCTGCGGCGGCAGGGCTGTTTGTCGGCGTCGCCGCCGGGACGGCCTTCAATTTCGTCCCCGGTTTCAACTTCGTGAACAGCCCCCGACACAGTCCTATCGTCGCCTCGCGCTCGGTTCCAGCAGCCTCGGTGCCGTCGCGTTTGTCGCCGCCTCCTGTCGCCAAGGCCGCCGACATCGTCGATACGGACGATCGGTTCATGTCCGATCTCGAGTCGGCGCTCGACCGTCCGCATACGAGCGAGCTGGGGGCTTTCGACGCACTCACGCCGCATGTTCGCGAGATTCGCGACTTCGCCCGCTGAGCGTTGGCCTCTCTAATTTTCCGCAAGGGTCTCGACCTCAAGCAGGCCGTCGCCGGCATGCTTGCGGACAGCTATCACAGCGACATCGTCGAGAAGATCAAAGCGGACGACTTCACCTATCGATCCGGTCGCCTCACGATCCACCTCGCGCGTGAATTCGGGTTCTGTTACGGCGTCGACCGCGCCGTTGACTACGCATATCAAACGCGAGAGCGATTTCCGGACCGGCGAGTGTTCCTGACCGGAGAAATCATTCACAACCCGCACGTCAACGACAAGCTCCGGGCGATGGGAATCGGGTTTCTCGATCGGACGCCCGGCTCAATCGACCAGCTCGACCCTGCGGACGTCGTCATTCTGCCAGCGTTCGGGGTCACCGTCGCCATGCTCCAGCAGCTCGACGCGCGCGGTTGCATGCTCATCGACACCACGTGCGGCTCGGTGCTGAACGTTTGGAAGAATGTGAAGCGCTACGCCGAGGCCGGCTGCACGTCGGTGATCCACGGCAAAGCCTGGCACGAGGAAACTCAGGCCACGGCGTCACAGGCAGTACAGTGCGGCGGGCCCTACCTTGTCGTGTTGGACAAAGCTGAGGCGCAGTTTGTCTGCGACATCATCCGCAGCGGAGGTTCACGCGACGCGTTTCTCGAGAAATTCGAACACGCCGTCTCACCGGGGTTCGACCCCGATCGCGACCTCCAGCGAATCGGCCTTGCGAACCAGACAACGATGCTGATGTCGGAGTCGCTCGAGATCGGCGAAATGCTCCGTCGCGCCATGATCGATCGTTACGGGACGACGGAGGCCGCGTCGCGGTACCGGGAATTCGACACGATTTGCAGCGCGACCCAGGATCGACAGGACGCCGTGGTGACATTGCTCCGCGAGCGGCAGGTCGATCTGATGATCGTCATTGGCGGCTACAACAGCAGCAACACCGCCAACCTGGCTCGGATCTGCAGCGGCTCGAAGCCGACGTTCCACATCGCAGACTCCGACTGCCTGGTCGGGCGCGACACCATTCGGCACCGCCCCGTCGATAGCAAGTCGGAAATCGTCGACCACTCCTGGCTGCCGGCATCCGGGTCCATCACATTAGGGCTGACGTCGGGCGCCTCGACGCCGGACAACCTCGTCGGCGCGGTGGTCGCCCGTCTCGACCAGTTCGCCAACGGACCTTTCCCGAGCTAAACGGATCCTTCGAGGTCGTCGTATTTTCCATAAGTACGCGACTTTACTGAGGTTTCTGAGATGAATCGGCGGTTCGGACGAGCCGTGATCAGTGTCGGGCTGTTCCTCATGTGGGCTCCCCTTGCCGCTGGCGCCCAAGCGCCGGCGCCGCCACCCCCGGGACAACAGCAGCCGGGAACGCAGCCTCCGCCGAGGTTTGCGTGGTGGCGGGACGAGCACTATCAGAAGCACCTCGCGCTGACGTCGGATCAGGTGACCCGTCTTGAAGCGATTTGGCAAGCTGCGCTACCCGAGCTCCGGAAGGGCCGCGACGACCTCGATCGGCAAGAGGCCGAGCTCTCTCGTCTAATCGAAATGAACGCAGACGAAACCGTCGTGACCCACCAGGTGGACAAGGTCGAACAAATCCGCAGCCACCTCAACAAAGCCCGCACGCTGGTGCTTCTGCACCATCGGCAGCTCCTGACTCCGGAGCAGCGGGTGAAGTTGAAGGCGATGCGCGACCGCGACCGCGAACGGGCAGGCGCCGCGCCTGCGCCTGCGCCCACGTCTGGCGGCCAGCGGCCCTAGGTCCAAACTCTTTACTGAGGATGAACATGAGCAAGAAGCATTTCACGGTGGTGTTGGGCTGTGCCGCGACGGTCGCGGCCCTCGCGTTGTTTCCCGCTTCTGCCCTGGCGCAGGGTACGCCGGAGCTGCGCCTTCATGCGATGGTGCAGCGTGCAGTCGAAACGACGCTAGCTGCCCAGGCCGCCCAGGGTCAGACGACCACACCGACGCCAGGTACGCCCGCGCCCAGCAAACCCGCGGTCGAGGCGCGGCCGGGTACCACGGGGGTCCAGCCGTTGACGCTTGACGATGCCGTGAAGGCAGCGCTCGATCACAACCTCAATATCGAGGTGACTCGCCTCAATCCGCAGATCAACGACCTCGCGTACGCGAGCATCGCATCGATCTACAACCTGGCGCTCACTTCACAGCTGTCGACGCAGTCACAGACGAGCCCGTCGACGAACAGCATCGCGGGCGGCGCCGCAGCGTCAGCCGTGGAGAACGGGTCGACGATCTTCAACGGCGGTCTTACACAGAACATTCAGTGGGGCGGCGGCGGTTACGTTGTGACCATCAATAACAACAAGGCCACGACCAACAGTACGCTGTCGTTGTTCAATCCGACCTACAACACCAACTGGTCGGCCCAGTACACGCAGCCGCTGATGCGCGGGATGCGCACCGACGCCACGCGGCAGGCGCTCAAAGTGACGAAACTCACGCGCGACGTCACCGATATCGAGCTGAAATCGCTAATCACGAACACGCTGTCCAACGTCCGCGAGGCGTACTGGAACTACGTGTTTGCCGTGCAGTCGGTCGACGTCGCCCAGCAGTCGGTCGATCTGGCCGCGCAGCTCGTGACTGACAACCAGACTCGTGTGCAGGTCGGCACGATGGCGCCAATCGATGTCTTCTCGGCGCAGTCGCAGCTCGCGACGGCACGCCAGAATCTGGCAGTCGCGAAGTCGACGATGTACACGAACGAGCTGGCGCTGAAGCAGCTGATCGTCGGCGGCACGAGCGACCCGCTGTGGAACGCGACGGTCGACCCCGTGGATCGTCCGGTCTTCACACCGGAAACCGTGGACGTACAGTCGGCGGTTCGCCGTGCGCTCAGCGAACGGACCGACCTCGCGATTGCCAAGAAGAACGTCGAGGCCAATGACGTCACGGTGAAGTACCTCAAGGATCAGCTGCTGCCACAGGCCGATCTCGTCGCGAACTACGGCTTGGTGGGCCTCGGCGGCACCCAGCTGATTCGTGCCGGCACGGGCGTTGGCAGTGTGAGCAACCCCATCACCGGTACCATTCCCGGCGGGTACAGCGATGCGGTGTCGTCCCTCTGGGGCGCGGGTTATCCGCGCTGGACCGTGCAGCTGAACCTCAGCTACCCACTCGGCAACAGCAGCCAGCAAGTCAACGTCGCGCGCTCCAAGATTCAGCTGAATCAGGCCTCCGCACAGATGCGACAGGTCGAGCTCCAAATCGCGTCGGACGTGACGAATGCCGCCGTCACCGTGCAGAGCAATATCGAGCGTGTGCAGGCGGCGGTCTCAGCGCGCGAACTTGCGCAGCAGCAGCTCGAAGCCGAGCGCAGCAAATTCCAGGTCGGCATGTCCACCAACTACCTCGTGATTCAGGCGCAGCGCGATCTCGCGACTGCGCAGAACAACGAGCTGCAGGCGATTCTGAACTACCGCAATTCGTTGGTCGAACTGGATCGATTACAGCAGACGACTCTTACAAACCTCAACGTGACGCTGGTCGGCACCACGACTGGCGCCGTGAGGTAGCAACCGCACAACCGAGGACTCATGAAACGCGCGATCATCATTCTTGTCATCCTGGCCGTAGTGGGCGGCGGCGCCGGCGCCTACTACATGTCGCACAACGGCCAGCAGGTGTCGGCTCAGACAGCTGTGATTAGCCGTGGCGATATCGTGGACGCCGTCGCGTCCACGGGAACCCTCCAGCCAGTGATCAGTGTGACCGTCGGGAGCCAGGTCTCCGCCAACATCGCGTGGCTTGGCGCCGACTTCAACTCGATCGTCAAGAAGGGACAGGTGATCGCGAAACTCGATCCGACGCTGTTCGAGTCGCAGGTCGCGCAAGCCAAGGCGCAGCTCGAACAAAGCAAAGCGTCGCTCGAGAACGGGAAGGCGCAACTGGTGCGCGATCAGGCGAGCGCGAAATACCAAAAGCTGACGTATCAACGCGATCTGGATCTGCGCAAACAGCAGTTGATTTCGCAGGACCAACTCGATCAGCAGAAGGCGGCGTCCGACCAGGCCGACGCCGCGCTTGAACTCGACAAGGCGCAGATTCAGCAGCAGACGGCGAATATCCAACAGGCGACTGCGCAGCTCAATACGTCCCAAACGAACCTGGACCACACCGTCATCACGTCGCCGATCGACGGCATCGTCACACAGCGCAGCGTCGATGTCGGCCAGACCGTCCAGGCGAGCATGACGGCGCCCCAGTTGTTCGTCATCGCCGAGGACCTGACGCGGATGCAGGTCAGCGCGAACATCGACGAGTCGGATGTCGGCCGCGTCACGCCCGGACAGGACGTCACGTTTCGCGTGGACGCATTCCCCGGCGTCGACTTCCACGGCACCGTCGCGCAAATTCGATTGAATCCGACGGTGGTGAATAACGTCACGACCTACGCAACAATGATCAGCGTCCCGAACAACGACCTGCGGCTGAAGCCGGGCATGACCACGAACCTGAAGATTCAGGTGTCCCAGCGCAGCGACGTGTTGCGCGTGCCAAACACCGCCATTCGGTTTCGTCCGAGTGTCGACGTCTTCGCCGCGCTGAATCAGGCGGTGCCACCTGAAGCGTTGGGCGGAGGCCGTGGACGGCGCGGCGGTGCAGGTGGCGGTGCGAATGCCACGGGACGCGCGGACAATTCGGGGAGCACCACGCCGCGCAACACGCCGTCATCGTCGGTCGGCGCGTCCGCCTCGGCACAAGAAGCCACGCGCCCGAACGGCGGCGGGGCCACCGGCGGTCGCGGTCGCGGATTCGGCAACGATCCAGATCGGCAGGCGCGCTTCATGGAACGCTTCAAGTCGATGTCCAAAGACGAGCAGCAGCAGTTCATCGAGCGGATGAAGGGCCGCGGTCAGGACACATCGGCGTTTGAGGCGGTGATGACCGGCAAGCCAGCCGCGAAGAGTGCAAACGCGAAGACGTCGTCTGGAAAAGCAGGAGCTGGCTCGTTCGTTTACACCCCACGGTACGGCGACCCACAGAATAGCGAGGAGATTCAGGAGCTCTTCAAGCCGCTACCGCCGGCTGCCAGCCAAGGTCGCGTGTGGTTGTTCGTCGACAAACAATTGAAACCCGTGAACGTGCGACTCGGCATCAGCGACGGCACCTACACGGAACTCGTGACCGGCGATGTTCAGGACGGCACTGAAGTAGTCACCGGAATGACCGGTGTGGGCTCCACCCGCGCCGGCGCGGCAGCCGCCGGTAATCCGTTGCTTGGACAGCAGCAGCGCGGAGGCGGTCCAGGAGGCTTCGGCGGTGGGTTCGGCGGCGGCGGACGAGGGCGATAGGTACATGAGCACTCCGATCGTCATCGGCGTCAAGAACCTGGTAAAGACCTATATCGTCGGCGAGGTCGAGGTGCGCGCGTTGCGCGGAGTCAACCTCGAGGTCCAGCGAGGCGAGTTCATCGCGGTGACTGGTCCGTCCGGATCGGGCAAGTCGACTTTCATGCACATCGTCGGCTGCCTCGATCGACCGACGACGGGTCAATATTTTCTCGACGGTCAGGACGTCTCGAGAATGTCCAAGGACCAGCTCGCCAACGTACGGAATCGCAAAATCGGCTTCGTGTTCCAGGGATTCAATCTGCTCTCGCGGACATCAGCGATAGACAATGTCGAGTTGCCGCTGCTCTACGGCGCGGGCATGAAGTCGCAGGAACGCCACAAGCGCGCGGTCGACGTCCTGACGGCAGTGGGGCTTGGAAACCGCGCCGACCATCATCCGAATCAGCTGTCAGGCGGCCAGCAGCAGCGCGTCGCCATCGCGCGGGCGCTCATCAACGAACCTTCGATCCTGCTCGCTGACGAACCGACGGGCAATCTCGACACCCGTACGAGCATCGAGGTGATGGACATCTTTCAGCGCCTCAACCGAGAGCGCGGAATCACCGTGGTTCTCATCACGCATGAAATGGATATCGCGGAGTACGGCACGCGCATCGTGTCGTTTCGCGACGGCGTGGTCGTCGCCGACAAAGCCGTCGCCAGACGCCGGCTCGCCAAGGACGAACTCGCGGCTCTTCCGCCGGCAAACGTGGAAGAAGCGACCGCGTAATCAGGAGCGCACATGTCGATTTTCATGGTGTTCCGCGTCGCGCTCAAAGCGCTGGGTCGAAACAAGCTCCGCACCGCGTTGACCATGCTCGGCATGATAATCGGCGTGGCGGCGGTGATCACGATGGTCGCGCTCGGCACCGGCGCGCAGTCGTCCATCGAGGCCCAGATTCAATCGACGGGCACGAACGTGATCATCGTGCAGGCCGGCAACTTCACGCAGGGCGGTGTGCGTCAGGGTCAGGGCAATGCGAGCACGCTGACGCCGGACGATGCACAGGGGATTTCGCGTGTTGACGGCGTCCAGTACACCGCGGCTGGCGTGAACACCCGCGGTCAGCTTGTTGCCGGCAACCAGAACTGGAATACCCAAGTACAGGGCACCGACGTCGACTTCCCCGCCATTCGCGCGTGGCAGGTGTTATCCGGAAACTTTTTCACGCCGCAAGACGTGCAGACAGCGGCGAAGGTCTGCGTTATCGGTACAACCGTTCGCGATCAGCTGTTCGGACCCGACAGCGATCCGACGGGACAAACCATCCGCATCAGCAACTCCTCCGCCGCTGGCCAGACGAGCTATCCCTTCACGATCGCCGGCGTCCTGGCCAGCAAGGGCCAGACAGGTGTCGGACAGGATCAAGATGACGTGGTCTTCGTGCCGTACACCACCGTCATGAAGAAGATGCGCGGCATCACGTTCATCCAGCAGGTCACCGTGTCGGCGGCGTCCGCGAGCGACACCAGCGCGACCGCCGATCGCATTAGCGCACTGCTGCGCGTCCGTCACAAGATCCAACCCGGCGATCCCGACGACTTCCAGGTCCGTACGCTCGAAGAGATGGCGGCCGTGCGGGTTCAAGCGACGCAGACGATGACGGCGCTGCTCGCGAGCATTGCGGGCGTCTCGCTGCTCGTCGGCGGCATCGGCATCATGAACATCATGCTGGTGTCGGTCACTGAGCGCACGCGTGAGATCGGCCTGCGGATGGCCATCGGCGCGCGCGGACGCGACGTGCTGCTGCAGTTCCTTGTCGAGGCCGTCGTGCTGAGCTTGCTCGGCGGATCGATTGGAATTCTCCTCGGCGTGGGACTCTCACAAGGTGTAACGCTGTGGCAGGGCTGGCCGACAACCGTGTCGTCAAACGCGGTGCTCATCGCTTTCGGCTTCGCCGCGGCCATCGGCGTCTTCTTCGGTTTCTATCCTGCACGAAAAGCAGCGGCACTCGATCCGATCGACGCGTTGCGATTCGAGTAAAAGCGGCGCAAAGGAAATACAATATCTTCCACATGCGCGAATCGATCCTCAGACCGTCTTCGGTCTCACTTACGCTTCTCTTAGCACTCGCTGCTGGCGCCTGCGGCAGTGGTGATGCTCGTACCGCAACGCCAGCCGGCGGCGGACGTGGTCGCGGCGGCGATCAAACGGTGCCCGTAACGGTGGCGTCGGTCGTTCAGAAGCAGATGCCGATTGAGATCCGCGTGATCGGCGCCGTCGAAGCGTATTCCGTCGTGTCCGTGCACGCGCAAATCACTGGACAGCTGACGGCCGTCAATTTCAAGGAAGGCGAGGACGTCCAGAAAGATCAGGTGCTGTTCGCGCTCGACAAGCGTCCGCTCGAAGCGGCGTTGCTGCAGGCGCAAGCCAACTTGCAGCGCGATATCGCGCAGGCGGCCAACGCGAAATCGGTGGCGCAACGATACGACGATCTCGCAGCTCGTGGTATCGCAACACGCGAGCAGGTCGAGACGAACCGCGCCGCGTCGGCTGCCCTCGACGCGACCGTCGAGGCCGACAAAGCCGCTATCGAAAACGCGAAAGTCCAGCTGGAGTACGCGACGATGGCGTCGCCGATTGCCGGCCGCACCGGCGCGTTGATGGTCCACGAGGGCAACCTCGTGCGCGCCCTCGACACGACGCCGCTCGTCGTCATCAATCAAATCGCGCCGATCTACGTCTCGTTCGCGATTCCCGAATCACGGCTGCCCGAACTGAAGCGCTTCATGGGCAAGGGTACGCTGCCCGTCGAGGCGCAGCCGCCGAACGACACCGCGGCGACGTCGCACGGACACATCACGTTCGTCGACAACAACGTCGACCAGACGACCGGCACGATCAAGATCAAGGCGACCTTCCCGAACGACGATCACCGCCTGTGGCCGGGACAGTTCGTCAACGTCACGGTCGCGCTCACGAAGGATCCGACCGCGGTTGTCGTTCCGACGGCTGCCGTGCAGGTTGGTCAGCAGGGTCAGTACACCTATGTTGTCAAACCGGACAAATCCGTGGAGTACCGTCCGGTCGTCGTCGAGCGCACCTCAGGACTCGAGACGGTGATCAAGAGCGGCCTGAAGCCAGCCGAAGTCGTCGTCACCGACGGACATCTGCGCCTCGTGGCAGGCTCACACGTCAGCATCAAAGGCGAAGACTCACAGGTCACGCCATGAATCTCTCAGAGCTCTTCATCAAGCGTCCCGTCACCACGACGCTCCTCATGCTGGGCATCCTGGTGTTCGGGGCGATGGCGTACCGCTCACTGCCCGTATCCGACCTGCCAGCCGTCGACTTCCCGACCATCCAAGTGAATGCCTCGCTGCCAGGGGCGAGTCCCGAAACGATGGCGTCCACCGTGGCACTGCCGCTCGAGAAGCAGTTCGCGGGCATTGCCGGGCTCACCAACATCAACTCGAGCAGCCAGCAGGGCACGACCAACATCACTCTGCAGTTCGATTTGAGTCGAAACATCGATGCGGCCGCACAGGACGTGCAATCGATGATCGGACGCACCGCGCGGCAACTGCCGCCGCAGATGCCGGCGCCCCCGTCGTATCAGAAGTCGAACCCGGGCGACCAATCCATCATCCTGCTCGTACTGCGATCGGCCACGCTTCCGTTGTCGATGGTCGACGAGTACGCGCAGCAGACGATCGCGCAGCGGCTCTCGATGCTCGACGGCGTGGCGCAGGTCGACGTCTTCGGATCGCAGAAGTTTGCCGTACGCATCGACCTCGATCCGCGCGAGCTGGCGTCGAGAGGCATCGGCATCGATCAGGTGGCGAACGCCGTCACCAACGCGAATTCCAACGTCCCCACGGGCACGATCTACGGGGAGAAGACGTTCGTCGTCCAGACCAACGGCCAGTTGATGCGCGCCGGACAATACGCGCCGACCATCGTCGCGTATCGCAACGGCAACCCCGTGCGGCTCGACGAGGTCGCCCACGTGTTCGATGGTGTCGAAAACGACAAATCGGCCGCGTGGCAGTCCGGCGAACGCTGCGTGATGATCTCGATCCGCAAGCAGCCCGGCACGAACGTCGTGGAAGTCGTCGATCGCATCAAGGCGCTGATTCCGTCCATCAAGGAACAGCTCCCGGCCGCGATGTCGCTCGACACGCGAAACGATCGGTCGGCGACGATTCGCGAGTCGGTGCGCGACGTGAAGATGACGCTGCTCGCGACGATCGGCCTCGTCATCCTCGTCATCTTCCTGTTCCTGCGGAACGTCTCGGCGACGCTGATTCCGAGTCTCGCGCTGCCCGCCTCGCTCGTCGGTACGTTCACGGTGATGTACCTGCTGAATTACAGCCTCGACAACCTGTCGCTGATGGCGCTCACGCTGTCGGTCGGCTTCGTCGTCGACGATGCGATCGTGATGCTCGAGAACATCGTGCGTCACATGGAAATGGGCAAGCAGCCCATGGAGGCCGCGTACGACGCGTCGAAGGAAATCGCCTTCACGATTCTGTCGATGACGATTTCTCTCGCCGCCGTCTTCATCCCAGTGCTTTTCATGGGCGGCATCGTCGGGCGGCTGCTCCACGAATTTTCAGTGACGATCGGCGTCGCGATTCTGGTGTCGGGGTTCGTCTCGATCAGTCTCACGCCGATGCTCTGCAGCCGTTTCCTGCGGCCGCCGCACGCCGAGACGCACGGCTGGTTCTACAACGCGTTCGAGCGGATGTTCGACTCGTGGCTCCGCCTGTACGATTGGACGCTTCGCATCACGCTGCGTCACCGCGCGATGACGATGGCGGTCTCGGTGCTCCTGCTCGTCGGAACGGTCTATCTGTTCATGATCATCCCGAAGGGATTCCTGCCGAGCGAAGACCAGGGCCGCTTCATGGTGAACACCGAAGCCGCGCAGGGCATCAGCTACGACGACATGTCGCGACATCAGATGCAGGTCGCGTCGCTCATCGCCAAGGATCCCAGCGTCTACATGGCAAACGTGATGGTCGGCGCCATCGGCAACAACGGCGGCGCGCTCAACACCGGGCGCATCTGGGTGGAATTGAAGCCGCGCGACGAACGCAACATCTCGGTCGACCAGCTCATCGCCAGCCTGCGTCCGAAGGTGGGCCAGATTCCCGGCATCCGCGCGTTCATGACCAATCAGCCGCCAATCAATCTTGGCGCCGGACAAGGCGGACAGCGCGCACTCTACCAGTTCACGCTGCAGGACACCGACACCGCAGAGCTCTACAAGTACGCGCCGATCTTGGAAGAGAAGATGCGCGGAATCTCAGGGCTGGAAGACGTCAGTAGCGACCTGCTTCTCAAGAACCCGCAGGTTACTGTCGAGATGGATCGAGACAAAGTGTCGGCGCTCGGTCTCTCAGCGACGCAGGTCGAGGACGCGCTCTACAACGCGTACGGCACACGCCAGGTCTCGCAGATCTACGCGCCGAATAATCAGTACCAGGTCATCCTGCAAGTCGCGCCGCAATTCCAGCAGGATCCGGCCGCGATGTCTCTGCTCTACGTGCGCTCGAACACTGGACAACTGATTCCGCTCGAGTCGGTCGCGCGTCTGCGGACCGACGTCGGCCCCATGTCGGTCAGCCACTTCGGACAGCTGCCGGCCGTGACGATTTCGTTCAACCTGAAACCCGGCTTCGCGCTTGGCGACGCCGTCGATCAAATCAAAGCACTCGCGGCGGCAAACATCCCCTCGACGGTCGCCGGCACGTTCCAGGGCGCCGCGCAAGCCTTCCAGGACTCCTTGCAGGGACTCGGACTGATTCTCTTGATGGCGATTGTGGTCATCTACATCGTCCTGGGCGTGTTGTATGAGAGCTTCACGCATCCGCTGACGATTCTCTCGGGCCTGCCGTCGGCCGGCTTCGGTGCGCTCTTGACGCTGCTGATCTTCAAGACGGATCTCAGCCTCTACGCATTCGTGGGCGTCATCATGCTCGTCGGTCTCGTGAAGAAGAACGGCATCATGATGGTCGACTTCGCGGTCGAAGCGCAGAAGGCTGGGAAGACGCCGCAGGAAGCGATTCACGAAGCCTGTCTCGTCCGATTCCGTCCCATCATGATGACGACGATGGCGGCGCTCGTCGGCACGCTGCCGATTGCACTCGGCCTGGGCGCGGGTGCCGAGTCGCGCCGGCCGCTCGGCCTCGCGGTTGTCGGCGGACTGATCGTGTCGCAGCTGCTGACGCTCTACATCACGCCCGTGTACTACGTGTACATCGAGAACGGGCGACTCTGGCTTGCCGGGCGCAGGACGAAGGCCGTGCCGGAGCCTGTCGGCGCCGCGCACGCCCACGTCACGTCGTCGGTGGCGCTCCGCGAGGGCGAAGGACGCGCCTGAGCAGTTCGGCGACGGTCGATCCCGTGATGGGATCGACCATGTCGGGCGCCACTTCCGCGAGCGGTTCGAGCACGAACTGCCGCTCCCGAAACCGCGGGTGCGGCACAACCAGCCCGAGCTCGTTCATCACGACGTCACCTAACAGAATCAGGTCGAGGTCGAGCGTCCGGGCGGCGTGCTGAAACGGACGTTCGCGTCCGCGTTCGCGCTCGATCGCCAACAGCATCCCGAGAAGTTCCTGCGCGGACGACGACGTCTTACCAACGGCCGCGGCATTCAGGAATCGCGGCTGCTCGCCGGGAACGTCGACAGGATCGGTTTCGTGATAGTCCGAGACAATGAGGCCGGGAATCGCTGCGGAGAGTCGGGCGACGGCGAAATCGAGATG
>Ga0126381_100003788_pt1 | contig 16398 bp, 17 predicted proteins | sample PanSoiMetPlot_28_FD_96465 | JGI IMG/M metagenome (GOLD analysis project Ga0126381, IMG submission 96465) | Tropical forest soil microbial communities from Panama - MetaG Plot_28 | ecosystem: Environmental > Terrestrial > Soil > Tropical forest > Bulk soil | place: Panama | collected 2016-02-17 | reverse complement strand
TTGCTAAACCGTTATACGGTTAACAGCCGTATCGTGGGTTCGAATCCCATCCCCTCCGCCACTTCAACCCCATCGCTGCTCCGGCCAACCTGAAAGAGAGGCCCGGCTCCCAACTCGGTCCCGAAGTCTCCTGGCGCCCGATCGAAATCCCGCTACGCCGAATGAACGGCGAGCTTACTGGGATTAGCTTCCAGCTCGGCGTGGATGCGCTTGATCAGATCGCTTTTCACGACCGCTACCACGTCGTCGGCAGTGGAGAATGCAACAACGACTTCGAGCGCATTCTCTGGCGTTCTGCGGTCGAGCAGGACGCTCGGCACCGGGTCGGCGAGCACACGCGGCTCTGCTTTGACAAGCGCGCGTACCCTTTCCATTGCCTGATCGAGCTCGGTATCCTCTGTAATGGGAAACCGCACCTCGCCGGCATGCGGTGGGGCGGGATAAATGCTGAAATTGCGCAGAGGCTGGCCCCAGACTCCACTGTTTGGCACGATTACCTGGACCTTGTCGTCGGTCACCAGCTCCGTCCAGAATAGCGACAGCTCTTTCACGGTGCCGAGGCTGGCACCGATCTGCACCTTGTGACCAATCCGGAAAGGCCGGAAGATCAACAGCATGACCCCTGCCGCGAGGTTGGAAAGCGTGCCCTGCAGAGCAAGGCCGATCGCGAGGCTCGCGGCACCGAGGATTGCGACGAGGCTCGCCGTCTGGATGCCGAACTCCGACAGCACCGCAAGCGCCGTTATGGTTAGGACCAGATAGCGGGCGAGGCTGCCGAAGAAACTTTGCAACATTGGATCGATATGCGGCGTTCGCCTCAACATCCGCACTATGAGCATGTCGGCCTTTCCTGAGAGCCACAGGCCGATCAGCAGTATCACGATTGCGCCGAGCGCATTCAGGGCGTTGCTGACGATCAGCGGCAGTAACGCACTCATGCCGACCATCAGATTCTGGGCCTTGTCCTCGAGCATGGCTCTACCTCGCAATTCGCCACCGGCATTGTAAACGCGCCCGCGGGGGGATGCGCCAGGGGGGCTGAGGCGCTGTTCACAACAAAACTACAGGTGTCGGGAACGGGTCGCCGACTTCTCTCAAGCGATAACGGAACGACCAAGCAATTACTTTTGTGGAACGTATCGCCCGATCTGCCGGACGCTGACAGGCAATCCGGTTCCGAGATGGCGGTCCGGATCTAAGGGGTTTTCTTGAAGGTGGCCTCGTAGGATTGGCCGTTCGGGGTAGTCATTCGACCGATCATATCGGCGATGCCCGGATGGAAGAGGAATTGCGTACCGTCGGAGTTCTGAAATCTGAGCTCGCCGTCGCGGACGATACCCGTCCCGTGCAATGTTCCGCCGGTCACCCGCATGCTCGAACCGAGCGGTCCATAGGCATAGATGACCGAAGCGGTGCCGTCCGGGTCGATGTTCTCGACAATCAGCGCCGCGCAAGTATTGGCGTCCCATGCCGCATCGCTCCAGGCTCCGAGGAAGCTCCGGTACCGCTCCGGAACCGTTGCGGGATCGGCGATCCGATAGCCGACGCTCTGGTCGCAGAAGACCCGGCCCGATTGCGGTTCGGCAACGGTCGGGGGCACTTGAGCCGAGGCCACTGCCGACAATAGAGTGAGGCACACAAACGCAACGGCGGGACGCCTCATAAGCCGAGCCCGAGCACCCGCCACTCGACTAGACATGATAATACTATAACGTCGCGTTACGGCATTTTCCGGTCGGACTGGGGGTTCAGTCGAAATTGGTAATCCTCGCACGGATCTGCCTCTCGCGTGCCGCGTCACAGGTTCGATTTGGCGTACCCCAAAGCATCGTCCGGTTTCGCAAGCGCCGCCGGATCCATCGCTGCCTGCGGGACGAGAAGGCGCCTCGATCCCGTTGCCGCTAAAGCGCCCACTGGGGCGAGTTCTCTAGCAACCAATCGTCGCGCCGCCTGGAAGATGAAGATGATGCACCAATACTCATCCAAATAGGCCTGCGACGCAAAGGCACCTGCAGTGGCATAACCCGCGAGCACGGCTTGCCCCATTCTTCCCAAAAGATTAGCCCAAGCGAGGTCGGGCCTGCGACGCGAGCGACGGACCAACCACACGCAGTTGACCCACGAATAGCCGAAAATCATCAAGAATATAAATAGGCCAACCCACCCGTGCTCCGACAGCACGTCGAAATAGATGCTGTGCGCCGCACGGGGTTTGGTCAGTCTTTGCAAATCAGTACCGCGCAGCATGTTGTTTGTGACGGTGGGCCAGAACGTGACTCTGAAGCCGCCCCCGGTAATCGGATGAAGCTCGGCAATGCGAAGTGAAACCTGCCAGAGGTGGATCCGGCTCATCGCCGAGCCGTCGTCCTGATAGGTTTCAATCGAACCCATCCTCTTAAACCATTGTTCAGGCGCGAAAGTGTAAAGGGAAAAGGCAAGCCCGGCGATGAGGAGCCCCGTCGTGAACTTGGCGCGCGATCTGAGCCAGAACACCGCTCCCATCGCGCATACTCCGACGAGCGCACCGCGTGAATAGGTAAAGAATACGGCCAGGGTGACGAGGAATCCCATCAACATCAGCCCACGGCGAAGATGCCGGTTCGTGGCGCGGTGCCACTGATAGAACAGCAATGGCAAGATGAGGATCAGACCGAGGCCGAAATCGTTGTTGTCCGCGAGCATCCCGCCGTCGGGACCATGAATTTGACTGCCGCCATGCAGGATGCTCATGAGGGCGCCCTTCACCCCCCAGATCCCGATCGTTAGCGCGACGGCCCAAATCAGTTGGCCGAGCCGTTCCCGCGTCGTGGTCAGGGCGTAACCGACGAGGCACATGAACAGGATCTTTTGGACGGTAGCCCATTTGGCCCAGACATCCTCGCTCGGCGCCAGCGCGAACCACGAGGTAAACGTAATCCACAAGGAGAACAGCAGCGTCAACGTTACGAGCGGGGTAATCGGCAGTTGCTTTTTGTCTGTCCGGGATACAACCCACGAAAGGCACGTAAGAACTGCGATGACATATGCATAATTGAGACCCGAGAAAGGCCCACCCCAGATCAATGTATGGAAGTTTCCAAGAGAGAAGACATACCAGGCCAGCACTCCGTTGAACGGGGAGATGAATATGAGCGGCAAGCTCGATACGAACACCAAGAAAAAGGCGAATCCGCGCATTTAAGGCGCGCCTTTGTCGGCGATAGATGTGCCCCCGACATGTCCGTTTAAGCGATTGTGCCCCTTGAATGGCGAGACCCGCCCACTGCGCAGCCCGCGTCGCAACAAACGCACGACCTCCATAAACCCGGTCATCTCGGCCGCGAATTCGATGTCGGATACCGGCCCGCCATCCACCAGCCGACGCAGCGCGAAACGCGGCGTATCGCCGTAATTCAACCCAGGCTCTATTGTCGTAGCGCTCTTCACCCCCAATCCCGCCAGCCATTCCGCCTGGTGCAGCCCGAACACCCCACTGGGATAGCAAAAATGTTCCAGCGGATTTGCGACGACACGCTGAAGAATTCGCCGGTTTTCGCGGATTTCCGATTCCACCATTTCCCGGTCGTCGAGCGGCCATTGATGGCGGTGCGAATGGAGCTGGATGTCGACGCCGGCAGCGGCGAGACTACGCAGCTGCTCGTCATCCATGACCTGGAAGAGCTGCTGCGTTTCGATTTCGTCAAACGAGACGCCGAGGGCTTCCGCCAATTCCCTCAAGAAGTCGAGGCGTTCGCCGGCCGGCAATTCGACGCCGAACCTTTGTGCCGCCTCCTCCGCCTCTTCCGCCTGGCGTTCCAAATCGAAGGCTCCGATCCCGCGCGGCAAATCCACGCGTTTGGTTCCGGCCCGCCAGAACAAGTAGGAAACCGTTACGGTATAGACCGGCATCCGGTTCTCGACATAATAGGTCGCCACATAGACCGTGACTGGGATATCCAGGTCCCGGATGATCGGCAATCCGACCGTGTAAACTCCGCTCCAGCCATCGTCCATCGTTATGACCGTAGCGCAGGGGGGAAGCCGGCCCGCAGTCAGAGCGTCCAACGCGTCCCGCAGAGACAAAATCGGATAACCCTCGCGCTTTAAGTACTCCACCCGCTTGCGGAAAAAATCGTCTCTAATAAACAACGTGCCTCTGTACTTGTATTCATCGGCAACAGCGAAGCCGTGGTAGCAAATAATCCGCAAGCCGCGGCGTGTCAGGTGGCGCGCCAATCGGAAAAAACCCAAATACTTCATCAAATACAGAACGGACCTGATGACGGAGCGCGGTATTGGGGTCGCTGCTAGAAAGGCTCCGAAATAAACTCCGAGCGGCAGCCAGACCCGCGGGGCGGCGTACCTCATCCGCACCCCGCGCGTGGTCTTACGATCCAATTTGGTTCGTCGAAATACACCGGCCGCTGCCACTCACACTTCCGAGGGTGCGGATTGATACACGATCCTGATCCAACCTCAAGATGATCCGAATAGAGTTAAGCTTTCGTGTAATTCAAATCTCTTGCGGCATTGTTGCCGGCACGGCTGCGGCCGGCCGATCGACCTCGATCAGTCAGGGTCCGTCTTCTCGCCAACCGGCGAGCGAGGAGCCGAGCCGACCCGATCTTTCGAGATTTCCTCGAAAAGCTGCTCGAGCTTGGCGTGTTGATCCTCACGGCTGAGACCGAGACTGACCGACGGATCGAGTCTTTCGAGTTGGCCGGCGCGTTTATCTTCCAACCATGTTTGCAACTGATCGCGGATCGCGACCGGGCTGTTGCTAACCAGCCCGGCGCTCCGCTCTTTGACGAGCTGCGCCGCGACACCATGCTCGTAGCCGATGAACAAGATCGGCCGGCGCGCGTACAGGTATTCGAACAATTTGGCGGGGATGTTGCCCTGGTCGCGCCGGTCGCTCGATTGCAACAGCAGCAATACATCGGCCTCCATCTGCAGTTCGAGCGCGCGCCGATAAGGGACACGCGGCTTGACGGTCACTGCGTCCTCGACTCGACGTGCAGCCGCAGCGTCGACAAGGGTTTGCTCCGCGTCGCTAAAGAACTCCACTTTCACGCGAGCTCGAAGCGGATCCGGCAACATCGCAATGGCAGAGAAGAGCGCCGAGGGATCGCGAAATCCACGGTAGATAGAACCCATATATCGGATGGTGAGGATTTCCCCGGGATCCGATTGTGGCGCAAGCGCCGGGAAATCCTCTTCTGCATAACCGTTGTATGCCACTGCGACAGCTTTTCCGTGGCGCCGGCGCAGTTGTTCCGCCCAAACCGGCGAAACCGTCACCAATCCTGCGGCATGCCGTAGGATCTGCCGTTCCAGCACCGCGTCGACCGGTTTCCGCCATCCCGGCCCAAGGTAATACGGATTGTCCACCCAAAGATCGCGGAAATCAGCGACCCAGGGAATGTTGTAAGCGCGAGCGAGCCGGCTCGCGACGAGAAGCCCCGTATTCGGCGGCGCGCTGGCGAACATTATCTCGGGCATCCATTCCTCGATCAATTGCCTGCCGGCGGGAATGGCGGTTCGTATCCAGTCGGCACGCCTATCGGGAATTTGAATCAGCCCCAGATAATGGCGACGAAGGGTCTGCCGAAGCAGTTTCGCGGGAGCGCGGCCTTGGGTAGGGGGGGTCGCGCGGCGATCTCCCACTGGCGCAGCTGCACGGCCACGCCACAATCGGGCGGCCTTTTCGAGCCAATGCTGCCGCTCAGAATACTCCGTGTAATGAACCCGGTCTCGTGAGATCTCGAGCGGCAAGCTGCGGTCCTCGACGATATCGGTCGTCAACACCCGGACCTCATGACCGCGGTGATCGAGGTACCGCGCGAGCTTGCCCAAGCGGACGGCTCCGATGACATTGGAAGGCGGAAACGCAAAGCTGACGAGCAACACCTTCATGCGGGGAAGTGGAGCTGCCTGGGTCCCAATTTCGCGTCAGCCAATGCGCCTGAATACGAGCTGGTGACAACCGTATGATCTGTTCTCGCGGATCTTTAGTGGCTCGAAACCGTCGCGCCCGTAAAACTCTGTGATTTGCTTGACGGAGGCATACTCGTAGGGGTAGCCGCCGACCCAATCGACGACGTCATGCATCCAGCTCATCCCGCGCCTGCCGGTCGTGCGGGTCATTTCCCGAAGGTAGGTTCTCAGCTCGCCCGCGCGCAAATAGCCGAGCAACGACCGGAGCTCCTGCGGCGTCCAGACGTAAATCGCATAAAGCGGGCGGAGCGGAGCCGGCAAAGCGTTGTATCGGCGTTTCCGCTCGAGCCACCATCGGCTAATCTCGCCACAATCATTATAGATCGCGATGAATAATACGCCACCGGGCTTGACCAAGCCTTTAACATTCTCCATCCCGCGCCACATCGCGCCCGTGTGGTGCAACACGCCCCACGAATAAACGACATCGAATTGCCCCAAGCCGGCCAGATAATCTTTATCGAGGACAGACCCTTGCTCAACTCTCCATGACTTGCTGTCGGGCGAATAGCGGCGTCGCAGTTCTTCGGTGCAGGCGACGCTCTGGCTGTCGAAGTCGAAGGACACGACATTGGCACCAAGCCGGCAGGCAGCGAGCGACGAGAGACCCGAGCCGCTGCCGATATCCAAAAAGCTTCTGCCAGAGAGCGAGTTGTCTCCGAGAAACTCATTGAGATTGTGTTCCGCTTCAGCGATCCGGGCCGGAGTGAGCCGTCTTAGGAACCGCGCCCAGTTGCGGCCGAATCGAAAGCGCCGGCCGGTGCTCACTTCGCGCGCATGCTGCTCGGCAATATTGTTGACGGCCGACATCGAAATCCTTCGCAGTCGTAGGGCTCAATCGATCTTCGGTTATCGGTGCGGATCATCCCGACACCGACCGCGACGCGGATTTGGCTTGCGCCTCGCGCGCGCACTCTCGGGTCACTGCATAGACCTGCGCCGGCGCAACCTGCCAAAACGAATCCGTGGCTCTCAGAGCCGCAGCGGCATAACGCGCCGGGAAGGTGGAAAGGATCTCCCGTAATAGCGCAACGACCGATCGGCCGAGGCCGAGATCACCTTGTTCGAGCGGAGCTCGCGCAATCAGGCAGTGGCGCAGGGTTTCCGGAGGTAAAGCTTCCTTTGCGGCATCCGGCCAAATTCGGATTTGCGGGTCGTCAACGAGATAGGCGACGACATCGCCGCCCGAGCCTGAGCCGAGAGGCAATCCGCTCAAATCGGCCCACGGTCGAATGTCGCCGCTGCTGTCGAGTGATCCGCGGAGAAGGCGCTTCATGACGCTTTGCCGTTGTGCGGTAAGCGGGCCGAACACCGGTGTACCGGGATGCGCTTCGGCGAACTCCGATGCCGCGCGACCGTTTACCGTCACAGCGCGCACGACCTGTTGCTCCAGGGCCGACAGAATCATGCCGGACACCACCATTGCGCCGCCGAGGAGTAGGACAATCCAACGCCGCTGCTGCGCCAGAAACCATCCGGCGAGCAGAGCAAACGGCATCACGAAGATTTCCATATAATTGGCTTGCTTACGGATAAACGTAACCGGCGAGAGCGAGACCGGGAGCAGCGAAAAAATTAGCAAGAGCCCGACCGTCCAGCCCAGCACGAAACGGCCTCCGGGCACTGGTTGCCGGCGCAGCATGAGCGCGCCACCGGCCAAGGCAAGCCAGCCGAGCAGGCCGGTGTGGTATATTTTGACAAACAGATAACTGAGATATGTCCATGGCGCAGTTTCGCCAAAGCTGTCGGTTGCAACCAGAGAACCTATGCCGTCATGAACAACCCGGTAGTGATAGAGAGGGTCGCCGTAAAAAATATTAAAAAAGGCAAGATCGGCCGCGGCCCACAATCCACCGCCGAGCAGGAACCAAAGCCAGCCTCGACGCCAGTGTCGTTCTGAGAGCGCAAGAAAGACGAAAAGTAGGCCAAAGACGATAACCTCTTCCTTGATCCAAAACACCCATCCCGCTAACTAAAAGCCCGGCCAAGAAATACAGTCCGGAGCGGTCCCCTGTTTCCGCAAAATAGAATACGACCAGCGATGTGCCGATAAACAGGCCGAGGTAAGGATCGGGATTGAGGCTTCCGGCGAGCGTGACATCGAGCGGCAGGACAGCGACCGCCAGCGCGGACCAGATGGCGGACGTGCGTCCCCAAAGATAGTTCGCGAACAGGTAGGTCAGCAGAATGCCGGTGAGCGAGCAGGCGAAAAAAAGACCGGCGGCGCCGGCCTCGCCGTTTCCGAACAGCCTGATCGACAATGCCTGGAAGGCGTTAATTCCATAACGAATCGCTCCCAGATAGGTGGCATGCGGAACTTGTCCGTCGAGAAGCCGGTAGGCTTGGGCGATGTATACGATCTCGTCGGTTCCCAGACCTCGCGAGAAGAAGGCTATCCGAATTGCTGCGGCAATCAACAATATGACGCCGGCGCAAATCCAGTCGGCCCTCTCTCCAGCTAAAGTCGGTGTCTTGGTCAGTTCGCACTCTGGAGAGAAGACCCGAGAAGCAGCCGGCTGGTCCACGCGTTGATCAGGAGTGCGCTAGCTGACTGTCAATCGACTATTATTGCGCTTTTCGCGCGACCAGCAAGCAGCTGCTGCCAAAGGCCAGTCGGCCACCCCGTGCGATCCAGCGTGCCTCTAAGTCGAGAACCGCATCGATGGCGCGGCCCGTGATCCCGGCGATGCCATGGGCAGCTGCAACGCTCTCGATATCCGCGGCTTGCCGTCGCCCCAAACGATAAGGAAGCGCGCGAAGCACGAAGATCGGGGGGAGCAGCAGCGTAAATAAATAGCTATGATACTCCGTCTCGAAACCGGCACTGGCCAGCACCCGCGCGCACGATCCAACCGTGTACCGCCGGAAATGATTTACGACAAGATCTTCGCTGGAGAACAGGAATTGATAGCTTGGCACGGTGATGTAAAGGCGGCCTTCCGGCTTCAATACTTGGGAGAAGCGAGCGAGCGCTGCAACTTCATCTTCGATGTGCTCGAGAACATCGAAAAGCCCAATGGCCGCTATGCTGGATGACGCGAATCCGACGTCCTCGAAACTGGCGCAGACCACATGTTCGAGGCCACCCCGGCGAGCGACAAGAGCGCCATCGATGTGTGGTTCGACAACAATGACCTGGTACCCCTCTGCCTGCAGACCCGACGCCACAAAGCCGGTCCCTGCGCCGACGTCGACGATCGCGCCGTCTGGCGGATGACGAGACACAGCAGCGGCAATGCAGCGGTTACGGTGTCTGAACCAGAACGAATCTTGCTCGACATCGCGGAAATGAGAGAGACCGCCTTCAGGGTAAGCAATTTTTGATCGGGCCTTCGAGATCCAAAGACCGTTTTCGTCCTGGCGTAAAGACGGCGGAAGTACATCAGGCAGCATGCATGTTTGCCGATCGGTGAACACAAATCTTCAAAGAAGCCTGTACCAGGTCTCGACAAGGCGACGGCGAATGCGCCGGCTTCATGGCATCCCGCTCGCTTTCAGCCGCAGGGATACAGCGAAATCAGGAATCGACTTGCCCGCGCGCGCCGGACGCGAATCTGGCCAATCGGAAACTGGGCCCGGTCTCGACCCCAAGTGCCCCATCTCCGCGGTCGCGCCAGACACCGGCAATCGAGAAGGGCGGCTGGCCGCGAGCGTAGCGTTGGGTCTGCATCACCTCGCGCCAGATCACCGCCAGCAGCATGACCAGAAACGAGGTAAATGCAATGCTGATCGGTGCTGAAATGGCGCGGGCGGGTTCGGCGAACCCCAATAGACTAGAAACATACAGCGCAAATCCTATGAACATACCAAGCAGGCCGATATTGAGCAGCACCTGAGTCACCTTCTTCGAGTGGATCAGAAAATCCAGATTGTATTGGATTAATGAAATCAGATTCCACTTGCTGACGCCGTAACGGCGTCGGAATTGGATGATTGGCAGTTCGACAGCGGACCGGGCATTTAAATAGAGCGCCGGTGTATTGTAATGCACATAGCCCAGCCCGTCGGTCATCATGTCGAGCAGACGGGCGCTGAACAAACGATACGCACTTCCGAAATCGCGAATTCGCTGGCCGGTCAGATACCGGTTGACACGGTTGCCGACCCAGGTGACGGCAAGCCGAAATTTCGTTTCCTCACGCCGATCCCGATAGGTCGCGACAAGATCGTGATCATTGGCGATCTCTGCGACGAGCCGGCGGATATCTTGAGGATCGTGCTGGAGATCTCCGTCCAACATGACGATCCAATCGCCGCGCGCGACGCTCATGCCGGCTCCGAGAGCGGCAACCTGACCGTAATTCCGGTAGAGTTCGACAATTCGAAGCCCGGGGGTGTGGCCAATCATGCTCTTCAATCGGGCGAGAGTGCGATCCGTCGAGCCGTCGTCGACCATGACGATCTCGGAGCTGAAATCGAGCGTCGACAGCACCAGGGCCAGTTTGTCAAGGAGCTCGGGAATGACCTCCTCTTCGTTATACACCGTGCACACGATGCTGAGGTCGGGCCTCTTCGGCGCTTGTCGGGGTAATGTTCCGAGGGCGAGCTGCGCCTCGACCGATATTTCCTGGTCCGTGTCGATCATCCTTTCGCTTAGAGAATGCGACCACGCAGCGTGAGCTCCTGGATACGCCCTTCCCATTCGAGGAGCGAACGATACCACTGGAGCGTATAGCAAGTAGGATCCTCGCCGGCGATGTCGCCACGTTCAAGCGCCTGCTTGATCTCGACGATCCCCTCGTGCACGCGGATCGAAGGCTCGAAGCCAAGACGCTGTTTGATCTTCGCGAAGGATAGATTGTAGGTGCGCTTGTCCGGGTCGTCAGGGATCCGGTGGATCGTCACATGCGGGATCACATCCAGCACAAATTGAGCAAGATGGCGGATCTGGTAATTCATGTCGTCGCTGCCGACATTGAAAATTTCGCCGGCAATCCGCTCCGCTTCATCTTCGACCCCGAGAAGGAGGGCCTGAACGACATCGTTGATATGGACAAACGGCCGCCACTGCTCGCCGGAGCCCATCACGTAAATGACCCGTTCCTTCCAGGCTCGCAGGGTCATGATATTGACCGCCAGGTCGAAGCGCATGCGCGGCGCGAGGCCGAACACCGTCGAATTGCGAAAGATCACGGTCTCGAACTCGGGACCGGCTAGTTTTACCAAGGCCTCCTCTACCCGCAACTTGCTTTCCGCGTATAAAGTCTGTGGCCTGCACTCGTCGTTCTCGGTCAAACGTTCATGAACGCCGTGACCGTAGACAGACGCGGAGCTCGAGTACACATAGCGCCTGACGCCGGCCTCCTTCGCCAATCGCGCCAGGCGTATCCCGCCCCCACAATTGATCAAGCGGGTCAGCTCTGGATCGATCTCGGCCGAGGCGTCGTTGCTTAGCCCGGCGAGATCGACCACGACGTCGACGCCGGTTAAAATCTCCGGATCGAAATCGCGTATATCCTCGACGATGACCGCCGCTCTCTCATTGCAGGCGATTTCGTCAAGTCGGTCCCTGCCAAAGAAGAAGCGGTCGAGGGCGATCAGAGAATGGTCGCGTTCAATCAGCTTTTTGCAGAGCGGAATGCCGAGGTACCCCCCGGCACCCGCTACCAGCACCTTCGCCATTGATTGTGGACCTCCGTCAGCGCGTGTCGGCAGTCAGCCGAAAGCCCCCTTCAGCCTCGGTGCGGCATCATGCATCTCAAGGAAGGCTCGTACGATTCCGTCGCACTCATCCTCGGTCATGTCATTGTAGACCGGCAAAGCCAGAACACTGTAGGCATTCGCCTCGGTGCGTGGCAGCGACACATCACGGCTGGCGCGGTAAGCTTGCATGTGGTGGCATGGCGGGCTGTAATACTTCCGGACGTAAAGGTTTTCCTTCGCCAGCACCGCCGCCGCGGCGTTCCGGTCGAGCCCGAACTCGCGTTCATCGATAAACACCGGGAGATATAGCCAGATCGGCTCCTGATTGTCGGGTGCCGACGCAATGGCCAGGCCAGGCAGCTTTGACAGACCGTCTCGCATCCGGGCGACTGCTCGCCGGCGCGTTGAGGCGCTCTGCTCGAAAATCTTTAGTTGCTCGATACCGATAAGCGCGCACACTTCGGTCAGCTTGGCATTTATCCCGGCCTCTTCGCAGTCGCCGTCGGCCAACTGGCCGAAATTGCGGATCGCCTTTGCTCGGGCGAAGATCTCAGGGTCATGGGTGCAGAGACAGCCGCCTTCCATTGTCGTAAAGGCCTTCGTCGCGTGAAAGCTGAACATCTGCGCGTCACCGAAGCTTCCGACCGGGCGTCCTCCCACCCTGGAGCCAAATGACGGCGCGCTGTCGAAGACTACGCGGAGCCCATTTCGCCGGCCGATCTCAGTCAGACGCGCGTAGTCGCAGGCGATGCCATACGCATCCACCCCGAGAATGGCCACGGTGCTGGACGTAATCTTGCGTTCGACATCGTCAGGATCGAGGCACAAGGACCCATCGGCCATGATATCCGCAAAGACCGGTTCCGCGCCGCACCACCGGACCGCGTGAGGCGTCGCCGAAAACGTGAAGGAGGGTACGATGACCTCCCCGCGTTCCACACCCGCCGCGCGCAGCATTGTCATGAGCGCCAGCTGACCGTTGCAGAAGACCAGAGTCGGGACCTCGAGATACTCCGACAACTGACGCTCGAACTCCAAAACCCAATGTCCGCCGTTGGTTACCTGCCCCGAGGCGAATGCAGCCTCCAAGTGTATTAAATATTTGCTAATATCCGGAAAGAGCGGGCGCACGATCTGCAACGGGCGCTCGAATATCGGCGGCCCACCGAGGGCAGCAATTTCATTGCGCATAGATTTTATTCAAGATTGATCGAGTTCAAAATACTTTGTAGTCTATCCGTTCTAGTGTGGACTGTCAACGCCACGCGCTGGTGCAGATGATGTCTCCTCCAAGCAGACTGCCGATTGTGATCTTTGGCTGCGGCGGCCACGGCCGCGTCGTCGCTGACGCTCTCAAGGTTGCGCGCGCCCCGCTGGCGGGATTTCTGGACGACAGGCCGCCTGCTCCCATTATGAATGAAATTCCGGTGATTGGTGATCGCGGCTGTCTCGAGCAGCCAGAATTTTTAAAGAATTACGCAATATTGATCGCCATCGGTGAGCCGCGCCTGCGGCGCCAGCTCGCTCTGCTGGTTCTCGATCGCGGCGGCCGCCTCGCCACTGCGATCCACCCGAGCGCGATCATAGCTGCGGATGTCGCGATCGGCCAAGGCACGGTGATAATGGCCGGAGTCGTGATCAATACCGGCACCAGGATAGGGCGCTTCGCGATCGTCAACACCGGCGCAACCATCGACCACGACAACGTGATCGAAGATGGTGTGCACATCTCTCCAGGTTGCCACCTGGCGGGCAATGTGATCTGCCGAGCCGATGCGTTCGTCGGTACCGGGGCGAGCATCATTCCGCGCACCCAAATTGGCGCTCGCGCTGTGATCGGGGCTGGCGCAGCGGTGATTTCGGACGTACCGCCGGACACTTTGGCGGCGGGCTGTCCTGCCGTTGTCAAGCGGTCTTTGCTGACGGCTCGATCTAGTATTGGGCGCTGACAATCACCTCGGCAATCCCACACTCCTTTATGCCGAGGGCCTCGGCTGCTCGGGCCGAGAGGTCGATAATGCGCCCCCTGTGGTAGGGGCCGCGATCATTGACGACGACATCGACCGAGCGCCCGTTTTCCAAATTTGTCACACGCGCCCGGGTTTCGAAGGGCAACCACAAATGCGCCGCAGTCATAGCGCGGTCATTAAATGGCGTTCCGCTAGCGGTGCGGCGCCCGCGCCAGGCTCGGCCGTACCAGGAAGCGATACCAAGCTCTTTGACCACGACGTCTCCGGTCTCGGTATCCTGTTTCGTCGGCGTACCCGCTGCGGCCTCGACCAGCGCCGGCTGAGCCTCTGTATCTACCGCGGCTTGCGCCTTGGCGTGAGTGAGAGCACCGCACAACATCAGCAAACCGGAAGCAATGTTCCTCGCACTGCTCGTAATTCTGCTCAGGATCACGGGTCGGCACAGCTCCCCCCAGGTGTGTCGCTTACAAACCGTTATTCAACATCAACAGGCTGACAACCGGCAAAGTTGTCGCAGCAGATTGGTTGAATACAGCCTTATTGTAGAGTTGGCCGATGTTACTGATGAACTAAATATTAGCCATTTTAATTCGGGAGGCGCTTGAGTATATGGAAGTTTTAAGGAAATCGAGCGGTTGTGATATGATCAACTCAGGCGTGCAGGAGGAGCCGCAGCGGCGCGACCGGTGCCGCTCTAAAACAGTCGGGTTTCTTTTCAGCCGGCCACGTAACGACGCTCGCCCGTGGAGGGTTGATAGAAAACGGTGATCAGTTTGCCGCTCTCCGGGTCGACAAACCGCTCGTTGGTCTGAATCCAATCCGGGCCTGGCGGAAGACGTGTTATCGGCTTGTAGCGCCACCGTTCGGCAGCAAGCCCGAGCAGCAGCACCAGCCCCGGGATAGCGAGCCGCAGGGTCACACCGAGTTTGCAACCCGCGATCGCCAACAATCCTGCCCCGGCTAATAGGATGCCGCACACGACGAACAATGCGGCCCGCAGCATCGATCGGTTCACGCCGGTTCGCGCTCGATGACCGCTGCCGTGCCGTAGGCGACGATTTCGCTCATCGTCTGGCCGATTTCTGCGGAATCGAACCGCATCATCAGCACTGCATTGGCGCCCATCGCACTCGCGTTCTGGACGAGACGGTCGACTGCATGACGCCGCGCCTCCTCGAGCAACTGAGTGTACTCGTCGATTTCGCCGCCGACGATAGAGCGCAGCCCCGCCATGATGTTGCCGCCCAGGCCACGGCTACGGACCACGACCCCAAAGCATTGACCTTTGATGTCGGTGACCCGGTAACCGGCGACATTCTCCGTTGTTACGACCAGCATCGTCCTCTCCAGCTCAGTCTGCCATCGAAGCTTAGCCGGAATTTTCGCCGGATCATCTGAATGCTGGAGCAATGCAACTGATAAGACTACCTTATCATCCTAATTGCTTACTAAATTGCAACCCTGCAATGAGCAAACGGTTGGTTGCAGCGCCCGCTAGCGGCGCGCTAGGCTGAAACTCCGGCGGAGAGCGAGAGGAAATGCGATGGCGCGCGGGGATTGGAAAGAGTCGGTCGTCGAGGTGGCCGGGACAAAGCTCCACCTGGCGCGCGCGGGCAGCGGGCGTCCGGTCGTGGTGCTGCACCACGACATCGGCAGTCCCGACCGGCTGCGTTTCTATGACGAGTTGGCCGGCCGCTTCGACGTGCTGGTCCCCCATCACCCGGGTTACGGCAAGTCCGAGCGGCCGCAATGGCTGCGCAGCGTGCGCGACGTCGCGGTGATCTACCAGTGGCTGCTGTCCAACTTCGGGATCGAGCGCGCCTCGCTGATCGGGCTCGGCTTTGGCGGGTGGATCGCTGCCGAAATGGCGACAATGGCGCCGCGCGACTTCCACCGGCTGGTCCTGGTGGGGGCGATGGGACTCAAACCGGCCGACGGCGACATCTTCGACCAGGCGATCGTCAGCTACCTCGATTACGCCCGCGCCGGATTTCACGACCAAGAGGCCTTTGCCCGGATCTATGGCGACGTCTCGACTGACCAGCTGGTCGAATGGGACCTGTGCCGCGAGATGAGCTTCCGGATTGCCTGGAAGCCTTACATGTACAATCAGAGCTTGCCGCAGCTGCTCGGCGGCGTGCGTGCTCCGGCGCTCGTCGTCTGGGGGGACGACGACAAGATCGTGCCGCGCAGCGCGGGCGAGCGCTATGCGGCCTTGCTGCCGAAGGCGCGGTTCGAGGTGGTACGGTCTTCCGGGCATTGCGTCGAAATGGAACAGCCGGATCAGCTCGCGCGTCTCGTCCGGTCTTTCATCGAGGAAAACTAACGAATCCGCCGGGGCGATCTCGGCCAAGGAGGAAGCCATGTTTGTCATGTACTTCACAGAGCAGCCGATGTCGACCTACCCGGCCGATATCGGGCTTGAAGTCGGCCATACCGCGCTGATGTTCTCGAACAAGCATTTCGATCCGGTCGCTGGCAGCCGGCTCTATAACGAATATCTTGAGCATTACATCTACGCCGAGGAACAGGGCGTCGAAGGCTTCATGCTCAACGAGCACCACAACGCGCCGTTCTGCATGCAGGCGAAATGCAACATCTTTGCCTCGATCCTCGCAGCGGTGACAAAAAAGGCGAAGATCGTCTTGCTCGGCAATCCGCTGCCCTTGGCCGAGAACCCGGTCAGGCTCGCCGAGGAATTGTCGATGATCGACATGATCTCGAAGGGCCGCCTGGTCCCCGGCATCGTGCGCGGCGGTGGCCAGGAGTCGCTCGCCGCCGGCGTCAACCCGGCCTACAACCGCGAGCG
>Ga0126381_100003787_pt1 | contig 16401 bp, 21 predicted proteins | sample PanSoiMetPlot_28_FD_96465 | JGI IMG/M metagenome (GOLD analysis project Ga0126381, IMG submission 96465) | Tropical forest soil microbial communities from Panama - MetaG Plot_28 | ecosystem: Environmental > Terrestrial > Soil > Tropical forest > Bulk soil | place: Panama | collected 2016-02-17 | reverse complement strand
TCGGAAGAGGTGATTACGGACAGCGATATCGAACACATGACACAGGGAGATCAAGTGATCTTTCTTACCGAATCCATTACCTACAGGGATATCTTCGGCAAGGAACATTTGACGACGATGTGTACCTATCTGAAGCTTGATCGCGAGCGCACTCCATTCGTTATGAAGTGTAGCTTGGGGAATGATCTGCAGTGAGAGTGTAATTTCAGTTCCTTGCGGACGGTGCGGCCAGCAAAAGCTTCGACTTGGCCTGATTCCCCAATTTGTAGACGGCATTGTGAGCCTTGTCATACAAGACGTTTCTTGCACCAATTGAGAACCATCTGATTGCTGTCTTATCACGGGCGCCCTGCAATCAGCCTCAGCGAAGATTCTCGAAGATGGGATTATTCTGCAAGTGTTGAGGGAAGCTCTTTTCGTATCTGGCTAAACCCGGGCACATCAGGTGATGGATGCCTCGATAGCCAAATTCGTGCATCTCTCGCATGGCGTCTTTCGCAGTCCAACCCTCTTGCGTCATGCGGTAAGAGGCGATCATCATTCCGGTTCGGTCATCGCCTAGCCGACAGTGGACGAAGATTTTCTTGTCCGGATTGTCTTGCATGAGTTTTATGAACTGAGCGAACACCTCATCTTTGGGAAAGGGGCAATACCACGGTAGCGAGATATAGGCCATTCCCAACTTCTTGACCAGCGTTTCGTCGCGCTTCGATCTACCGGTGTCGACCACGATGTTAATTCCCATTTGATCCAGCTTCCGAAACCCTTCGACCGATGGTTGGCCGCCTCGATAGAGCGTAGGCGTGACTTGTCCAAAGTTCGGAACGCCCTTTGCCGTCAGGTGCTTTCCCATCGCGTGCTGGGCAGCAGATTCTTTGGTGCGGCTGATCTTTGGGTAGTCGGTTTGCGGGTGTAAGCTACCAGCGATACAAAATGGGATCGCAAGCATCACGAACAGCGAGAAATCGCTGTGCTCTCGAGGCATCACCTTGAAAGTTTAGACCCTAGCCGGCACAAGGGTGTGCGGCGCGGGCCGGAGAACGCCTTCTTGAATAAAACCCGGCACAATCAACTGGCCAACCATTGTCGAATTGTCAGGCAACGGAAGTACGACGCCAACGGTCAACGGGGTCGATTCTGGAGCACCGGTACAGAGCGCACCCTTTACCGAGCCCGCGGACGATCTTGCACAGTAATGGCTCTGGGATTGAAGAATCGCGAGAATGTCGAGAATCAAATCTCAACTCCGGTCGAGGCAGAACTTTTTTCTTGACATCCCATTTTTATAGAACGCATTGATGTGGTGCGGGCGGACGCGACGTTACAATTCCACGTATTGTTACCTCGCAAATCGAATCAAAGAACCTACTGAAAATAAAGGGCTTAAAATCTTGATTTCTAGGCTGGAACCTCGGAGCTGAAAGGCTCGCTGACAGAAACAATGGACTTAGCTGCCACTGCAGTTTTGAAATCCGCGCGCAATCATTGGTTCAAGCCCGCAAGGAAGCACGGTTCTCACAACACTGCGCAACTGAAAACAAAAGGCTTCACTCGATCTGTGCGACCTCTCGGCCGGCAGAGCTTCGAAAAACTTGATTTCCGTGAAAGGATTTCAAGACGTTGCGCCAAGCAAGCCTTGATTCTTTTGATTTCGAGAAGCCACTTTTTCAAACGTGTCCGGGCCGCGCGTTCCAAATTCACGTGTTTCTCAGAGCCTCGAGAGCGGGCGCAATTCCTTTGCTGGCAACATTACAATCGCGTCAAACTGGATCCGATTCTGGAACAGCGAAATCCTGTGCCATACTCTTTCCCCGTCCCCCAACCAACCGGATGAATAGAGACCTGGCACTCGCTGACTGGCTCGAGGAGCTCGCGATCTACGGCACGCCGCGGCGCTTTCAAGACTCTGAGACGGCATACCACCTGAGCCAAGCCATTCGACACTCCTACATCGTGCGGCTGGCGATAACGCATTCTCCAATTGGTCCGCGAGCGGTTGCACCTGCCTCGGTGCAGATGCTCTCGGCGGAGTTGTTACCTAAGGTCAGCGACCAAGAGTCATCGCACGTTGTGCGGGCAGCCCGGCAGGCGCCGAACCGGTTGTGACGAAAGCCAACACGCTGCTGCTGCAGGCGCGCGAGAAAAAGTTAAGGCGGTTCAGCGATGGATAAAACGTTTATCTGCATGGAGTCCGAAGGTGAGCTGTTTTTCGTCAATCTGTATCAGATCATTAGGGCCGACGTCGTGTCTGACGATGAAATAGTTCTGCACATGAGTGACGGAAAAGCCTGCCACATGAGGGGCGAGGAGGCTAAGAACAAGCTCTTGAGCCTATTGTGGGAGAATGCAATGAACTTAGACGGTGAGCCGATGACAGAGGTAGCAGCTAGATTCGCTACCAGCGAGAGCAAACTCAGATTGATCAAGGGCGAAGAAAAAAACTCTGGCGAGTCCGAGACGTAAACTCGGCTAACGGAAGAACAGCCCCCACCGTTTGAATTGCAGCCTGAGACTGCTCGAGAGTTGCGCCGGACTCACGCAGCAGGGCTATGATCCTCTCGGCTAAATGGAAAGCGATGTCCTCGGGGTAGTTCTGTTTTTCTGCCACGCCTTCTTTCCTGCCTTTGCGCCCCATCTCGGGCGTCTTCCTTGGCTCTCCCGACGCCGATGTGCGCAACATAAGTTGTTTCCATCCTACCGCGAACAACGGCTTCTACCTCAGATCAAGGAACCATTGCTCGATCGTGAAGCGCGAGAGCGCTTGCTTGAAGTTAACCAAAACATCTCGCTCTGGGTTGTACCGGGAGCCCAGCGGTTTGTTTGGAGGCTCTGCGATTGTTGCGGCCAAGATGATTGGTCTCAGATAGTAATAGTGAGCAATTGCCTCCGACGTCTTTATTTCCGTGTACAGCTTCTTTTGGTCGTGTGGGTAGCCAAGGAGAACGAGAGACCCCTCGCTCTTGGGTATTCGATTCTTAGCGATGCTATTTGGTAGTTCAAGAAACTGAATTTTGATCTTACTTAACGCGTCGGTTTTGAGAACGATGGCTGCTAAGTCTTTTTCCTTGCAGCGGACAATATCTTGTACTGGGAGACTCACTCTCGATATTACTGCCTCATCTTGACCGGTTCCTTCCCATTTCAGAGCATCATCGATTCGCAGCAGGAAAGAGAGGTCAGAAGGTTTTGCCTTAGCGATCACGCGGTTTGCGGTGAGGATGATGCGGTGATCCTTCCACGCACAAGCAGTCCCAGTACCGATTTCGTCACCCGCTATTCTTTTCTTTTGGTCGACTCCCGCAAGCTGGTTGACGATGCCCACGGAGTACCACGCGATGCGCTCGATGAATGCCCGGTTCTCCGTGAGCAGTAGTCCGATTTCGTGTTCGGTCATCCGCCTATTCTAAGTTTCACATCAAACGCCAAACGGTAACTGCAATGGTTCTGAACTATTGGTTTCTGTGTTACTGCCGCTGCCATACTGACCTATCCTTCTGCGCGGGCCGGGCTCTTCCGGAGACATCGGCTCGCGCGCTGTTGGTTTTTACTGCAGGTCGATGCCGCCATCGCGATGAGGAATAGCGCCGCAGGGTTTTTTGGGACATCCCTGCGCGGCTCTATGCACCGTACCGGTCCCGACCTTCAACTCCTTCGCTATGGCGCGCCAAGAGAGCCCCGCATTGCGAAGGTCCAAAATGCGCGACTCACTGACGTTGACGCGCGGCCGACCCAGCCGTTTTCCTTTCGCGCGCGCATGGGCGAGCCCGGCTCGAACGCGTTCTTGAATGAGCGCTCGCTCAAATTCGGCCATTGCGCCGATGATCTGAAACATCAGCCGACCAGAAGGCGTGCCGAGGTCGAGGTTGTCTCGCAAGCTCACGAACGCAATTCCGTAAGCGTCCAGTTCAGCGAGCGAGGTTACGAGATGCTTGAGAGAGCGGCCCCATCGATCGATCTTCCAAACCAGCACAGCATCGAAGCCGCGGCGGTGAGCGTGCGCCATCAGCCGGTTTAGTGCGGGCCGTGAATCTTTTGATCCTGATACCCCTCGGTCCACGTATTCCTCGACGATCTGCCAATTTCGACGCGCTGCATACTCGCGAAGCTCAGAAAGTTGCATCTCGGGATCTTGGTTATCGTTTAAGGTGCTTACCCGCGCGTAGAGAGCGATGCGATTTACCTGGCCTTTCATCGCTGACCGTCCCGATGCAGAAAGTGGTCGAGGCAGTACGCCTGATCGTCTTCAAGATCGTGAACCGTTGCGAGTGATTGACACGGGTAGCCGCCGTCGCACGCGCCCGGTGTCGATTCCGGAGAGCACCAGCTGCACTGCGCGAGTCGCTCAGTGCATCCGCGTCCAATGCGCATGAAGCGCTCGAAACTTCTAGCGAAGGAATGGAAGTTTGGTAGTGTGGTCGAAGCCATTGCGTTCTCCTCAGAAGATCGTGATGGTCAGGGCCGGTCGGGTGTAGCTGCACTCGGTCGGCCCGTGTGCTTTTTGGCACTGTTCTATATTGCATCCTTACCGGTACGGATGCAAGAGAAAATATCCTGACGGCACAAGGTACTGTTGGGCGATGCACCCTTTCCGCTAAGGATGTGGTATCGTCTGGCTTGTCATGGCAAAAAAGAAAAACCCTGCCGCAGTCGCACTTGGTCGACTGGGTGGCCTCAAACGAGCCAAAAACCGAACGCCGGAGGAGCGTTCTGAGATCGCTCGCATAGCATCGGAAGCGGCCAGAAAGGCACGCAAAAACATGACTCCTGAGGAGAGGCGCAAGCTCGCACGGCGTGCTGCTAAAGCACGGTGGCAAGAAGGACCGAAGGATAAGAAGAAGCAGGAACAATAAGCAGTTTTTGTTTAAACGAGTGAAAGGAGCTTCAATGTATGCGCTCTGGTGTATGGCCTGACTGTCAACGCTGCGGTGGTGAGAGAGACCCAAGAAAAAGAACTGCGGCATGGTGCCAAGACCCAAGATTCCGCGGCGCGATATGAGCTACTGAAATCGCAAATCAATGCCTCCGGCATAGTCCGTTTGCAGCCGCATGCACTGCACGAATCCCTCTGCCTGCCTTGCCTTGAAGACCTCTACTCGTGGATTCGAAACAAGAGTGCTCGCGTGCAGCAATCGCCTGTTGGAAATCAAGCTCGAGCTATGTCCCAAAATCGGTCTCGACTTTCAACGAAACGCTTGGTGGCATGAAAGGGGTTACGAGCAAAGTGTCCACGTCTCAAAAGGAAATGAATTTGGAACACGAAAAAAGCACGGTCCCAGGCGCGCTGGAGCGGGCCCACCGGCTAGGACAATCGAAGGAATGATCAGAGCGGCGGCAACGCCAGAAGCTGCGGAGAGCTTCGGCGAGAGGTTCGGCGCGCGGCGCTCAAGTCGCTGATCGAGTCGGCTCGGAAGGAGTAGCGGGAACTCCGCTGAAAAAAGTCCCGTCGTGCCCAAGACGAGGCGACCAATGGAGCATCGATAGAAAGCAAGCTCATCCTAGCCACGAATCTAAAATTAACAAAGAAACCAACGGGTAGGTGCCAGGGCGCGGCTTACGCGGAAGTGGGTGAAATGGAGGAAGGCTAATGTATGTCTGCTCTGGGTGTGGCGCAACGGTGACGTTCACCATCGAGGGTGCCAAGGAGAGCACGCCGAGCGAAAAAGCACAGGCAATGGCTGGGAGTTTGAGGTGTGCGCTCGACGGTATTCAAAATGCCGACGAGGCCTCAATCTATAAAATCAAGTCCGTCATCGAACAGCTGGAAAAACGCGATTGGTCTGAAGGCTCAACACCGCAAGAGTCCGGACAAACAGGAGAAAGACTATGAAGGTCTCTCCTTCCTGTGTGGCGTGTGGGGCAACCATGGAGTTCAGGATTGAAGGCGGAAAGGAACTCACGGCTAACGAAAAAGCACAATTACAAGCGATGGCTGGAACTCTGAGGCAGGCTGTCGACGGCATTCATGAGGCCGATCAGGCTGCCATCGCCAGACTCGAAGGTGTCATCGAGCTGCTGGAAGAACGCAATTGGCCTTTAGGCTGAACCCACAAGGTCCAAAATCTCATTTATTACGTCGGTCGCAGCATCCTGATCAATAGTACGCCCACGGCGTACAGCTTTATCGCCTCTAACAGGCTTGCTTTAGCGAAGAACCAAACTAACGCAAGCCCCGTTGCGCGCTCGTGCTCGAAAGAGATAAGCCGAAGCGAGTTGATGAAGGCAACAATGAGCAACACGCCGAGAAACGACAGAAAGTAGTTCACGACTCGGTTCCTTTCAGCTAGGCAGACAGGACTTTTATCAGATGGTGCCCGACTTGCTGCGATTCTTTGGTCCATGCCCGCAGCGCGATCACACCATCTAAACACTAAGGTGGTGATAGTATCCGGCCCATGAAGAAGAATCCCGCCGCGGTCTAGTTGGGGCGCCGAGGCAGATTGGCTCGTAAGGAAAATCTTGAGCGCCGAGAGGCGAAAAGTGATCGCTACGATAGCATCGCGGGCGACGGCGAAAGCACGCACTGCAAAGGCGAAGAAGAAGAACCAATAACGCTGCGGCGATCTTCAGGAACGCCGCAGCTAACCGAAAACAGCCCCACCCTGGATGCGGTGGAAGCTCCGCAACTCTCAACTGATATGTGAACACCGGCAATCCGAACGTCTGGACTGCCGGTGAATGTGCTTCCTTAGCTAATGACTTGCGTGGGCTGCCAATTCAGAGCTAAAGAAGAGGAAGAAGTTCGAACCGACCTCGATCGCACGGCCAGCGGCTTCCGCTGCGTCCATCTTCTCCGATGAAGTGATACCGCTGGAGCCATCAGCAGCTGGCCAATCGGCCTGGCTCATCACGAGGATTGGCCGGACCTCCCACCAGATTTGCCCAGTGGTCACGAAGTTGTCGTCCACCACGTGATCATGATTGGGCGTGGGCACAAAGATCGGTTCCTTGGGAGGGCCGGGGATCTTGCCCAAGGCGACGAGTGTCGTCGATAAATCAACCGACGACGCATGCATGGTGCAGGTTCCGGGAACAGGGTGGCCGGGATCGGGACACTGCGTCGTAATCGCCGGATTCACTTTCTTCTTCCACGCTTCCGGAATGAATCCGAAGATTTTCACGAGTGCCTCTCCTAACCTCGCGCCACACAGCTCATCGGGCCTAGGTCGATCGGGACATCTCATCGCATGCTCGGGGTTCCGGTCATTGTCGACCGAAAACATCGGAAGCAGCACATATAGGTGCGCAGTATTGGCGATGCTGCCGCCGGTGGGATCCTGGGTCGGCTCCGTAATCGGCTGGCAAATTGGCGTTTGCATTTCATGCGGATCCGACTGCGCTAACACACCGTTGAAGTCGAGGTCCAGATTGGGTTGATCGACGCAGTCAAAATTCTGCGTGTAGGTGAACGTGGTTAGTTGGTCCGCCCCAAAGCCATGGGTCTGGTTAGGGGCCAGCTGTGCGGACGCGCTGACGGTTGCGAGGGTCACCCACACCGCGGTGATCAGAGCGAAGCGGAGAAGGTTGTGGCTGTGGGCTTGTGAATACGGAGTTTGCAAGCGGATCATATCGTCACTCCTTAGCTCTCGAAAAATTCGAGCTATCTAGGCGGCCTAAACGGCCGCCGATTTAGTCATACGATTGACGCATGCTGTGCCCGCAGTTGAGCGATGCCATGACCGAAACATCGCCCCCGGTTTTTAGAATTTGAGACTTAACAAGTACTGAATCAGGTCACTCTTCTCACTATCCGTGAGCCCGAGGTTCATGCACTTGTCGTAATGGTTGACTACGGCATTCAGATCAGCGAATCGTCCATCGTGATAGAAGCCGCCTTTGAAGTGAGTGGTGATCGCTCCAATGGGAGACGTTCGGTAGCGTTTATCCGGCCCTCGATCTGCCTGGAAGCTGTCTATACAAACATCAGTGTTTGTGTGCAGATTCCATCCAGGCTCGGTCCAGAGCGGTTCTGCATGACAGTTGTTGCAGCCGGCTTTCCCGCTGAACAGCTCGTCACCGTGAGCGGCAGCCGCTTGATCGAAGGGTACCGTTGGGTTCGGCGCAGGAATGGATAGTTGATAGAGCTGAAGAGATGCAAGTTTGGAAGTGATTAAGTCATCATCCGGGTTGATGTGAGGCAAATCTCCAAAGCCGTTGGCAGCGGCGATGGGAAATTGCGAGGCATTATTGAGGCGGGGATCGAAAAATCTTCCTTTCCCGTGCATCTCCAGGTTGGCTACGAAGGCATTCCAGTGCGGAACGGATCCCCAACCAATCCAGGTGTGGAGATTCACTCCGCCCAAACCGAACGCCGGCGGAATTAGCGATGCGCCCGAAACGTTCGTGCCGGTGGTCACACCGTCGCTTACTTGAGCTGGATTAAATGCTTTTCCGTCGAGGAGCAGTTCGGCGTCGAACTTTCCAGGGCCCCAGCTGTTCAACACTTTTCTTACAGTCGCCTGATCGGTAGACAGCAACTGAGCAATCGAACTGAGATCAGGCGCGAGCGCAACAATCGCGCCCACATTCAGATCGCGATTCGCCCATCCATCGAGGCGATGCCCAATGCAGCCAGTCCCCGGGTTGGGCGTGACTTGACCCGCGCAGAGTGCAAGGTTTGAATTGTCAGCCGTGGAGTGACACAAGGCGCATTGAATCCCCACCGATTGCAACGTGCCCGAAGAATTGAAAACGCCGGTGATGCCAACCACCGCGTTCAATTTGAGGAGAGCCAGCGTGACCGCAGGATCATCAAGATTGACTCTCCCTCTTTTGATTTGCTCTACCAGGCCGCCGGGAAGAGCGTCGACGTCTACTTTCAGCCCTACGGCCAGCGCTGTCTTTGGACTTACTCCTGGACCAACGCCGCCAAGTTTGGCGCCCTCGATGGCTTGATGGAGCTTTAGCGTGTCACCCCAGAACGCTTGGTCACCAAAAGTGTCGAAGCGGAAAATCTGTTCGCCCTGCTGCACCTTTTGGATTGCATTCTGGACGACCGCGTTCTGACGTGGATGGTCATTCTCGCTGGCAGCCCGTGCCGCACGACTCACCGCGATCGTCGAAACCGTCGCTAGAACTGCGCCCGTTACGATAAGCAAACGTAATCTTGGTCGCGTCATCTAGAACCTCCTAAGTCCTTGCTAAGGACTCGATGAGAACATGACGAACTATGCCCTCGGAAACCATGCCCTGGGATAGCAGTTCATCCAGCTCGCCCACTGAATCGAGTTGGTTAATGATCTGCCGTACCGTGCCGACTGAAACTGGTGGATCGGAGGGTCTCTCGCACAAGCTCGAAATTTAGCTGAGCTTTTCAAGCAACTTCTCAAGCGTTTCTCGTGGCGCGACACGACGAACGAGGGCTGGAGGCATCAGCCGCACTAGACCGAACGCCGGACTGATACGCAGCGAGCGAATCCTTAGAGGGGTGTGGGAAGAGGGGGCGTTACACTTTTGATGTCACTGCGGTGTAAAGATTTTGTCAGTTTCGGACTGCGAGAATCGAGACCTGAACACAGATGTCTCTAAATTGTCTGGCACGTGTTGCCTTATGGTCATTTCCTGGCCCGGACGTACCAAGACAGCTTTTCATTCGTGTCTCCGTATCAGCATGGCCCGAAACTTGGGCGGCTTCTTTCAAGTTGCCTGGGCCGAGCGAGAATCGCAGTTGCTCAGCATGCGCGGTGGGCAAAGATTAAAGCTAACAAGAAGAGGAAGTGACTTGATTGCGATGCCACTCTCTCGCGAAGGGCTTTTGCTGTGATCACAATCATCTATATCTGCTTGAAGCTATCGTCTCGTCACATTTTGAAGATAGCGAAGCGTGGGAGCAACGCCGATGACTTAAATCACCGAACGAGAGGAGAAAACGCGTCGGATCAACTCACTTTGGGCCTGAAACCGGTACAGTCTGCGCGAGCCCTACTCGCGAACCATGCCGATCTGTGAAGCTAATTTCTGGTTGTTTGCTGGGCTGGTTTAGGCCAAGAAACGGCAACCGCAGCGTTAGCGGTCCCTGCGAAATCAATCTGATGAATGTGCCCTAACGGGTCAATCGAAGGATTCTCTCTCGGCGGCATTGCCTGATGGTGAACATGGCTGCGAGGAGAAATCCCAACAGGCCGCCCAAGAAAACTATCGTGACAATTTGGCCTAGCGAGGCCAGATCCCTTCCACCCGAAAGTAAGAACCCCGTATACGCGAGTGCTGGGATCCAGAGAATCATGCGCAGTAGCAAATTCACAAGCTCCCCTAATCAGTCACTCTGGATGTAGGAACCAACCGCGCTCCTCGAACAATCGCTTTTATCGCTGGGAGGAGTTCGGCTTCCGCGTCCATTTTTAAGATGTAACCAGATGCTCCGTTATCCAATGCGGCTTCAATCACATCGGTATCGTTAATCTGACTTACGAAGAGTATCCTCGCGCCCTGCGCCGCATCACCTATCCTCCTTGCCGCTTCCAGTCCATTCATCTTGGAAAGGTCAATGTCCATCAAGACCAAATCCGCTCTCAAGTCTATGGCTTTTTGAACAGCCTCTAATCCGTCTCGGGCTTCTCCGACGACCTTCAAGTCAGATTCTTTTTGCAGCAACGAACATACAAGCCGACGCCAAGGCTCGTAATCATCCACCACGAGAATCCGCGATATTGACGTTTGCAAGTTGCTCGCTGGGTTAAGGTTCACTCGTCGGGGTGAGACGGGAACCAAACTTCGGGAGAATGGCATGGGGATGGGTCCTTGGTCGTTGCCCAAGGGCAATCTTGGTGCTTGCACGAAGTTATGATGGTGCTGCGTCCAAAGTAACATTCCTGCTGTGCCCGCTCCATTGCAAAATCAGCACCATGAATGAGATCCCCAATCCCAATCAAGCTGATAACATCGCCCGTGCCTATCTTAAACGACTCCGTAAACAAGGCCGCGTAACCGGCGAAAAGGTCCACGAGCCAGGGCTGCAAGCCTGGGAGGAACTAGAGGAGCGCCTTATGCTGGGTCCGCTTCCGAACGAATCGAAAGGGTCGAACGAACCAAAACTCAAGACCCGTGAAACCGCCACGATCAAAAAAGCAAAAAGGACACAATCAATTTGGAATCGTCCAATCTCGCAGTTGTGGCGAAGAGAAGAAGTATAGAAGTGGGTGACAACGTCACCGCCGTTCTCCAGGAACGCATAATCAGGCAACGGGGGACATGTTTGGCTGTGGAACCGATCCACACCATTTGAGCGGGTCGCCGCCGTCCGCCTTGTCTCTCTCGTAGGCGGTGCTGTTGCATATCACTTCCGTGGGCGAGCAATTCCCTGAGACCAGTTGGCGGTCCTAACCCCTAATGCGCTGGACGTCGCTGGAGAACCTGGAAAGATTGGGCTGGGTGCTGACCCCTAGACCCGATCTAGAAGCACCGCTGACGCAACGCTAGATGGCGCGCTACGGGATTTGGGAATAAATCAGTCCTCTCGAAATCCATCAAACTCCTGAGATGTGGTGCGTTGTACCGTGGTGGAGCTTCTGACGAAAATCGAAATAGAGGTTCCGAGTCATTAACCACGCATCCGCGGTTTCAGTAATCGGATGCCTCCTCACTGGAGCTTTCGTTTGTGTACCTGTGTCTCGTACCAGAGTGCGAGTTCTAATCGATTGCGAACCGGAATCTTGCCATAAATATTGCTCAGGTAATTTTTAACAACTTTGCTACTGACTCCGATCTTCTCGGCAATTTCGCAGTTCTTCAATCCCTCAGTGACTAGTTCTGCGAGGCGGAGTTCTCGTTGGCTGAGCTCATGGAGACGTGCTTGCGGGGTCAGTAGCTGCGCAAGCTCGGTCGCCAACGCGTGCACCCTTCCCGGATTCAATTCATTCGAGATCAACAAGAACAATTCGCTAATGCGTTGTTCCTTTTGGGAAGCCGGAATCAAGCGAAGGGGATAATCCTAGGAATATAAGCGTCCAACGACGCGATTGCCTGCCTACAAGGCCGCGACGATCAACGCGATTACAAGAACGCCTAACATCTAGCGAGACTATCCCTTCGAGAACACGCTGTCCAACTCACAAGGGCAACGGGAACTCGCCCCGCACAAGGTTCAAAACCCCTAAGAAGAAAGGGAACAACGATTTTGCGGCGCAATCGAAAAGATCAGGAAGGCCGCACCGCGATCACACCACCTAAACACTAAGGTGGTGATAGTATCCGGCCCATGAAGAAGGATCCCGCCGCGGTCTAGTTGGGCCGCCGAGGCGGATTGGCTGGAAAGAAGGCTTTGAGTGCCAAGAAGCGGAAAGAGATCGCTACGATAGCATCGCGGGCCGCGCGGCGAAAACACGCACAGCAAAAGCGAAGAAGAAACAATAACGCGGCCGCGTTCCCGAAAAGCGCAGCCGCTTAACCTTGTGCCCACACGAGAGGCGACAATGGCCGAAGAACAACGTAGCAGTTTCGGAGCTGAAGAACAATCCTATTTCCCGCAATTAACAAGGCGTCACGGGAAATCAATTCGCCTCACCCCAGCCGGAGAAGCGCTGCTCAACGAGCGTTTAGTTGAGCTTTGTGCACAGCAGACACCCCCTCTGGATATGGCAAGGATGCTCAATGAAGAATTTGGTCTGAGTTGGACATTGGAGGCGTATTTTCGCCGCGCGCAACGGCTCAACCTCAGTTTCCCGTGGACATCGCGCGCTCGTGCACGTGGCCAAATATCCAAACCAAGCGCGCCATGCTTCATCTGTGGAAGGACGGACTACACTCCGGGAGGCAGCAGGCAGAAAACGTGTGGCGACGAGGAATGTCAGGCGGCGCTTCATTTGCAGCATTACCATCCCCATCCTCTAACGCCGGAGAGGAAACGTGAAATCTGTCTCGACGCGACCGCGAGGCGTGACGCGCTGCGCGACAAGACGTTCCCGAGATGGAACGGCGAATCGCCAGACACAGTGAAGAAGGCCAATCCTGCATACGAGAACGGGGAGGCATTCAAAATATTTGCGCCCGAGTTCGTGATCTGCCGCGTATGCGGAAAGCTAGTCCAGAGCATCGCCGCGCACCTCAGCCCCAAGAAAAACGTGCATCCTGGAATCGATCTGGAGAAATACAAACCCCTTTATCCCGGAGCGCCAATCTATAGCCCCAAGGTCAAGAAAAGGATTAGCGATTGGCAAATCGCCGATAACAAAGCCAATCCGCAGCGGAGGGCTTCCTTCCGGGCGAAGCGAAAAGTTCGCGCGGATCTCGCTTTCCAGAAGGCATCCCAAGCGGACGAGGTATTCGCCGAGAAAGAGAAAGAATTGGCTCAAGCGAAGCAGGTCGTGATCGATCTCACAACACAGGTCAAGGCGCTGAAGAAGTTGGCCGACGGTCAAGAGGGTGAGATTGCCACTGCTGTCAATGACGCCATTCCGCGTTTCCAGTTGTTATTTTCCAGATCCGAGATTGATCAAAACCCAAAATTGCTTCTGAGCAATTGGCAGCATCCAGATTTCACGTGGGATGAAATGATGGCTGCACGCAACGCCTACTTGGGGCGCAAGGCCAAGAAATACTGGCCGGTGCTGGCTGCTCGGTGGTTTGTAGCTCTGACCAGAAAGTACGAGATTGAGACGGTCAGACGCTATCACAACCGGCATATGAATAGCCGCGCATGAACCCTGTTCCAGTGCGGGACAAATGATGTCCCGCAGTGCCGGGAATGTTCTTAGGCTGCATGAATTTCTAAGCCGCGCAATCAACCTCCGACTGCGTGGACAAATCGTGTCCCGTTTAAACCGGATATTTCCATACCCGCGAGCTTACTCCGTCGGCCTCATGCTTGGGGACATGCATGCTCGCCGCAATCAGCGGGATCTCGTACTCCAAGAGTTGCGTGAGGCTTGTGGGCAGTGGGTTGCTGCCTTCAGAGTTGCCCAGGCTGGTGGACTCCAGTGGCAGTCGCGGCTCTGGGAATTGAGGCACAAGTGGCACTATCGAATTGAAAATCGGACGGAGCGTGACCATAAGGGGCAAGTTCACAGCTTTTATCGCCTCGTGCCTTCTACCCCAGCCACTGCGCCACTTTCAGAAGCCGAAGCGGAGACCGAATCAAGTCGCCTCTTTCCCGATCTGCCACTGCACCGGCATCACCTGGATCTCGGATGACGGAATCGCTCTCCATCCGGGACCAGCGTCAGCCGGGTTGGTTCTTTGTCGACAATGAAATTATCGATAAATGCGGCCCCCAACTCGGAGCCTATGGGGTGGCAATCTATTGCGTGATGTGTCGTTATGCAAGAAACGGCAACCAACAAGTCAATCTATCGGCTCGTGACATCGGCAGCGCTCTTGGGATCTTGCAGGATCGGGTCCGCAAATCTCTCGCCGACTTGGCTCGCGTTGGGCTCATTCATTTGCTGATCCCGGACCATCCTGCGCCGGGACTGATTTCGAGAATCACCCTTCTCAACGTGAAAGGAACTGAACGTCACACTTTATGTTCACCCGGGTCAACTGAGCGCCACGCGTTCAGTTCTTCATCACAACTGAACGCCACACGTTCGCGCAATAAGGAAGAAAAAACAAAGACTGATACGGAAAGGCCGTCCCCCCTACCCCCCTTACGGGGGGCCTCTCCTCCCGTGATCGAAGAGATTTCTTTTCCGAACTTAATCGGATTTTCAAAGCCAACGAAGGGTCAAGCGTGGACGAGCAAGCGGCAATTGCTAAAGCGTGCGTAATTACCGGAACGCCTTTGGCGATCGCGAAGGTATGGGTCGCGCAAAGCTACGGAGAGGACATTCCCGCGTGACTCGTCGTTGCAAGCAGCGCGGGTGTGTGTTCTTCCCCTGGCGAGATCGCCTGTGTTTCCGACATTGGAGGGAAAGTCGCGGGTGGTTTTTGACGCCGCTCAAAAGCTTTTTGTAAGGGCGACCCACCGGCGTTAATGACGATGAGTGTTCACGGCCAAAATCCGATTACCGAGGGACGCCGCTCGACGGCCATACTCGCGGACGAGGCAAACCCCGCCGCTCAGCTTCGAGGAGATTTCGAAGCGATGCAAAAACGGCGGCACCAGCAACCCAAGCCAGAAAGGCTTGGAAACTTCTGGTACATGCGCATCTGGCAGGATGTATTTGTCAGCGGCGCGCGGATCAGAAAGCGCGTGCGGTTGAAACTTGCCCCCGCAACGATGAATCAGCGGGAGGTTCTCAAAATCGCCGATGAAATTCTCAGGCCTTTAAATCAGGGCCTGATCAGCATCGGCTCAGCCGTTAACTTCGGAGAGTACGTGGAGCGCGAGTACATTCCCGGAAGCCTGCGACTGCTGGCCAGCGGCACGCAGGGCACTTACCAAGGTGCAATTCGAAAGCATCTTATGCCGAGCTTCCGGGCGCTCTCCTTGCGTGATCTCACTCCCCGTACACTCAAGCAATTCTTCTCGAGCATGGCGTCCGATGGCACGCCTTACCCGACAGTCCTGAAGACGCGGGATACTCTCTCGAGCATTCTGCGCTCAGCGGTTGAAGACGAGTTGCTTGTCAAAAATCCGCTGGAAGGCTTGAAATTACCGGCCGATAAACGGCCGCGTAGATCGAGGCCTTTCCTTTCCCCGGCAGAGTTCCAAGCACTACTCGAACTAATTCCTGAACCCTACGCTACGGCGGTATTCGTCTGCGTGTGGACCGGTTTAAGAGTTAGCGAGCTGCTGGGCTTAAAGTGGCGCTGCATCCGTAAGGATTCGATCGTCATCGAGGAGCGGTATCACCGCGGCGATTGGTCGGTTCCGAAGACAGAAGCTAGCGCAGCGCCGATCGCGGTTGCTCCCCAGGTCATCGCCCGCATTCACCGGCTAAAGTCACTAACGGTGGATGTTCGCGCGGGGCTTGCGGTGCGACATCACAAGGTAGTCAAGGCCGATGGACCCGATGACCTGGTCTTCCAATCTGTCTGGGCAGGGAAGCCGATGCGGGATGGAAACATCCTGAAGCGATTCATCAAGCCAGCGGCAAAGAAGTTGGGTTTGCTTGCGAACTGGCGATGCTTGCGGACGTCGCATGCAACTTGGTTGGTGCAGGCGGGCGCGGATCCCAAATCCGTTCAAGGACAGATGCGACACACTCGTATTTCGACGACGATGGACATCTACGCTCAGATCGTGCCCGTGGCGCAAAGGCGCGCGGTTGAGAAGCTGTCAGAGTTCGTTGATGAGTCTGTCCCAAAGTCTGTCCCACTCTTGTCCCAAAAAACGGGCGCTGAAACTGATTCAAAACGTGGCGAGTCTGAATGGATTCAGTGAGATGACATTGGCTGACCTCGTCGTTCGCAACGAGGAGGCCACCGGTTCGATCCCGGTCAGCTCCACCAAGTTTCCAATCACTTGCAGCCCTCCGAAGTGCCGAGTTTGTCACAAGTTGTCACAAACAAAATTCCAAGGCCTGT
>Ga0126381_100003786_pt1 | contig 16403 bp, 12 predicted proteins | sample PanSoiMetPlot_28_FD_96465 | JGI IMG/M metagenome (GOLD analysis project Ga0126381, IMG submission 96465) | Tropical forest soil microbial communities from Panama - MetaG Plot_28 | ecosystem: Environmental > Terrestrial > Soil > Tropical forest > Bulk soil | place: Panama | collected 2016-02-17 | reverse complement strand
CCCATTGCAGCGTTTGAAGAATGAGCATGTCGAGTGTTCCCTGCAACAGCTCAATCCGGTTCTTATACTGGTCTTTTTCGCTCATAGATGTAGACACTCTACTCCCAATGGAGGTAGATCGTCTACTTCGTTTTGTATAGCGCAGCGAGCAGCCTTGCCCACTCAGCAGATTCAAAAGTAGGTCAGTTCTGAGGGCGAAGATTGGTGATTCTGAATTGGCGCTAAATCGCCAATGCACTCATCGAGCGGACGATCAGTTCTCAGAAGTCGTCTTATGGGAAGTTGATGTTCTGAGCGAAATCGCGAAGAAAAGATTGATGCGGAGTTTACTTGGTGAGGCGGCGGCAGGCTTCGCGCAGGTCTTCGTCTTTTTTGGCGAAGCAGAAGCGGAGTAGATTTTCGCCCTTGCCTCCGTGGAAGAAGGCTGAGCCTGCGACTGCCGCTACTCCGGTTTTTGCGAGGAGGGCGCGGGCTTTTTCGGCGGCGGTTGCGCCGGGGATTTCGGCGGCGTCGGCGAGGATGTAGTACGCTCCGTCGGGGATGTGGGGCGTCATTCCGGCGGCCTGAAGGGCTTCGACCAGCATGGCGCGCTTCTCTTCGTGTTCGATTGCGAGTTTTGCGTAGAAGCCTGGACCTAGTTGCTCGATTCCAGCGGCGACTCCATGCTGGAAGGGCGATGGAGCACAGACGTAGAGGAGATCGTGGAAGTAGCCGATGGCTCCGATCCATTTTGGGTCGGCGACGAGGTAGCCGATGCGCCAGCCGGTTACCGAGAAGGTCTTGGAGAAGCCGGACATGACGATCGTGCGCTCGCGCATGCCGTCTATGGTTGCCGGGCTGATGTGCTTCGCGTCGCCGTAGACGAAGTGTTCGTAGATCTCGTCGGTGAGGATGAAGAGGTCGAACTCACGTGCGATTTCGGCAAGGCCTTCGAGTTCGCCGCGGGTGAAGACTTTGCCGGCGGGGTTCGACGGAGTGTTGACGACGATGGCGCGTGTGCGGGGAGTGATGGAGGCGCGGACGAGGTCGAGGTTGAGGCTCCACTGGGGGCCTTCAAGCGGCACGGCTACGGGAACGACGCGCAAGGAACGGAGGGTTCCGACGTGGTAGCCGTAGAAGGGTTCGAAGAGGAGGACTTCGTCGCCGGGGTTCAGCAGCGCCATGGCTACAGCGTGGAAGGCTCCGGTGGCGCCGTTGGTGACGAGAATCTCGCGCTCCGGGTCGGCTACGATTCCGAGCGATTTTTCAACTTTGCCGGCGATAGCGCGCCGGAGTCTTGGGATCCCGTCGAGACGGGTGTAGATATTGTGGCCGTCGCGGATGGCTGCAATGGCTCCCTCGGCGACTACGGGCGGGACTTCAGTGTCGCAGACTCCCTGGGCAAGGTTGACTCCGCCGATGCGGTCGCTCTCGACGCTCATGGCGCGAATTTCGGACTGGACCACGTGCGGGGCCAGTTCGCTTAGTCCAAGACCGCGGTTCGCTACAAGCTCAGCCTGCACCATTGGGTCACGCTCCACCATCGTGTCCTAGTATCTTAGTCCACTTGATGCTCCGCAGCGTTCACATCGCGACGGGGCGCTCATTTTGTCGCCTCTGTGGAGGCGGAGGTGCTAAGGGGCAGGGAAATGAACACTAAAATTGGGACTTGGAGACGGGGCGAACTCGCTAAGGCCGCTCTTGCTCCCATATAATCGAATCTCCCCCAGAATGAATCGGCGGGGTGCGATTTTCTTCCAGCAGTGAGGGTGTGCGTATCTTTACCGTAGATCGAGAGAGCGGAAGCTCCCTGAATTGCAAGACCAAGCCTGTGCGCACGCGCTCCAGTCGCTCCCGCATCGCCAAGGCCCTGTTTTTGATGCCCCTTATGGCTGCAGTGGTTCCCGTGCTTCGTGCGCAGGACCAGGGGGCGCAGACGCTTTGCCAGCCACAGGTAATCGGCAACCGCAGGATCCCCAAGGAGTCGGTTCTGGCTCGGCTTTTTTCGCACCAGGGCGACCTTTATGACCCGGCGGTGGTCGAGCGCGACTTCAACTCGTTGTGGAACACCGGCTACTTCGATGATGTACGTATTGAGAAGACCGACGAGCCTAAGTGCGTTCAACTTCACATCTACGTTCGCGAGAAGCCCACGATCCGCGAGATCAACTACAAGGGTGTGAACGCGGTCTCGCAGTCGGACATCCTGGATGCCTTTAAGAAGGCCAAGGTCGGACTGACTGTTGAGAGCCAATACGACCCGACCAAGGTGAAGCGGGCCGAGGTTGTGATCAAGGAGCTGCTGGCTGCGCATGGCCACCAGTTCGCCACGATCCGCACCGAGATCAAGACCATTCCTCCGGCGGCGGTCGCCCTAACCTTCAATGTGAAGGAAGGACCGACGGTAAAGGTGGGAAAGATCGCATTTCAGGGCAATGAGAACCTGAGCGACCGTACGTTGCGGGCTGCGATGAAGAACCTGAAGCCCATCGGAATCCCGCACTCCATTATTCTGGAGAACCTGCTGCCGCGTACCTTTGATGCCAGCAAGCTCGACGAGGACACGGAACGGGTGCGCCAGGCGTATCGCGATCGCGGCTACTTCAAAGCGCTGACGAGCGAACCGACGACGCATGTGCGCGACGCGGGCGGGCTCAATCCATTTACGCTGCGGCCGTCGAAGGGCAAGCGCATTGATATTTTGATGCCGGTGGAAGAGGGCTCACGCTACAAGCTGGGCGGGATTACGTTCAGCGGCAACAAGAACTTCACCAACACCAAGGCCCTGCGCGCACAGTTCACGCAGAAGGACGGTGATTGGTTTAATGCCAGCCAGTTCGGCAAGGGCATCGAGCAGCTTCGCAAGGCTTATGGCGGGCAGGGCTATATCAACTTTGTCGGCACACCGGTCCCTCGTATTGATGAGGCGAAGAAGCTGATCTACCTGGACATCGACATCGACGAGGGCAAGCCGTTCTACGTCTCGCGCATCGAGTTCACTGGCAATTCGATCACTCGCGATAAGGTCATCCGTCGTGAGCTGATGTTGCAGGAAGGCCAGATCTATAATTCGCAGCTCTGGGAGCTATCGCTGCTGCGGTTGAACCAGCTCAACTATTTTGAACCACTGAAGGTTGAACAGGATTCGGAGAGCCGGCAGAACACCGACAACCAGACGGTTGACCTGCTGCTGAAGCTCAAGGAGAAGGGCAAGAACTCGATCGGCTTGAACGGCGGCATCAGCGGGCTTTCGGGTACGTTCATCGGCATCAACTACGAGACGAATAACTTCCTTGGCCTGGGCGAGACGCTCTCGGTGCAGGCGAACGTCGGCGACCTGTCGCGCAATCTGAGCTTCGGCTTTACCGAGCCGTATTTCCGAAACAAGCCGATCTCGCTCGGCGTTCAGGTCTTTGCCAGCAAGTATGACTTCAATCCGGCGAAGAGCTATCAGATCGCGAACGGCCAGAGCCAGAATCTGACTACGGCGCAGCAGTCGCTGCTGACCAACTACAACCAGTCCACCACCGGATTGACGTTGTCACTGAGCGAGCCGCTGCGGCATCTGTGGGCGCGCAGTGGCGTCACGCGCGTCGGCGTCTCCTATGCGCTGTCGCGGTCTTCAGTTACGACCTTCAATGACAACACGCGCAATGTCTTCCAGTCGCTGGCGTTCCGCTCCGGAGTTCAGGGCCAGAACCAGCTCAATGGCATCATTACATCGGCAATCACGCCGAGCTTCAGCTTCTCGAGCATCGACCGCGCAGTTGGGCCGCACTCGGGCCGCGACCTCAATGTTGCGATCCAGGTCGCAGGCATCGCCGGAAATGTGAAGTACGTTCAGCCAGTGGCGACGTATCGCCAATTTTATCCGATCAAGGGACTGAAGATTAATCGCGAAGGCCACAATGTGCTGGCTTACCGCCTCCAGATCGCGCACATCTCAGGCTTCGGCGGCGAGGTGGCTCCACCGACGAACCGCATCTATGGCGGCGGCGAGTCGGATATCCGCGGCTTTGACGTGCGCTCGGCTTCTCCGTATACGTTTATCCCCGTCAAGGTGGCGTACAACCTGACGAACCCCGACGGAACGACGGTTCCGCGCGATCCGACCAATCCGGCTCTTGGAAGCGTGGAGATTCCACTGCCGATCTATCGGCTGGTCTCGGTCGGCGGCGATACGAGCGCCACGGCAAACCTCGAGTACCGCATCCCGATCATCAACCAGGTCACGTTTGCCTTCTTTACGGACTTCAACCTGACGGGTGACATCCGCGCCAGCCAACTTGAGCAGAGTCCGTCCGGATACTCGGCGATTGCGAGCCCGCTGTATGGTTGCCCGCAGTTCATCAATGGTGCCTGCTATGGCGGACAGCAGCTCTCGTTCCCGAATCCGTTGAGGACTGTGCCGGGGACCAACTGGGTTCCGCGTATGTCGAATGGAGCCGAGTTGCAGGTCATTCTGCCGATCGTGAACGCTCCGTTCCGCGTCTACTATGCGTACAACCCGCTGCGTCTCTATGAGACGGTTCCTCAGGCACTCGCGCTGCCGAATACCTGCACGCCGGGTTCGACCGCATGCTTCAAAAACCTCTTCCCGACTTCAGGGGCTGGGCAGTTCTCTTATCAGCAGGCGCTGCAGCTTTATGGGGCCGACTATGTGTTGCGTGAGCCTCGTAAGACGTTCCGTCTAACAGTCAGCACAACGTTCTAACGACGTTTCGTTGCAATAGAGAAGGGACCCCAACCACCGGGTCCCTTCTTTTGTCTTCGCGGAGGTTTCTAGTAGCTGCGCTGATACATGCGGGTTATGCGGTCATGCCACCCCAGCCGGTCGTCGTCGAGCATGGCCCACAGGTATCCGATTCCCAGCGGACAGGCTGAGAGAAGGTGAGCGAAGATCCGGTGGCGCATGGCGGCACGTGTGGGATTGTCGTCCGAAAAAGTGCATAGTGCGATGCGGGCATAGCGCATTCCCGGAGTCGATTCAGAGAAGGTGAAGAACAGGAGTTGATAGATCAGGCCGAAGACCGCTAGCGTTCCGGCGGCGGCGATCAGAGCGCCCTGCGGGCTCATCCTAAGGGCTCCCGGCGGAGCGAAGTGGCTGGCTGTCAGTACGAATACAGCGACAAAGATCAGCATCGACGCGGTCACGATGACGCCATCCACGATTGCTGCCATGAGACGGAGGCTGATGGCGGCCGTCTGCGGAACCTTCACGGTGGGGACAAAGGGCTCTTCGTCCGTGAGCTGGATCATCGTTGGCGCTGGTTGCGGGCTCAGCAGGATTGAGGACCACTCTGGCGCGGCTGATTCGACGGCCGGGGTGCTGGAGATCTCGGCTGCCTCAACCTCGAATATGCGTAGTTGCGACGATTCCGCTGAGCGGTCGGCATCTTCGCGGAGGGGACCTTCGGCCAGGCGTGGCCGAGCGCGGCGCGAAGCAACAAGCTGGCGCGGAAACTCGATGAGGTTGGCGGGAATCTCGACCGGCGGAGTTGTTTCCTCGAAGACGGGGGCCTGGCGGAAGGCTATCTCCTCGTCCAGCGCCATTGTCTCGGCTTCGTCGACTTCGTCGCTGACGTGTGGTGCGGCAGGGGTGGGGGGCAGCTGCGGAGACTTGAGTGCGGCTTCCTCGTACAGCCTGACCTTCAGGGTAGCCGCTGCATTTATGGTGCCTTCCGCTATAGGGGGCGCTGGCGATGGCGAGGCGATCAGCAGGTCCGGCAGGTCCTGCAAGGGCTGAGGTGGGACAGGTACGGGCACGGCGGAAGGAGCCTCACTCGCGTACTGATCGAGTTCGGCCAGCAGTTCGTATTGTGCCGCGGCGACCGCATCGGCGTTCCTCTGGGCGATTTCGGCTGCGGCCTCCGCCTGGCGGATTGCCTTTTCTGCCTCTTCGGCGAGAAAGGCTCGATAACTCTGCGAGTGAGCGTAGCGTTCGGCGACCGTTGCAGCAATGCGCGCCGAGCGTTCCCTGGCCGGAGGAAGCTGATGTGGGGCAAGCTGCGGTCCGGCCGGTCTTCCTCTCCGGGCACGGTGCGCGGCTATCTTCTCGGCGACCTGCTGCTTTAATGCAAAAGGTTCGAGCGCCGCTTCCGTTTCGAGGCTGCCATCGTCAATTTGCTGTATCTCTCGCTGTGCAGAACTCATGGTGAAACCAACCTGCTTCCACGAAATCGTTTAGCCTCAAAGAGTGGTACGTTTGACGACCTTGGAACCCGCCGAAACGATGGCCAGATTCTTTAAGCCGCGTTGCCGCTCCGGACGGAGCATCGCATCGCACTTGAGGGCCATTTACTTTCTGATAACTATCACGCTCATCCGGGCAAGTCATCCACAGTCATCACTCTTCGCTCAAGAGGTGCCGAGTCAGACACCCCAGACGATGGCGTCAGCGCTACCCGATAGCCCAGGCGAAAGCTCGCAGGAGCGCTATCCCGATGCGATCGTTCTCCCCGACACAGAGGGCAGCACAACGGTCGTGATTGAGTCTCGCGGCCCCCAGTCCAAGGTCGGCACGCGCTATACGCTCGACGATGGCGTCGTCATCACCTACAAGGACCGTCGCGTGGAGGCGGACCACATCGACTACGACAGCGCGACCAACGAACTCAACGCCAGCGGTCACCTGCAGGTTACGGGCGGCGAGAATAACGAGATCATTCACGCCAGCCACGGCAGCATGAACCTGAAGGATCAGACCGGCCGGTTCTACGATGTTGACGGCTCGGTTGGCCTAAAGGATTCTGGTCATCGCATCATTTATGCGAACAGCAACCCGTTTCTGTTTAGCGGTCGAATGGTTGTTAAGACCGGCCCTCAGCAGTATGAGATTTACGACGGCAGCGTGACCTCATGTCAGCTCCCGAGTCCGGATTGGCAGCTCTTCGCAGGGCGCTTTTCCGTCGGCGCAGATAAGGCTACGGCGCGCCGCAGCGTCTTCCGGGTCTTCAACATTCCGGTGATGTACATGCCCTATGTGACTCACCCGGTCAATCTGGAGAATCGCCAGAGCGGCTTTCTGATCCCTGTCATCGGTGAGTCGTCCACTCGAGGCCTTGTACTCGGCGAACAGATTTATTTTGCTATTAACCGCAGCACGGATCTGACTGTTGGAGCGGAGTACTTCTCTCGTCGCGGCTGGCAGCAGATGGCGACTTTCCGCTACCGCGGTCTCGGGAACAATTTCGCAACCGCGCACTACAAGGGCTTGCTCGATCGTGGCTACTACACGGGCGGCCAGTATGTGAATCAGGGCGGCGAAGACGTCGTCTTCTCCGGGCGCTACGATTTCTCGAACGAGCCTTCCGACCAGACTCGCGCAGCCGCCGACCTCGAATATCTTAGTTCGTTTGCCTATCGCGAGGCCTTCAGCGAAAACTTTAACCAGGCCGTTTCCAGCAACGTTCTCTCTATCGGCTACTTCACGCACGAGGCTAACGGCAACTCCTACTCGCTGCGTGCCGATCGCTACCAGGGGCTCGTGCAAGGTGCGACAGCGACGACCTCGGAGCAGGAGATTCGTATCTTCCACGCCCCTTCGCTGGACCTCGCCACGACCGAACACAATTTGGGTGGCTCGCATCTCCTGTGGAACATCGATGGGTCTGTGTCCGGGCTCAAGCGCGTGCAGCCGAACTTCTCGACCTCGGGCATAACGGAACGCCTGGACCTACACCCCGAGATTTCGTTGCCGCTGAACGCAGGAGGCTGGCATTTCGTTTCTTCGCTTGCGGCTCGCGAGACCGCTTACACGCGCAGCCGCGTGACTCCATATCCTTCTCCGGTGCCGGTCGAAAGTTCCAGCGCGCTGAACCGGGCGGACTTCGAGTTCACGTCCGATGTACGGCCGCCGGTGATTGAGCGCACCTTCGATACACCTCTTGTCCGCAAACTCTTCGGGTCCGAGATCAAGCACACGATCGAGCCCCAGGCCACCTATCGTTACGTTACAGGCGTGAACAACTTTCTCGGCGTCCTCCGGTTTGACGATGTCGATATTGTCAGCGACACCAATGAGGTCCAATACGGGGTTACCCAGAGGCTTTTTCTCCGGCAGAGAAAAAAGACGACGCCCTGCGACGTCGATCAGACGGATGTTCTCAATCTTCCGGCGGCTCCCGGATACGATACCGGATACGAATCTCCTCCTCCTAGTTGCAGCAACCGCGAATTCATCAGCTGGAGAGTTACACAGAAGTATTTCTTCAACCCTAACTTCGGTGGCGCTGTCGTGAACGGGCGCCGCAATATCTTTACGACCACACTGGATCTTTCCGGCATCGCATTTCTCACCGAGCCGCGCAATATCTCGCCTGTGATCTCCCGGCTGCGCCTGAAGCCATCGGACAACCTTGACGTCGAGTGGGACTTCGACGTCGATACGGGAGCGAGGAAGTTTACCTCTGACAATGTCTTTGTGGACTTCCACGAAGGGAATATCTTCACCGGGTTCAGCTATGCCCGGCTAAATGCTCCGGGACGCTTTTACACGCAGCCGTTCGGTGCAACCACGGGAGTATCTTCACCAGTCTCGAACTTTAACCAGATCAGGGTACTTCTCGGCTACGGATCGCCAACGAAGCGGGGACTCGGTGTGGCAGCGAACGTCGGGCTTGATCTCAGACTGGATACGGTTCAGTACGCAGCCTTGCAGACGTCCTGGAACTGGGACTGCTGCGGCGTTAGCGTGGAATATCGCAAATATGAGTTGGGTTCGGTCCGAAACGAGAACGCCTACCGGTTCAACATCACACTCGCCAACATCGGGACGGCGGGAAATCTTCGCCGTGCTGAGAGGCTCTTCTAAGTGACGAGATTGCTTGCATTTGACGCGGGCCCGGCGAGGCAGCCGGGTCTTCGCGTGAGATAATCGAGATACTGTGTTGACTGGTTTCAAGCCGCTCCAAGTCTTACTCATTGCCTTCACGCTGGCCGCGGCTGGATGCCACGCTCAGGTTCCCGTGCATGGCTCTTCCGGGGCTCAGGGGGCTGAGAGTTCCTCTTCAGCCAGCGGCGAGAAACTCTCTCCAGAGCTGACCCGCCGGGTTGCGATTCTTCTCCGCTCGAGGGCCAATTTACCGCCCAACTACGACGTCGTGGTTGGGGGCCGCACGGCGAGCAATATACCGGGTTACGACGAGATCGCCGTCACTTTTACGTCTGAAGGAAAGAGCAGCAAGCCGATGACGTTCCTGCTCTCGAAGGACGGCAAGACGTTGGCTCAGTTCAACAAGTTCGACATCAGTAAGGACCCCAGGACTTTGGTGAGCGACACGGGCCGTCCTTCGCGCGGCGGCCCTCCGAGCGCCCCGGTGCTCATCGTCGGATTTGACGATCTCCAGTGTCCTTTCTGTGCGAAGATGCACGCCCAGTTATTTCCAGCGCTGCTTGACCGGTACAAGGACCAGGTGAGGATTGTCTATCGCGACTTTCCGCTCGAACAGCATCCATGGGCGACGCGTGCGGCTGTTGATGCCAACTGCCTGGCTGCGCAGAGTGTGACAGGCTATTGGAATCTTGTGGACTACATCCATGCGCATGCCGGCGAATTGGGAGGCGAGGAGAAGAGCCTGAGCCATGCCAACTCGGCGCTCGACGGATTGACCCGCGAAGAGGGCAAGCGCCAGAAGGTTGACTCTGCAGTGCTCGACGCCTGCATCGCAAAGCAGGATGACTCTGCCATAAAGGCCTCGATTGAGCAGGCCACGGCCCTTGGAGTGGACTCTACTCCTGCGCTATTTATCAACGGCGAAAAGCTCGAAGGAGCCGTGCCGCTTGAGTATGTGTATAGGATGATTGACAATGCTTTGATTGCGTCCGGTCAGACGCCGCCCCCGGCCCCACCTGCTTCCCCGCAGACAACGCCCTCGGCAAAGTCCGGAAATTAGCGCCCAGGATGCAGGAGTGTTCTTCGTGACGAATTGGTTGACTGAAAGAAAGATGGAGCTTTTCGTGCGCCTGCCTCGCACTTCGCGACCCGCTGCTTTGCTCGCTGCGGCCGCTCTATTTCCGCTTGTTAGTGGATGCAATCGCGGACACAGTGCCGACGTTGTCGCCACGGTAAACGGCAAGGCGATCATGCACTCCGAGATGGAAAAGTACTACCAGGCCCAACTCGGCGAGGCGCAACAACAGCAGCAACAGCAGCAGCCTTCATCCGAACAGGCTGATGCAATGCGCCTCAATGTTCTCGGCAATCTGATCAACGAAGAGATCATCGAACAGCGCGCCGCCAAGATGAATCTCGCGGCTACCAACGAAGAGGTCGACGCGAAGCTTGCTGAGATGAAGGCTCCTTACACGGAGGAGCAGTTCAACCAGAAGCTGAAGGACAGCAACCACACGCTCGACGACGTCAAGCATGATATCCGCCGCAACCTGACCATCAACAAGCTCCTGACCAAGGAGATCGATTCGAAGATCACCGTCTCTGACGCGGACGTGACGAATTACTACAACCAACACAAAGCCGAGTACAACCTGCCCGAAGATGCGTACCATCTCGCTCAGATTCAGGTCACCGATACGCCGTCGAACCAACCTGGAAATCTGCAGGGGAGTAAAGCAACGAATGACGTCGAGGCGAAGAAAAAGATTCAGGCGCTCAAGAGCCGTCTCGACAGCGGCGAGGACTTCGCCACGCTTGCGATGAACTTTTCGGAGCGTCCTGAGACGTCGTCGAGTGGCGGTGATATCGGCTTCGTTCCGGAGTCACAGCTTCACGCCGACCCGGCGGTCTTCAATTCTGTTACGAAGCTGAAGGCTGGACAGACAACGGAGATACTTCCTCTGGTTGATGCGCAAAGCAAGAAGGTGATGGGCTATGCCATCTACAAGTTGATTTCGCGCGAGCCTGCGGGCCAGCGCGACCTCAGCGATCCGCGTGTGCAGCAGAACATTCGTCAGCAGCTACGCGACGGCCGCTCGCAGTTGTTGAAGGCGGCTTACTTCGAGATGCTGCGCGATCAGTCCAAGGTAGAGAACTTCTATGCCGAGCAGATCTTCAAAAACGACGCGCACTAATTCATCAACCCTTTTCCCATCATTCGCATAACTCACAGCGTGTTTTGATAGCCTGTCTCGTGTCTGGCGTGACAGCAATCAGACAGGTTCAAGAGGAGAGTTTCCGGCAATGACGCGTTCAGCCGTTCGCTTTGCGATTCTTGGGTTTGGTAACCATGCCGTCCGCCGTCTTATTCCAGCCTTCGCGAATACTCGGAACGCAAAGCTAATTGGCATGTGGCGTCGCGACCAGCAGGCCGCTGAGTTGAACAGCGCTGAGTACAAGATTACTCACTGCTTTACTACTCGAGAGGACCTTTGCAGTTCTCCTGAGGTTGATGTCGTATTCATCACATCACCGGATGCAATGCACAAGGATGACCTTGCACTGGCGGCGCGAAACGGGAAAGCGATTCTATGCGAGAAGCCGCTCTCAATGAATTCCACCGAGGCTCGCGAGATGAACGCAGCCGCGCAAGCAGCCGGAGTCTTGTTCGGTGTCGCCCAGAACTTCCGCTACAACCGTTCGCTTGAATGGATGCGGGACAAGATAAGAGCCGGCTACATCGGCAAGCCACAGCTTGCGCACGCCGAGTACGCCTATCCTGCCGATACTGCACCCCGCAAGTGGATTATGGACCCTACGCTCGCCTGTGGCGGTCCCATTGCCGATGTTGGAGTCCATTGCATCGATGCGCTTCGCTTTGTGCTTGACGAAGACGTGCGCAGCGTAAGTACGCTGGCCAGCAAAGGCAACTCGCGTGACCAGGTTGAAGCGATTGCCTCGCTGCAAATGGAGATGACAGGCGGCGTCTTCGCCAATGTCACCGCCAGCGCGCGCTCTCCCTACCGCACACTCGTCGAGATCACCGGCTCTGATGGCGTGCTTGTCGCAGAGAACGGCCTCACCGTCGACCGTCCCGTCGAACTGGTTCTGCGCCGCGCGGGAGAACTCGTTGAGACAGCGACGGTCGAAAACAATGACGGCTATACCCGCATGCTCGACAGCTTTGCTCAGGCCTATCAGGGCAGAGGGACTTTTGCAGCCTCAGGGGCTGACGGGATTGTCAATATGCAGATTCTCGACGCGGCGTTTCGCAGTTGGAAGACAGGCCAGCGTGAACAGGTCGTAGAGCCGTAGCGTCAGGGAATTGCCGCGGCCAGAGCTGATGTTCCAGTATGGCTTCCTGATGCGATCTCGCGCTTCGGCGTCCCTGTGGCTGGTAGGTATCTTTTGTAGACGCTGATGTGGAAGCAGGACTGTTGAAACTCTTCCTCCACGTCGATCTTTCCCTGCTGTACAAGAGGCAGAAGATAACCGCGCAGCCATGCGATCTCGGTCAGCGAGAGTCCATGCTTCGCGAGGTCGATCGCCTGTCCGGTCAGATGCGGCGAGGCGGTCTCGCCCTCGGCTGGTGCCGCATTTCCGTTGGTGCGCAGCAGCCGCTGTTGGAACTCCACTGTGCGTACCGCGGAATTCACTTGCAGAGGCGTGTGAAAGCGCGCATAGTGCGCTCGCGCCAGTGCAGCAAGGAACTGTGCTGTCCACGGACGGCAATATCTGCGGTTCGCGGGCAGCCGGTCGTCCACTTCGAGCGCGCCGCTTAAAGGCAGAGAGACGAGCAGCCTGTGCGCTCGCATGTCGTCAAGGTCGTCGTCGTCCTTGATGCGATCAAGGCCCTCGCGATCGGCGACGATGTTCTGGTGGACCAGGATCTCGTGCGATCCCTTTAGCGGCGGAGGCACGATGAGGCGGCCGCGCCTGTTGTAGAGCGTTGGTTGGATTACTGGAGCCGCTATGTCGTCGGCCAGGATCTCTCTCGACGTTGGTTCCGAAGCAAGCTTAGTGGGTGTGATGGCTGCATTACTCGTTGCCAGTGACCTGGAGGTCGGCGCAGAGCGCGGCGACTCCTCATCGTCGTCGGGAGGATGGTATACGCCTCTGCTCGCCGTATTACTCCCATCGATAGAGAGACCGGCAGCGGCGCGGACAAAGTCCTCCGATGTCGCTTTGCGCGGAGCTACGCTTTCGGCGCTCCGGGTAAGGCTCTCAGGTTCCGGGCTTTCGGTGTTGGCTGCGATGCGTGATGCGCCTCTGCGCTTGCGTGAGTTGAGGTGAACGCGATTGACCGTTACCGGTTCCTGAACTTCCTCCTGCCTAAGATGACTTCTTCGGCGCTTTTTATGCGCCTTTGCCGGAGCTTCATCGGTCGTCTTCTTGTGAACGTGTTTCCGCGTCGCGGCCGCTGCTGCTTTGTGCGCGACGGGTCGCGCCTGCTTTGCTAGCAGCGTTGTGGGCAAAAGTGACAGGCCCGCGAGTACCAGAGTGGCAATGGAGGCATTCAAGCGCATCAAGATTTCAAGAGGCGCGGAACGCCAGAGCATCTTCTACCTTATGGGATGGGTTTATGTAGTGTAAGTAATCAGGTGGGTTCTGTGTACTTATCTGTAACCTGTTCATGATTATTTTTAAACGTTCATCGCTCAGGAGGCTTTGAAAGTGACGCTGAGACTCTCGATCGTTGCAGGTATCGTACTGCTGACGACTGCACTTGGTTCGAACGCGGTTCGCGCTGCCGGTGACGATGAGGCCGCAAAGCCGGAGTTCTACACGCAGAAGGTACAACCCATCTTTGCAGCGAACTGTTATCGCTGCCATGGTGGAATGAATCATCGTGGTGGCCTGAGTCTTTCGACTCGCGCCGGAATTCTCCGGGGCGGAAAGGACGGCGCAGTGGTGACGCCGGGCGATCCCGCAAACAGTCTGCTGGTGAAGCTCATCCGTCACGAAGGATCAAAAAACGGTACGGAATCGATGCCTCCGAAGGCGAAGTTGCCGGACGCCGATATCGCTACGGTCGAGCGGTGGATTCGGGCTGGAGCGATTGTGCCCCCGGATGCTCCTGCGCAATAGGGGTGCCGGTCGCGAGACAACTCCGATAAGTAGCGAGGGTGCGCGCGCAGCGGCGCGTAAAGGCCTTCGTGAGGGGAGAGGCTTCGCCTATTTCGTCGCGAGCGATTCCAGAGAGCACGAGCCAGTCATGCCACTCGCCTCCAATCTCCTGCAGGGACTCAAACGCGGCTGCGATCCTCCGCGTTGAGCGCGCCTGCTTGGGAGCGTTCTCCGCGAGGTATCTCGCGATCTTTGCCTTCTTCCGAATTGTGTGCAGGCTATCGGGATCGTCGGAGGGAGCGGGCGCGTTGCGAGCGAACCAGTTGAGCGTGAGCATGGCGAGCTGCGCGGATGTAAGGGTGAGAGGCTCGATCTCGCCGAAGACCTTCATGAGAGATTCGAGGGTTTGGGCCAGTTTGGTGTGGTGTTTCTTTAAAGCACTCACCAACGCCTCGGCGGCTTTGGTGCGCTGCTGCGCAAGATTCTCGCGGAGTTGGCGCGCTTCTGTCCGGGCATTGGCAGGAGTATGAGCGGCGATTTGGTCCTGCTGAACGTCGAGGTCGCGGACTTCGGCAGCGGCACGGCGGATTTTCTTAAGCAGGCGCCGAGCACGATGCGCCTCCTGACTGCGTACCTTTGGCACATGCAGGATGGTGAGCAGCGCGATCTGGGCCTCGATGCGGCGCGTCGTCGTGCGAAGCCGGTGCACCGGCTTCTTGTCCGGCTTGTCGAGGCACAGAAGGATTGCCGCCTCAATGTCTGTGACATACTGTCGCAACGTTTCGACAGGGTGCGCGATGACTGGGGTCGCCATAGTATTTTTAGCCTGACCGCTATCTGCTCAGCAGCCGATCGTAAGAGGTGATTCTATTTTGCACCGGTTGGAGGTGGTATTGGCGGGTTGGTTGCGGGCCGAGGGGTCGGGGTGGGCCTTGGTGGGGGAGTGGGTGGCGGTTTGGGAGGGGGGCTGCAGCCTGCCGAGACCGGTAGAACGGCGCCGAGAACGAGAGCCCTTAGTCGTGACACCGGAACGATCTGTAGAGCCTTTCGGATCTTCACATCTGTTTGGATGCGAAGATAGGGGAGCGCAAGATGCTTCTAACATTGGGGTTTCGTGCATCTTAATGAGAGAGTACTGAGTCAGGTTGATTGATCGTCGGATTGATCGTCGGGAGGACGAGGATTGATGAGAGTTTGGGTTGTCTTTAGGGTTGGTCTAGCTGGTTTCGTTGTGGTGGCTCATGTTGCGATTGCGCAGAGTGCGCCCGCTCACAAACCGAAGACCGCGACGAAGACGACCATAGCGGTTTGGTCGCCCGACGTACAGGAGGCGCTAGGCGTCTCGGCAACGGATTTCAAGACCGCAGGATTGAATAAACTCACGCAGACTCAGCTTCAAGCACTGGAGAGTTCGGCGAAGAGTCATCCTTATATTGATCCGAAGAAATACCTTTTGAGTTGCGCAGCGAACTCGCTGGCTCCGGGGGCGCGAGTCCAGGTGCTGGTGACGGTGGCCGGCGATGACGCGACCGGACAGCGTGCAGTGGAGATTCGAAAGGCGGTGCAGTCACTGAGCGGTGTCGACCTAGTGGATGCGGCAGGGAATGCCGACCGGGCGCTGCATGTGGTGATTCAGGAGCAGACGCTGGGGAAGCGGACGATCGGGTATACGGCTTCGTATATTACGAGCACTCCGTGTGTGAGTGAGTCCGGCGGCAAAAAATCCGATGTTGAGCTGAAGGGGCAGCTTGGGACATACACCGAGCCGAAAGGGTCTGATCTGGCTCGGGATCTGGCCGGGATGCTGGATCAGGACCTGCAGCCATTGCGGGGTACGGCTCCCAAGTAGAGCCTCTGCCAGCATATGCTATTGGATAATAAGTAGTTGATCGACTTCGAGGTTGACACATACAACTGACTCATCGTTAGCCCCGGTTACTCCGCGTCAGATTGCCAGAAGCTAATTGTTCATCGAGCCTGCTACGGCTCCTACCTTTTCGACGGAGTGCAGCCTCGGCTTCGGATCGAAACTCTTCCCCACGGGCCACTCCTCCTCCTCGTCGACACGCCGCGTCGGCCCTGAAGCAAGCCGCTCTTCAGCCTCATCGTACTCATTGATCATTAGGATTGTCAGCGCAATACCGAGCCCGATTCCAGCCATAACCCAGGAAAAGATCCTCATAACACCTCCATCCTCCTTGGATGCTTTTTAGGCGCATGTGGAAAAAGCCGCGGTCGAGGCCTTTTGCGGACCAACTGACACAAAATGAACTATATAGCTGTGGCATTTTAGCCACACCGAACTCATAGAAATTGCTAGAACCGCTACACTTCGGCTACCTTCAATCTCGCACCAAGAGGCCGCCGAGATGACACTTCGCAGCGCCCGGAAAGCCGCACTCCTCCTTTTCGCCCTGGCCGCCCAACTAGCCTGCAAACGCACCAGCGTTCTGGAAGTGCTCCCCGATCTAAATCTCAAATCCTCCAGCTTCACCGACACCATCCCCAACCAGTTCACCTCCTG
>Ga0126381_100003785_pt1 | contig 16403 bp, 15 predicted proteins | sample PanSoiMetPlot_28_FD_96465 | JGI IMG/M metagenome (GOLD analysis project Ga0126381, IMG submission 96465) | Tropical forest soil microbial communities from Panama - MetaG Plot_28 | ecosystem: Environmental > Terrestrial > Soil > Tropical forest > Bulk soil | place: Panama | collected 2016-02-17 | reverse complement strand
CGGACCCGCTCCGGCAGAAGCCAAAAGCGTAGAGGAAGCCATCGCTCTATTCATCAACAGCAAGCAAGGGGAGGACCTATCGCCCAACACGCTCTATAAGCACACGCACACGCTCAAGCGGCTGCAAGACTTCTGTGACAAGCAGGGTATTTTCTTTGCGAAGGACCTCACGCTCGCGCACCTGACCACGTGGCGGGCGAGCTGGCCGTTCCGCTCCCCGCTGGTAAAACGTAGCTGGCAGGAGCGGGTTAAGGCTTTCTTCAAGTTTTGCACGGCTGCCGGAATCACGCCGGTCAATCCCACACTGCAACTCGCACCTATCCAGGTGAAGGCCGATGAAGTAAACCCGGCGATTCGACCGTTTGAGCCGGATGAGTACGCGAGCATCCTTGCCACCGTGGACAAAGCAGGCTTGCTGCCCGATGTGGCCACCCGTGTGAAAGCCTGCATGCAGCTCCAACGTTGGTCCGGGCTTTCCTTGATTGACGCCGTGTGGCTGACCAAGGATGAGGTGATAAAGGACGGCGATACCTTCCGCGTGTGCACTCACCGGCGCAAGACCGGGACGCGGATTAATAACGTCATCCCGTCTTGGCTGGGTGAGGAACTGTTGCGGGTCAAGAATGGCAACCCGGAGTACTTCTTTACCAGTGGTGAGGCCAAGCCGAGCGGCGCGCTCAGCACGTTCCACAAGCGCTACCGGAAGATTTTCAAGCTGGCTGGAATTGACGGCACATCCCATATGTTCCGTCACACGTTCAGCGTTGAGCTGCTTAAAGCGGGTGTGGATATACGCAAGGTCAGCCGGGCACTCGGGCACAGCTCCGTGACCATCACGGAGCGGTATTACGCGAAATGGAACAAGGCACAGCAAGACATCCTGGACGGGGACCTTGCGCGAGCGTGGAAGAAGTAGCGCCCTGGACTCTTTCATCCGGCATCCACGCGCTCTTTCAGCTCATGCGTTGGAGTGGCCTTGCTATCCGTGATGCGCTCACACTCAAGCGCGGAGAGCTGCAGCACCACAAAGCAAAGGCTTCGACCGTTCGTGTCAGCCACAAGCCCGATAGAAATTGGACTCCGAAGGCGTACAAGGAGCATGAGATTCCGATTCCTGCGAAGCTCGTCAAGAAGTTGAAGGCTTGGAAGGCGAAGTCTGACAAGAGCTGCAATCTGCTGTTTCCGACTTCAGGATGCAATCCGAAGCTGGATTCCCTCGACGGTTCGAAGGCGTGTGCTGAACGTGCGAAGCTCGATAAGGATAACTTCTCGCTGCACAAATTCCGTTCGACTTTTGCGACTCGGTGTTTATGGGCTGGAGTTAATCTGAGGAGGATACAACAGTGGCTTGGGCATTCTGATATGGAGTCGACGATGGGGTATCTCAAGCCTGCACGCAATTAAGCTGTACAAGACAGTGAACGATATTCTCGCCTAATGGCTTTCGGTCTACTCCTGTGCCTCGGCCCGAAAGCGGATTCACGCAGTTACCGTCACCTGTGGGTGAGCGGAGAAGTCTACGAACCGTTGCTCAACAGCAGCCGAATGACTCTTGCGGCAGCCGCGTAAAACAAAACGGCAAAACAAAGTCAAAATCGTTCCAGAAAGAGGAAAGACAAAAGCCCAAAGCCGAGTTTTGGTGACTGCGTTAATCACCTGGCCCACGTTCCAATCTTGAGTGAACGACAGGTCGCTAATCAGATGGCAGCACCGGCTGAACCGAGAACGCCCAACATGCACCGGAGCGAAAAAGAATTGCTCCGCATGGCGACAGTGACGACTTGGCAGGAGAAAAAAACTTTATCTCGGAAAAAGAACAAAGAATCGACTTGACTCCGACCGGCCTTCTCATGGAAGGCGATTATTCCTTTTGACCCTGCAACTCTGGATTTTGAGTGGCTATCGCGAGCCCTCAATAGTTGCCGGAGTCCGCTGCTCGCGGTCCGGAATCATCTGGAATAAGGCCAAGAGAGCCCACCGTCTTGCCAAGGCGTTCTTTCACCATGAATCTCGCTGTCGCGATGAACGCGTCGATATCTTCTAGTTCATTGTGAAGAGTGATAGTGAAGCGAATTCCCGGCCGGTTCAGGGGCACGGCTGGAAATATGCTCGGGCACACGTAAAAGCCGCGGTTGAAGAAACCACGGACGGTGTCTGTTACCTGGTCAACTGAGTCGCACGGAATAAAGAAGATGGGCGTCTGACAGCGAGTGGCGAGAGGGAGGCAAGCTTTATCGGCTGCAACCAGCGTGTAGTCGATTCGCCGCAACAGCTCATGCTGCCGATCGACATGATCCACGCCGAGGTGTAGCCTCGACGACGCCACGGCGGCACCCAACATCGGAGGCTGAATCGGACCAGAGAAGAGCATTGGCCCACCGCAGCGGCGAATCTGCATCTTAAGCTCTGTGTTCGGGAGTGCGAGTGCTCCGCCGGCTGCGGAAAACGCCTTGTTTAGCGACAGGGCCACGACGACCCGGTCGTGATGCCCGAAATGCATGAGTGCGCCACCGCGGCCGTGCGTCCCAAGCCAGCTGGTAGCGTGAGCATCGTCGATGTAGATGTGCAGCCGCGGATAGGAATCGAGCAAACTGGCAAGTTCATTGAAAGGTGCGACGTCACCGAACATCGAATAAATCCCGTCAATGATGAGCCAGATACGGTCGTACTGGCAGGACAGTTCCCCGACCAACTGATCAACCTGATCCATTCGACTGTGACGAACCAGGTGAACCGGCGCGTCGCCCAGCAGTTCGGTGGCGCTATGCAGGCTGGCATGAGCGAAATGGTCAAGGAGTACGGCATCGTTATCCTGAATCAGCACCGGTAGTGCCGCGATGTGAGCCAATGTGGTCGACGGTGCGACCAAGACGGGGCGCCCCGTCATTTTCTCGAGATTCGATTCCAATTCCTGGTACAACCCGCACTCTAGGTAGGCACGGGAAATGGAGAACTGTGTTCCATATTCGTCCATTGCCGCCACTGCGGCGGCGCGCAGTTCGGGATGCCGCTCCAATCCCAGGTAACTGCACGAGCCGAAGTTGTAGAGCGTGCGGTTATCGAACTTGATCCTTCGCCCTTCATAACTCTGGGCAGTCCGCATCAGCGTGCCCTTGGCCTCGGCTCGCACTATGCAGCGACTGACCACCTCGTTGCCTCGCGCCCTGGACATGCGGTATTTGTGCAATCTAGCCACGGGTTATCTCGCCTGCAAAGATGTGTTCAAGATTGAAGGGAACATTTTCCGCCTCTTCGTCCCACAAGAGACTCAGTACTCGCCAACTATCGCGCTCCCGAAGCAACTGGATGGAATTTACTCCGCGGGCAAGGAAGTAGGAGGCGTCGGGACAGGTCTTGGTCTCATAGGCGCTCAGTACATGGGCGAAAGCCCCAAACATATTGACTCGCCTAATTAGTTCGTGCTCAAAAAAGCTCGTATAGATACCGCGATCAAGCATCTCTAGCGCCATGGCTTGGAAGGTTTCGAGATCAAAGCAATCTACGCCTTCCGGAGTGATGCGTGTGAGACGAGCGTTGGGCAAAAAGACTTTTTTCATCCGCTCCCAATCAGGCTCGCCACCTTCTGGAAAGGAAATAACTTCATATATGGCTCGGATGGCGTCGCCTAGCTGCAAGCGAATCGTGGCATCCTGTGCGAGGGACGTGCTGATCTTGAGTTGAATTTGCGGTGACATAAATGTTGTCTCCTCGCAGACAAGAAATGGAATCCAGCGTGCTCGCACCCTCTGCATGTACGCCGCATATTGCGGATCGGCGCGCAGGAAATCTTCCTCCACCAAACTCTTGATGGGTATGAACAGAGAATGCGAAGGCCGATGAGCAATGCGTTTTGTGGGCTGTACGCACGCAGCAGAACTCAGATCGTAGTCGCTTGAACATATTTCTTCATGGCAGTCCATTGGCCCCGGTCAAAACCCAAGAGCTGAAAAAATCACCATCCCAACTGACACCGCTATAGATCATCAAGCGATTGTTGGCAGCGTCGTAGGCTCCGACCGGGCTCGTGCGACCGGCGGGGATCGGGCCGAGGGCAAGGATTCTAGTCCATTGAGGAGTACCGGTCAGACCATTGGCATTTGCCAGAACCCACGTGTCGTTGTGTTGTGGGAAGCCAGTGGCTGTATTGGCATTGCCTCCGAAGATCACCATGCGGTTGTTCGTGCTGTCGTAGACCGCAACATGTCCATCGCGCTTCGGAGGAGAGCCGGCGGCGCCGTTCGCGATGATCTTTTTCCAAACAGGGGCCCCGCTCAGACCGTTCGCATTCGACAACGTCCACACCGAGTTGGAGTCGACGGCGAAGCCCTGCATAGTGCCACCGAACGCGATCAGCTCGTTGTCAGCAGCGTCGTAGACCACCGTTGCAGAGTCCTGGCCCTCCGGCAGGCCGCCGGTGGGCGAAAGCTGAGTCCACGTGGGCGTCCCACCGAGGCCGTTCGCATGACTCAGCACCCAGGTATCTGAAAAGATCACGGATAGATCATCCCCGCCGAAGACGATCATGCGATTGTTTACCGCGTCATAGGCTGCGGCATGGCCCCAGCGCGGAGCGGGTGGAACACCGGAGGGATTCAGCTGAATCCAGGTAGGCGTGCCCGAAACTCCGTTTGCATTAGTGAGAACCCAAACGTCATTGAGGGTTGTACAAACATCACCGGTGAATGCGCATCCGCCGAAGACGATCATGCGGCTGTTGGTTTCGTCATAAACCGCAGTGAGGAAGGTGCGGCCCGACGGAGACCCGTTTGCCCCGGCCGGAATCACAGTTGTCCAGTCCGGTGTTCCGATGCCGTTTGCGTTGGATAACGACACCACGTCATTGGGCACGGCGCTGAAACTAGCGCCTCCGAAGGCGATCAACTGATTGGTCGCTGTGTCATAGACTGCTGCGTTTGCAAGGTGCTCGTCGGGGATGTGCCTTGGAAACAGCAGCGTCCATTTCGGACTGGACACGGGAGTGACAGGTCCGACGTCATCAGGAATGGCCCGCCATCTCGCGAACCTGGCGGCATTGTGTCTTGCAACGACTTGACCCCACGAGAACGTCGTCAGCAGCCAAATCACGGCCGAGCAGCATGTGGCTAACAGTACTTTCTTACTCAACTGCATACAAATCTCCTCTTCGCTTCAGTGTTGTTCGTGCAAGAAACTTGGGGAACGCATCTGACTCGCAAATCGACTCAGAAAACGAAAATCGTGAAAGCTGCGTCGCTGTTTTCGGCAACGTCGACGCGCAAGGTGTCAGTCTCCACTTGGCTCATCGAAGTACAGTCGGTGCAAAAGGAGAAATTTGACGTGACGTATAACGGGTTTGCCCCGCCTGTGATTGAGACGAAGCGATCATTCACTTGGAATCCAAAATCCAGCAGATTCAACCCTTGGCCAATGTGGTTAATGCTGATGCCGCAAGGGGGAGTGGAGGCAGTGGCGCCGCTCAACTGAGAGTTGAAGCAGCGTGTAACCGCAATGCCGCCCGGGGCAAAGGGATCGACGAAAGCCATCGCCTTCACCCACCCACCTTTGTCGCGGGTCTGACTGACGTGGCTGTCGGTGATTACGCCCCATCCGCTGTCGGAGTGAGCGTACACGCCCACACCCGCTGAGAAGTTGACTCCAGCGACTCCAGACCCTGTGGAACTGTGGGCGATGCCGTCGACTCCGTCGGAACCCCAGCCATTGGGGAAAAAACCATTGCCGAAGCTCTCGCCGCGCACGCCCACGCCGTAGGTACTTGCGTTGCTGGAAATGGCCCACACTCCGTAACCTTGGCCCTTACTCTCCGCGCCCACTCCCGCTCCACCGGAGCCGTTGATGCCATGTACTCCGTCCGTCAAGGCGCTTAGTCCCCACACCCCCCAGTACTTCTTGCTGTCGCCCACCACTGCGGCGGCGCCATTGAACAATCCACTCACGCCCGCAGTGCTACCATAGATGCCCGTGCCCCCCACGCTGAAGCCCTGCACTCCGATTCCGTTGCCGCTGCCGGCCACATTGGCGCCAAACACGCCAGTAGCTCCGACGTTGTTGGCTTCAGCAAAAACTCCGCCTCCATTTCCGGTGGTCACGATGCCGTAGCCGGTGCTGGCGTTGTTCGTGACGGTGAGGGCATCGGCGACCGCGTTGTTAGTAATGCTTTGCGCGCCGATGAACGTGTTCGCGTTCGACAACTGCGGAATCTTGGACGTATCTAAGTTGAGCGTGATCTTGCCGCTGGTTCCACCTCCGGTCAGGCCCGGACCCGCAGTCACGCCCGTGATCGTGCCGGCGCCAGGAAAGGTCTGGCTGGCGGCGAACGTGAGAACTCCTTTGTTGTTGACCTTCAGCCCGGTTTCCGCCGGAGCGGCCGTGCCTGAGCCAAAGAGCAGATTCAACGTCCCTGTGGGACTCGCCGTGTTGTTGCCTGTCGGCTCAGCTTTCCACTGAAATGTCTGATTAACTGCCTTGCCCGTGCCGCTGTTGAAGGCCGACGCAACGAAGCTGTACGCCTGTGAAGTCTTGCCAGCGCTGGCGCTCGCCGTTCCGGTTGCAGCTGAGGTCAACAGACCCTGCAGATTAGTCGTGCCTTTGACATCGAGGGTCGCGACAGGACTGGCGGTGTTGAGGCCGAGCTTGGCCGTGCCTCCACTGCCCAACTGGAACAGCACCGAGTTACCGAGGTTGGAGGCCGACGTCCACAGCGGCAGGAAGTTAGTCGTGCCTGAACCGGCGATGCTGGCGGCTGCTACGGTCGGCGTGCTTGCATTCGTGCTGCTGGCACTGCTGGTCGCACTCGCGCTGGAACTGGGTGACGTGTTGCCGGCTGCAGAGGGCGCGGCCAGTACAAAGGCCGACGGCGGCAGTCCGCCGATGGTCTCCGCGTCCGCCGCCTTCAACGCGTAAGGCACGCTCAACAAAAGCACGCGCGGCTGCTCCGATTGCCCTTCAATCAGCACCCCTAACCATTGCGCTTGCCCGGAGCTGAACAGATCGAGCGGAATGCCCTGGGGCTTGGTCGCGCCCAGCGTGACGCTGTAGTGGGCGTTCTTGTCCGGGTTGACATTTTGGGTTTCCAGCCACAGTGGCGCCCCGCCCTGCTGATTCTGGTAAAGCGCGAAGGTCATGCCCACCGTTCCGCTGAGCGGCGCGCCATTGAGGTCCTTCGCGGTACCACCGAATCTCACAACGTTGGGAACCACACTGGCTTTGGCCAGTGCGCCATTCGCAACCTGAGTTTGTGCACTGGCCGTTCCCCAAACCGCAAACATCACACTTAGAGCGAACAAAACTATCCTTTTCATAGCGTCCTCCTTAGGATTTCGAATGGAGGGGAAGTTACATCGCGCTTTCCGACATCGAGATCGTTGGCTGTTTATGCCTTGGCAGCGACCCTGTGGGGAAGTAGGGGGGTGAGCTCGCCTCTTGGCTGCCCTATCGCCGCTCTATTAACAACTGCGGAAACGCGGCGCAAAAAGGTCCAGAGAATTGCGAGGAGGCCAAACGACATTCCGGAGTGCTCTCATTTTGTTATCTATGCTGGTTATGATTGATTGGCTGGGGCGGGCAAAGCAATCGTTGGCCTAATTTCCCCAGCAATGAGCTGTCGCTGTGCCAACCCGTCAGCGAACTCCTGGTGCGCTGGAAAGCAGGAGACCGCGAGTTCCCGAAAAACTGGTTCCTGTGGTCTACAAGGAGTTGCGTGAGATTGCACGACACGATCTCCAACAAGAGCGCCCTGGGCATACTTTTCAGAGCGCCACCCTGGTTCACGAAGCCAATCTTCGATTCGTCGATCAGGAACTCTTTGAAGCTGAGTTCTTAGGGTCAAACCTGCCCTCTGGCGAGCGGGGAACAATGTTCTTCAGTTTCCGTCGCACATCCCCTTCATCAGCAACAGCTCGCTAATCGTTCCCCCGTCTTTCCCCACCCATCTGTAGTACATGCTCCCTCCCCGATTGAGCGACTCTTTTACTATTGGCGTACCACATTTCTGTTTCTTGAAATCAGAAACGCCTCTGGAGAAGGCATCATGATCGGCGTCAGCAGAGGTATGGTTCACCAAAGTAGATGTGAAAGTAAGCATTTTCCCAGCGGCCACAACACGCTCGATACGCACCTCACCATCGATCCGAGGGAGGCCCTCATTCTGGTTTATCTCCTCGGCAATTCTGGCAAAGTTCCAATGTTCTTCGGGTTGTTCGGTTCCAAACGTATTCTTTGCGACCGACATAACCAGGACCAGTAGCGCTGCTCCGGCGATGTAAGCCCACTTGTTAATCGCTCCCTTTTTGATGAGCGAGAGGCCGGTGAGCACAGCGTTCAGACCAAACAGGATCACAAGGATAAACAGGGCGATGCTGAACACCTTCTCCCTCAACGTGAGGGTGGTCGTGCCTTGGAACATAGCCCACACCGAGACTACGGAGACGATTCCCATCCCCACTATGAGGAACAGGCCAAGAGCCACCAATACTTTGCCGCGCGTGCGGGCGGAAATAAGTTCCTTCGGCTGCGATGCGTTTTCCACTTCGTCTCTCCTTTTGGCTGAGCTTTCCGTTTTGCGTTTTTGAAAGTGATGGTTCCCGGAATTCCGGAAGCCCAGATGCCCGGCCGAGAAACTCCGGTTCGTTCTCGAAACTGGCACCCACTACCTTCTATCTATAGCTGCGGAAATGCATCGCCAAAAGGTCCAGTGAACAATCAAAACCACATCGACCGTTGCCGGCAGTAAGTTGCATGCAGATGCGTCAACTAGGGATTGACTGGCTGGGCTGGCGAGGGTATCGTTTGCCTAATTCCCCCCGTAGTGATTTGTGGGCCTGTCTTCTCAATCCGTGAGCGATCTCCTGGTGCGATGGAGAGCCGGAGAAGAGGAGGCTCTTGAGACACTGGTTCCCCATACCAACAAGGGCTCCGCATTGCGGCTCTACCGTGTCCAACGGAGGTGCTGTGGGCATACCCTTCAGAGCGCTCCCGCCACGAGATAAGAAGTGGCAGGATTGTCTGCCTCAAACGGGCCCACGATTAACAATTCGAAGATATGGAACCGAGATTTTCGGTGGAGACGGATCAAACAAGAATTATTGAAGCGCTCGGCATCTCCTGCTCGACGGTCAAGCGCGAGCGAAACGTGACCGGAACTTGGCTGTCGCGGGAGATAAAGGAGGTGCCCATGGAGAAGCTCCAGCAATGGCAGAGGGTTAAGGAGATCGTCGGATCGGCCCTGGATCGGCCGTTGGCCGAACGTGCTGCTATTTTGGACGAAGTATGTTCCCATGACAGCGAATTGCGTAAAGAAGTCGAATCGCTGCTCGCCGCACACCAAGACTCAGACCAGCTGTCGACGGTCCCTTGGCAAGTCGAGTCGCACACGAACGAAACCGAGCCCCAAGGGATCGGGCCGTATCGCCTGCTGAAAGAACTCGGCCTCGGCGGCATGGGGCAGGTATGGCTGGCTGAGCAAACCGAACCAATCAGGCGCCAGGTCGCGCTGAAGCTGATCAAGGCGGGGGTGTACGATTCGGCCACCGTGCAGCGATTCAAGGCCGAGCGACAGTCGCTGGCGATGATGAACCACCCGGCCATCGCTAAGGTTTTTGACGCCGGCACGACTCCGGTCGGCCAGCCCTATCTGGTGATGGAGTATGTCGATGGTTTGCCCATCACCGATTACTGCGACGCGAAAAAGTTGATCATTCGTGAGCGACTGCAGTTGTTCATCCGCGTCTGCGAAGGCGTGCAGCACGCGCACCAGAAGGCGATCATCCATCGCGATCTGAAACCGTCGAACATTCTGGTGGTGGAAGTTGATGGAAAGCCGATGCCGCGCATTATCGACTTCGGCTTAGCGAAGACGCTGGCGCCGCTGGTGTCGGGAGAGACACTGTTCACGCAAATGGGTGCGTTCCTGGGCACCCCCGGCTACGTGAGCCCGGAGCAGGCGGATCCGGAACTGCACGACATCGACACGCGCACCGACGTGTACTCGCTGGGCGCGATTCTGTACGAACTGCTGACGGGATTTCTGCCGTTTGAAACGACCGAATGGAGGGAGAAGCGACTCGAGGACTTTCTGCGGCAACTGCGCGAGGAAGATCCACCACGTCCTAGCACCAAAATCAGCACGAACCGAGAAACGACTTCGAGCAAGGCGGTGTCTCGACGCACAGACGTGAAGCAACTGGCGAGCTTACTCCGTGGTGATCTGGACTGGATCACGCTGAAGGCGCTGGAGAAAGATCGGGAGCGCCGATATGCGACACCGTCTGCCCTGGCTGCAGATCTTGAGAGTTACTTGAGCAATCGACCAGTGATTGCCCGCCCTGCCAGTCTCGGCTACCGCGCCCGGAAGTATGTGCGGCGGCATGCGGCAGGTGTAGCGGTGATCGCTGCCGCAATCGCGTTGCTCATTGCATTTGCTGCAATGCAGTCAATCGAGCTGCGCCGGATCACGCGCGAGCGCGACCGGGCAGACCGCGTCACTGAGTTCATGACCAACATGTTCAAGGTATCGGACCCCGGTCAAGCCCGGGGCAATACCATCACGGCTCGCGAGATCCTCGACCGATCGGCAAAGGAAATCAATAGCAGTCTTTCCAAAGATCCTGAGCTCCGAGCAGAGATGTTGCATGTCATGGGGACGGTTTACCAAAAACTGGGTCTTTACACCCAAGCCGATTCTCTGCTGCAACAAGCAGTCGAGACGCGTCGCCGGATTCTTGGACCCGAGCATCCCGATACCCTCAATTCCTCAGCGCAATTGGCTCTGGTTCTTCACCAGGAAGGTCATTTTGCGCAAGCGGAGACTCTGGACCGGCAGTTGCTTGGGATCGAGCAGCGTGTCCTGGGACCGAAGCACCGCACTACGTTGCTGACCATGGGCAATCTCTCTTGGACGCTGGATGCTCAGGGTCGCTACGATGAGGCGGAAAGTCTAGGGCGCAGAACCTTAGAGGCTCAGCAACGGGAGCTCGGAGAATACGATCCAGACACCCTGAATACTATGAGGAGGCTGGCAACTACTCTTGACTCGGCTGGCCACTATTCTGAAGCAGAGGCCCTGAACCGGGAAGACATCGAGATTTTTCGACGAGTTGTTGGTCCGGAACATCCGCAAACCCTCGTTGCGATGTCCGATCTGGGACGAGTCCTGCAAGACGAGCAACGGAACTCTGAGTCCGAAGCCGTACTTCGCGAAACCCTGGCGCTCCAGCGGCGCATTCTTGGGACCGAACATCAAAACACGCTCGGAACCATGAATCTGCTCGCCATCACCTTGCAGCACGAGGGTCACCTTGCCGAGGCGGAAGAGTTGTACCGAGTGTCCCTGGCAAGTTTGATTCGAGTTTTCGGCCCGGAACACCGGAGTGTTCTGTTAACGCAGGGCAACCTGGCCACGATTTTGTCGGACGAAGGCCATTACCCAGAGGCAGAGAAACTACAACGCCAATTACTCGACACGCGCCGGCGCACCTTGGGTCCGGATCATCCCGATACCGCCCTTGCGATGTTCAACATTGCGGATATCCTGCGCCAGGAAGGCCACTATGCGGACGCAGCGAAGGTTTTTGAGGAGACCATAAACCTGCAACGACGTGTACTCGGACCTACCCATCCGGACACCATTGACTCGATCTACAACCTTGCCTGCGTGTTGGCATTAGACCAACAGAACGACATAGCGCTGCAAACTCTGCGCGAAGCGGTCCAAGGTGGACTTCCACCAGAGGACGCCTCAAAGATCGAAAGCGATTCAGGTTTAAAAACGCTGCATGGCGATCCGAGATTCGAATCTCTCGTCCGCGATGTCAAGCAGCGAGCCGAAGGGGACGCACAGAAAACGAACTGAGCATCCCGAACGGTCGATGATCGAACCTGGAAGCGGGGCGGCTCGCAAGTACCTTCTCATAGGGCTCCTGCTTTGCCTAATCGGACTTTTCCTTCTGTTAAGGGGCGGCAAAGGATAGCGCCGTCCCTAGTCGACAGGCCATTTCAGCTGGATCGATGAGAAATCGCCTGAGAATTTCAAGAAACTCAAAGACCAGATGGTAGCTCCAGCTTACGGTCGAGGAAGTCCGGGGCATTCTCGCAGTTTGACTGCTTTGCGGTTCCATCATACGCCAGCACGATCTATGACCTGCTGCCTCGCCGAAGCAGATGCAGACGCTGGTGCTGGTGTGGAAGCAGTTGTGGAAGTGGCGGTGATCCTCATTACGTTCGTGATCTACTCGGCGGCTCCGGCCCCGTTGTACTCTGCTGTTTCTCAGTTAAGAGGAGCAAATTAATGACGACACCAGCAATGGCCCCAGAAGTCACTTTCTACTCCGACGAGGGCGGAGTGCGTGTTACTAATTCACGCCTCATCATCGGGCCGGTGACCTATGCGATGCTGAATGTCACTTCTGTGAGCCGAGCGTTCACAAAACCCAATCGGCTTGGTCCGATATTGTTGCTTGCCATCGGCGGGCTTGTTGCCTTGGCCAGCTTCTCTGGCCACTTTGAAATCGGACCCTTCATGACAGGAGTAGTCCTCGCCGGGCTGGGCGCGCTGGTTTGGAAGCTGCAAAAGACTAAGTACCACCTGCGCATTGCTAGCGCCTCCGGCGAGGCCAACGCGATCACGTCGGTGAATGCCGACCATATTGACAAGATCGTGCAGGCGGTAAACGAGGCCATGATTAAGAGGGGCTAACGGTTCGCCCGGCGAACTGATCTTGCGGTTCGCAACGGACAGCTACTACGAAGGGCGCGGATGCTACTTCGTTGTTTATGCGACGCCAGTCAGGACAAAATACCCCTCACCATCGGGTGATGCGGCGTTGAAATTGCCGCTACTTTCCCTTTTTCGCCTTAAACTTCGCCCATCTCGCTCGCTGTGCCGCCGCGATTCTTGCACGAGCCGCTGCAAACTACGCCGCGTGGGTTAGAAATCGTTCAATCGCGGGAGCACCGTGGTAGGTTTCGATGCCTGTTTGCCGCGGCCGGCGAACGTACAGTTCGACTACATCAACGCGAACCGGAACCCGGGTAATCAGAACAAGAGTGTCATCCACTCCGGGCGTTGCCCTTCGCTGCAGTGCCGCGTCATTGGGAATGTGAACTTGAACCTTTACAGCGAATGTCAGCTTTCGTTTGAGATCACCGCCATGCATCAAAACTGACTCAAATCTGTTCTCGGAGAAAAAGATTCTGCCTTCAGAGTCAGGTTGCATCTGCCGGGTCTTCAACAGTTGGAGGATGCTATCGCCGTCGGTTCCGTGGAACAGAGTGCGGATCATCGGGATATCTCTTCGAACCTTCCAAGACTTGGGAAGCTACTTCCGCGCCAAAGATCTTCCCGCTACCGAGCAGCCCTGTCAAATTGTGTCTTTATGAACCGGCGACAAAGTAAGGGGTACACCGGAAGGCGTGCCCTTAGGATTTCAAAGCGTATTCTCTTATCTCTTCTTCGCCTTGAACTTTGCCCATCTCGCACGCTGCGCTGCTGCAATCCTCGCACGAGCCGCTGCAGAGAGCTTACGAGCCCCACCGCCACCACCGGAGTTTCCGCCAACGCCACTTAACGCTTTGATCGCTTTATCCAGCTTCGCACGTTCTGATTTCAACTGCGCCACTATCGCAACGAAGTCTGCCATTTTGTATTCGCTTTCTTACCGGGAGGAAAGATTTGACAGCTTGCACTTCCCATCATACGCCTGGCTTTCTCAGCCTTTGATGTGGTGCGGCCGTCCTGCGATCGTCGCCCAAGCAGACTGCCGTATGATCTACGACCGGCTGCCATCGCCGAAGCAAATGCAGACGCTGGTGCAGGTGTGGAAACAGTTATGGAGGTGGAAGTAGAGTGGTGCTGCAGTAAAGCCGCTAAAAGTATTCGAGACTGAGTTGGATCTTGGACGCAAAATGGACGATTGAACGTAGAGGAGGTGAGCATGGACGCGGACGATATCAGGAACTTGAGCTATCCGAAGTATGAGGAAGGAGCAACTGGGTTTACATACAACGAGCGCCGAGAGTTTTTCAACCTCGCGTGTGAGGGCGTTGCCCAGTTGGCCGACATTAGCAATAGGCTAATGGCATTAGTGCGCTGCACTGAGAGTATCGACAACATCAGAAGGGTTTTCCTCGTCCGCACAGAACACGGAGAAGATTGATGAGCGGTTTCTCTCACCGCAATTCGTAGACGCTTTCTCTCGCCATCGGTGCCGCAGCATCGCTCGCTGGTTGCAAGGGGAGACGAGCGACGAGATCGGCAGTATGTTCATCGATCTTTTGGAGGATATCGCTCATATCTATAAATACTTGTAAAAGCTGCCCTCCGGCTGCGATCAAGATGCCAACGGTGACGCCGCCGATCGTGATGCCTGCGACCATTAGGCCGTCATTTGTCTCGGGGCGACTGACCAATGCAATCAATCCGACAATGAGACTAAGAGCGCCGATTACAGCGCCGATGCCGATGATAATACGGGATGCAGTCCGGAGGAATGTGTATCTCATACTCAATTTGTTTTATGCTCCTTTGCGGATGGAAGCTTAAGACAAACATTGCTTGTGTGCTGTGCGCTCGATCACACAGGCTTGCGCTATTGATGATGACCTTTTCAATACCGCAGAACGCACGAAGGAACGATCTGCATAAATCGAATGTGTGGCCGCTACAGACTTTCGCGCCGTAAGCAAATCATTGCCGAGCACTTCGACGCCGCTCCCTTCGATGATGACTGGGAGCCACGCTACAACATCGCACCATCGCAGCCGGTTCCTATCATCCGCCAGACGAACTCCACGCGCGAATTGTCCCTGATGCGCTGGGGCCTGATCCCATCCTGGGCCACGGACCCGAGCATCGGATTCAAGACCATCAATGCGCGAGCTGAAACCATTACGACGACGGCGTCATTTCGAGATCCGTTCCGGAGCCAGCGCTGCCTAATCCCCGCAGACGGATTCTACGAGTGGGTGCAAAGCCGAAAGAACAAGCAGCCCTACTGCTTTGAAGTTGGCGACGGCGAGATCTTCGCATTCGCCGGACTGTGGGATCGGTGGACCGCCCCCCAGGGTAAACAGATCGAGAGCTGCACCATCATCACGACGATGGCTAACTCTCACCTGGCCGACATCCACGACCGCATGCCGGTGATTCTGCCATCAGGCGCTTACGCATCCTGGCTCAATCCGGCGATGCGTGACACCCGCGTGGCATTGGGATGGCTGGTGCCGTATGCCGGTGCGATGAGACGGTATCCGGTGAGCACTAGGATCAACCAGGTCCAGAATGATGACGAAGAGTGCGCGAGGCCAGCAGAGCCGGAAGCGCCACCGCAGGGGTCGTTGTTCGCATAGTTCAGGCAGGGGCACCATGTATATCGCATACCTTGTAACCACAATCGTGCTCGCATCGATTGTTCTATTCTCCGGTATCGGAAAACTTCGCAAAGATCCTCGCATCGTGAAGGTGATCCACGAGGTAGTGGGTGTTCCGATGAAATACTTTCCTCTTCTGGCAGCCTGTGAGTTTGCTGGAGCTGTTGGGCTGGTTCTTGGCATTTGGTGGCCGATACTGGGCGCTGCGGCGGCGATCGGCCTGGTCGTCTACTTCGTCGGTGCGGTTGTGTCACATCTGCGTGTAGGCGATGCGCAAGGAATCGGACCTGCAGCGTTTCTCTTGGCGGTATCGGCGGGAGCACTTGTGATGCGCATCCTGACAAACAGGACGGCCCCCTAGGCGGCGAACCACCGAGCCTATAAAGCCGATCTCATTCTATCGGCCTCACGCCTTTGGCTTTTTATTGGTCATGATACTCAAACGTCTGCGAATAATCAATCCGCGCCTCGCCTGGCGCATACCGACATCATGGGGTGGTCAAGGGGGCGGAACGGCCGGGTGCTCCTTGAGCATTTCGTAAAGTAGTACTCGTTGCCTGTCGCAATTCTTCCCGCAAGTCGCTCGCGATTCCCGCGCTGATTGCTTGCAACTGTTCACGCGTGTCCCCTTGGTCGCTTGTCGTTGCGTTTTCGTTGCCGCGTCGCTGCGCTGTGATCTTCTTGCCGACTTGCAACTGATTCTTTCGCCCCATTCCAAATGCAAACCCGCCTTCTTAGCCGCAAAGGGACCACCGTTTGCGCCGCCATTGATCGGGAACGAACTGAAGATTGACGCCGCAGTCGCGCGATCGGTCCCAGAAGCCGTCTTCTGCACCGCGTCGCGAATTAAGTCCTTCCCCGTAGGGTGAGAATAATCTTCCGCTCTTTCATGATTTGGATTGTGAGTCCGTGCTCATTGGTAAACACTAGGCGACAACGGAGGAGCTATTATGCCGCGTCCGACTGGATTATCACCTGTCGCTTTCGAGCTCAAGTGACAGGAAGTGGAGCCGGCCCGCCAGGTCGCCGGCAACGATCTTGCG
>Ga0126381_100003784_pt1 | contig 16406 bp, 15 predicted proteins | sample PanSoiMetPlot_28_FD_96465 | JGI IMG/M metagenome (GOLD analysis project Ga0126381, IMG submission 96465) | Tropical forest soil microbial communities from Panama - MetaG Plot_28 | ecosystem: Environmental > Terrestrial > Soil > Tropical forest > Bulk soil | place: Panama | collected 2016-02-17 | reverse complement strand
TGAGGAGCACATCGATCTGCTCCCGTTCCATTACGTTCATCGCACCGGCAATATCGCCGGCGACATAGACGTCATAGTCGTTCTCAAGCAAACGCCGTAACCCGTCGCGCGTATGCTTTTCATTATCGACGACCAGGATAGTGGACTGCGGACTCATATCGGACCAACCAGTAATGACTAATCGCAGAGAACGCAGAGTGCACAGAGATTCAACGAATTTCTCTCAGTCCCTCACGGATACCCAAAGTTTAGCAAAATGTCGGCTGCTGTGGCATTTGTGATAAAAGCGTGTATCATCGCGCGATGTTTTGCCGAACTCTCGCCGGTCTGATGTCGATCCTTCTCGCTGACGCCTCGACGGCCTTTGCCGATGAAGTTTCCCGCTCCGTCGACCCGAGCGAAGGCTGGAAGCTAGCCGCCCAAATCAAAGGCGTCGCCATCTACAGCCGACCGCATGCAGGGTCATCGCTAAAAGAGTTCCGGGCAACCGGGCCGATTGATGCGCCCACTTATGCCGTTCGCGCTGTGATTGATGACTTCGCGAATTATCCAAAGTTCATGCCTTGCATGACCGAGTGTCAACTGATCAAACGGGAGGGCGATTCAATCGTTGGTTACCAGCGGCTCTCGCCGAAATTTTGCGCGGACCGCGACTACATACTGCGTGTCTGGAGCCAGTCGCGCCTCGGCCCTGATGGTCTCGTCTTTACGAGTCACTGGGCACCGGCAAATGAGCTCGGACCGCCAGAGAAGAAAGGCATAGTGCGCGTAAAAATTTGCAACGGCGAATGGCTGCTCGAACCAGATGGCGCAGTCAAAACGCGCGCGACTTACTCTATTTACACCGACGCGGGCGGAATGATTCCGGCATTCGTCGCTAATCGCATGAGCCAAGTGGGCATAGGCAGGCTCTTTACGGCGATTCGCAAGCAGGTGAAAAATCCAAAATACGTGGCGCATCAGTCGTAGCCGGGTTAGGTGATCAGGCTACAAGACGAGAGCAAAGCCAGCCGAATCCGCCGAGAAGCCTTCTGGCCTTCGGATTGTGCGAAATCATTTGCAAGTAAACGCGTGACAGCCTTTTCTCGTTCTCCATGAACGCGAACCGTTTCCTGTCTCTGATCGGCGCTGCCAGTGGCCTGACCGTGCTCAATTTGTTTGCAATCGAACCAGCGCCACAAGCTCCAAAGAAGCCCGTCTCGAATGAATACCCCGGTATGATTGTGGAGGACCCGTACCAATGGCTTGAAAATGACGACGCTCCCCAAGTAAAGGCGTGGTCGGATGCGCAGAACCAGCGGACCCGCGACTACCTCGACAAGTTGTCAGATCGCGTAGCGATTGAAAAACAGTTGAAGGAGTGGTACGCGAAAACTTCGCCGAATTATTTTTCGCTCGTATCGCGGCCGGGTCTTCTGTTCGCGATGAAATTCCAGCCGCCAAAGCAGCAACCTCTGCTCGTGACGCTTCATTCGGCCGATGATCTCAAATCGGAGAAGGTCGTGCTCGACCCGAACGTGCTGGATACCAAGGGTACTACAGCGATCGATTGGTTCGTGCCGTCATTGGATGGCGAGCGAGTCGCCGTTTCACTTTCAAAGGGCGGAAGCGAAGATGGCACGCTTCACTTTTACGAAACTGCTACGGGAAAAGCACTGCCGGACACGATTCAGCATGTGCAATATCCCACCGCTGGCGGCAGCGCAGCCTGGAATGCGGACGGCACCGGCATTTATTACACGCGTTTTCCCCGGAAGGGCGAGCGGCCGGACACCGATCTTGATTTTTATCAGCAGGTTTATTTTCACAAACTCGGCACGGGTGACACCGAAGACACTTACTCGATTGGCAAAGACTTCCCGCGGATTGCAGAGATCGAGCTCAAGGCTTCGCGCGACGGCAGATACATTCTCGCCGCCGTGGCGAATGGCGATGGCGGTGATTTTGCCCATTATCTGCTCGGGCCGGGTGGGAGCTGGAACCAGGTCACGCACTTCAGCGATCAGATCAAACTCGCCCGCCTGGGACGCGATAACACGCTGTATCTTCTTTCGCGCGCCGGCGCGCCGCGGGGTAAAATCCTCCGGCTTCCGCTCGACACACCGGAATTGAGAAAAGCCGTTGAGATCGTTCCGACCGACGAGCCGGTGATCGAGCAAATCGTTCTGACAGCTGATGCGCTTTATGTCGGCGACGTGCTGGGCGGCCCTTCCCAGATCCGTCGCTTCGGCTTGGACGGCAAAAACGAGACCATCATCCCAATTCCAAAAATATCGGCTGTGCAGGAAATCGTCGCCCTCGATAATAATTCGCTTCTGTTTCACAACGTGAGTTACACCGAGCCGGCGGCATGGTTCCATTGGGAAGAGGGAAAAACCGAGGCGGTGAAGACGTCCTTGCGTAGCACATCGCCGGTCTCATTTTCCGACATCGAAGTGACACGCGAGTTCACGACTTCAAAGGACGGCACGAAAATCCCGCTGAACATCATTTTCCGGAAAGGAATGAAACGAGACGGGCAAAACCCGACGTTGCTTTACGGCTACGGTGGCTACGGCATCACTATGTCGCCGAATTTCGATTTTACGCGCAGGCTCTGGTTCGATCGCGCCGGCATCTATGTGGTGGCGAACATTCGTGGCGGCGGTGAGTTCGGTGAGGAATGGCACAAGGCCGGCAATCTCATCAAAAAGCAAAACGTGTTCGATGATTTCGAGGCTGCTGCTGAATACTTGATCAAACAAAAATATACGAATCCCAAAAAACTCGCGATCCAGGGTGGAAGCAATGGCGGTCTTTTGATGGGCGCAATGATCACGCAACATCCCTATTTAATGCGGGCCGTCGTCTCTTCGGTTGGCATTTACGACATGCTGCGGGTCGAGCTCGCACCGAATGGCGCGTTTAATGTGACTGAATTCGGGACGGTAAAAAACCCGGACCAGTTTAAAGCGCTTTACACTTATTCACCCTACCACCATGTCGTCGACGGCACGAAGTATCCGTCGATTCTGATGTTGACCGGCGCTAACGACGGGCGAGTCGCGCCTTATCATTCCCGCAAAATGATTGCGCGCCTTGATGAAGCGAACAAATCCGATAATCCAATTCTATTGCGGACCAGTTCCAGTGCAGGCCACGGGATTGGCACTGCGCTAAGCGAACGCATCAAACAATTGGCCGATATTTACGCATTTCTTTTCGCTCAATTGGATATGAGGAAATGACGGGTCGCCTGTGTGATCCGCTAGAAGTTGTAACCTCCTTTCATCTCTATCTTTCCCAACCTTGCGCAGGAAACTACCTATCTATATAGGCACGGCCGCCATTTTCGTTCTTCTCGCAGCCGCCGTGAGCGTAGCCGTTTTTTACAGTCCACTGTTCACTCATTACGTCGAGAGCGGCGCGTTTCGCGCAGCGATGGAGGATGAAACCGCAAAGGGGTTGCATTTCCCTGGTAGCCGCTACGCACCGATTCGACGGACTGGTGCGTTAACGGCGGAGAGCGAAAGTTTCACCGCACAGGACGGAAAGAAGGCGCTCAAATCACTAACCGGACACGGCATCATGGCCAGGTTTAATCCATGGGGAGTTTTTCTGCGACAATGGAGATTCAGCGACGTTCGTGTTAGATCGGGCGAAGTTGAAATTCAGATTTACAAAGCGAACCCCGAAGCAATCGCACGGAAGCCGTGGTTCGCGATTTTTTTGCCGAACCGGGTGTTTCTGAAGCGGATTGAATCCGAGCGTTCTAATGTGACATGGCAGTTCCGCGGCGATCCGGCAGGATTTTTCGGTACTCAGCTGCTCATCACACCGCACGGCCCTGATTTCGATTACGTGGCAAGCGGCGGAACCTTGAAGATGGCGCTGATTCCCGATCTTTATCTGCTGCGTGCACACATTCTCATCACAAAGACCCTGCTGACGATTTACGATCTCGATCTCGCGCCCGAGGAGCACAGCGAAGGAGCGATTCGCAGTCAGGGAACAGCCAGCATTGGAAAGAACAAGAGTGTCGATCTCAAAGCGAACTTTGACCGCATTCCAATTCGCCCCTGGTTGCCGACGAAATGGAAAGAGCATCTGAGCGGCACCGCTTTCGGGGACATACATTGGACAGGCGAGAATCCGAAGCTGGAGAGTTCCTCCGGTCAAGGATCGTTGCGTGTGCATGACGGGCGAATCGACAACTTCCCTCTGCTCGAAAAACTCGCCGCGCTCGCGCAGGAGAAATCGTTTGAGCATTTCGAGCTAAATGATTGCTCGTTCAACTTTGCCTGGCGCTATCCGAAAATCGACGTTAAGGACATCGCAATCGAGGACAGGGGGAAACTTCGGGTTGAAGGCGCGATCTCGATCGATCACCGCTCGCTGGGAGGCACGCTTCAATTAGGGCTCGCCCGCCAATATCTCGATTGGCTTCCAAACCCGGAAGAAGTGTTCAATCGACACCGCAACGGCTATCTGTGGACAAACGTGCATCTGTCCGGCACGATTGACGAACCAAAACAAGATCTGAGCCCGCGCATTATCGAGCTATTCAAGGAATCGCCCGGCGCTTACCTCGGCCTCCTCTTTCGCCAGTTCGAAGCCTGGCTGAAAAGAGTGTTCGGGGGCGATTAACTGTCCCTTGCCTCACTGTTTTTGCGGATCGCCTGCTTCCAGCATGCGAATGCGTTTGTCGATATATGGCAATCGAATAGTGACCGTAAGCCCCTTGCCTTCACTGCTCTCGATGGAGAGTTCGCCGCCGTGGTCGCGCACAATTCGGCGCACGATTAGTAGGCCAAGACCCGTCCCTGACCGTTTAGTGGTGAAATATGGCTCAAAAACGTGTCCTAGACTCTCTACAGAAATCCCACCGCCAGTGTCGGTGAAACCGACGAGGACGTGCGTATCATCCATGTCCGTGCGAATACGCAGGACGCCACGGCGCTTGATGGCTTCGAGACTGTTCTTGATGACATTGTAAAACGCCTGCTGCATTTGACCGCGATCTAGTTGAAGCGCGGGCAGGTCTGCCCGCAGCTCTTGCTCGACAACAATGTCGCGGTCTTGAATCTCGGGCCCGAAGAAACGCACCGCTTCATCCACAATAGTGTTTACGTTCTCCGGATGGAGCTGCGGATTTGAAGGTCGAATCGCGCGCAGAAACTGAGTGACAATCGCATCGAGCCGGTTGACTTCAGAACGAGCGATATCAATCGATTCTTGAAGCTCCGCGTTTGCGTTGCCGTCGAGTTCGCGCACCTTGCGCTCCATCAATTGCAGATGGATATGCAGCGAGTTCAGCGGATTGCCGATCTCGTGCGCCACGCCCGCGGCGAGGAGTGTGAGCGCGTTCATTCGCTCCGACTCGATCGTGTGTTGCGCTGAACGCCGGCTCTCGGTGATATCGCGCAGGATCAGGACGTAGCCAACCTGTTCGGTTGCACCTCTAGCAGGGCGCGCCGATTCCAGGTCGCTGCCATCAGGCGTAGGCGCAACCGACGATCGTAGTCTGCTGGAATCAGCGATTCGGCCTGCAGACGCGCGATGTTCGATCATCAACGGCACGACGTAAAAATTGATGAATCGATTTTCCGGATAAAAAATCTCCATGTCGCGGCTGACAGGTCCGCTGCTCTGCGTTAAGGACGCCCAATCGAGGCCGCGCACAGGCTCTTCAAGGCGTTTCCCGATTGCATCGTTCGCACGAAGCCCAAACAACTTGCACGCTGCATTGTTGAGATACGTGATCCGGCCTTTGGAATCAGTTACGATCAGGCCCTCCTGGATCGCATTGAAAACGGTTTCAAGAAAGCCTTTCTCCTGAGCAAGGCGCAAAAAATAATTCTGCACCTCTTCCGGCCCAATGCGTCCGAGTCGCTCAATTAATTTCTCAAGAAAGCCCGCTTTCATTTGGACATCACTGCGTTAAATAGTCTAAAACGTTGTAAGAGTTACAAATGAAAAGCTGCCTGACGTAACGATTCAACGATTTTCCGGCGCTGACACTTCAACTTTTAACATCTCCACGCGCAGATAATTCAATACAACCGGCGCAAGAATCAGCCCAGGGATACCCATCAGTCTCTCCCCTATGATTAGCGCGATCAACGTGAGCCAAACAGGGTTCCGAATCCGGTCGCCGATTATTTTGCTGTTTAAAAAATATTCGAGCTTATGGATCGCAACTAAGAATATCAGAGCTCCGATCGCCAGCTTTAGCGAAACGGTCAGCGCAAGAAAAATAATGATGGTATTGCTGATCAAGTTTCCAACGATTGGAACTAAACCACAAAGAAATGTGACCGCGATAACAAGCGGCGCGTGCGGCAGCCGAACCGTCACCACGAAAATCGCGGTCAATATCGTATTGATTAGGGAGATCGTGATCTGCGCGCCCATTACCGTGGCGAAGCTGCGGTAGAAATCGCGGAACCGTATTGAGACTTCATCGCAGCAAATGGAGTAAAGGTTGTTCCTGACGGGATGTGTGCTGCGGTAGGGATCGAGACCTGTTTTTAAAAACAGGCTGCCCGCGGCGACGATTCCGACAACAGCAAAGACCAATAGTGCCGTGGTGCTTCCGGCAAAATGCGCGACGTTTTGCAGGTAATGCGCTTCTTGCTTGAGTGTGTCGATCACGACCTCTCTCAGACTCTCAAAATCAGTGAAAGGCAATTCGATCTGCCGCTGCTGAGCCCAAGCGCTGGCAGAAGGAATTGACGTGTCGGCCACATCGGGCAATGCCAGAATAGCGGCGCGCGTGAAGTACACGCCGGCCGCAGCGACTGCAACGACCACAACTGCAAACGCGCTAAACGCGAGCCACTTTTTCCTAGTCAGGAAATACAGCTGGCGCAACGCAAAGTAGGAAAATAGGACGACCAGGAGTGGTAATCCGAGTCGCAGAAGTCCGGCAAGAATAATTGTGGCGGCGAGTACGCCGTAGGAGAGTCGAGCGGGAGTGATCATGATCGACAGCTGCCCCAGTTTAACTTCATCCGTAGCCTAGATTGTCAACTGGCGCCACGCCCGCCGTAGCCGGAGTCGTTGACTCCGTCCAAGTGCAAGAATTGCGCGTGTACCGCCGCGATCAATAATCCCGGGTACAACCAAAATCAGCGCTGGACTGTCTCGACCGGAGCAGACTGACCCGTTTCCGCCTCGGCGCGTTCTTTCAACGCGGCCTTGCGCGAGAGCTTTACGCGTCCCTTGTCGTCGATACCGATACACTTCACCCAGATGATGTCGCCTACTTTGGCAACGTCTTCCGTTCGTTTCACGCGAAAATCAGCCAGCTCGGAAATATGCACCAACCCATCCTTACCCGGAAAGACTTCGACAAACGCACCAAATTCTTTCGTCGAGACAACACGGCCCTGATACGTTTCCCCAATCTCAACCTCACGCGTCATCCCGCTGATAATTTCTTTCGCGCGCGCCATGCTTTCACCGCTCGTCGCGTAGATGTGCACAGAGCCGTCGTCCTCGATATTAATTTCAGCGCCGGTCTCGGCGACAATGCCTTTGATAGTCTTTCCGCCGGGCCCAATAAGCGCTCCGATCTTCTCTGGATTGATTTTAATCGTTTCGATCCGTGGCGCGTACTTCGACAGTTCCGGCCGCGGCTTGTCCAGCACGCCGCGCATGGCGTCCAGAATTCTCGTGCGCGCTTCTTTCGCGCGCTGGATCGCTTCGGTCATGATTTTGTGACTAAGGCCCGGGAGTTTCAGATCGAGCTGAAAACCGGTGACGCCCACATCGGTGCCGCACAACTTAAAGTCCATATCGCCGAAGTGATCTTCCGAGCCAATGATGTCGGTCAGTAATTCGTAACGTTTTAATTGCCGATCATCGCCAAACTCGCTGACGAGCCCGACTGAAATTCCGGCAACCGGTGTTTTTACCGGCACGCCCGCATCCATCAAGGCCAGAGTCCCAGCGCATACGCTCGCCATGGAGGTCGATCCGTTTGATTCCATGATCTCGCTCGATATACGGATCGCGTAACGGAAATCGTTTTCGCTTGGTACGACTGGCTCCAGCGAACGTTCCGCCAATGCGCCGTGACCGATCTCACGTCGTCCGGGTCCACCGGTCCGTCCCGTCTCGCCCACGCTGAACGGCGGAAAATTGTAATGCAGAATAAACCGCTTCGATTGCTCGCCCCCTCCATAGGCGTCAAGCATCTGCGCTTCCTCTATGGGCGCCAGCGTGGCGAGAGCCACCGCCTGAGTTTCGCCGCGCTGGAAGATCGCCGAACCATGCGCCCGCGGCAGGATTCTGACTTCGCAACTGATGGGCCGCAAATCCTGGTAGGTGCGACCGTCCACGCGCTTCCGCTTGTCCAGAATGCTGAGGCGAAACGCCTTTTTCTGGACGTAATCGAATGCCTGCGAGATTGCAAAAGGATCTGCTTCGGGATGCTTTTCCAGGATCGACGCCCTCACTTCTTCGCATAATGCATCAACGGCCTTCGTGCGCGGGACCTTCCCTTGGGTGTAGAGTGCGGCCTCGATGCGATCGCCGGCAACGCGGTAGGCAATATCAAGCAGGTCCTGATTTACTTCGAGCAACGGCAACTCGCGTTTCGGTTTGCCCACTCTCGCCGCCAATTCTTTTTGAATTCGAATCATTTCCCGGGCATGTCCGTGAGCGAACTCCAGGGCCTTAACGAACTCGGCTTCAGGCAGTTCTTTCGCTGAGCCTTCAATCATGATCAGGTCATTTTCCGTCCCTACATACACAAGGTCCAGATCGCTCTGGGCACGCTCACTATGCGTAGGGTTAGCGACGAACTGACCTTTGAGTCGCCCAACACGAACCGCCCCGATCGGTCCTGCAAATGGAATGTCCGAAACACAAAGCGCGGCCGATGCGCCGTTCATCGCCAGAATATCGGGATCATTCTCCCCATCGGCACTGAGCAGTATTGAGATGATCTGGGTGTCGTAAAAATAACCTTGTGGAAAGAGCGGACGCAAAGGCCGATCTATCATGCGCGAGGTGAGAGTTTCTTTTTCCGTCGGGCGTCCTTCGCGTTTGAAATAGCCGCCCGGAAACTTCCCTGCCGCAGCCGCCTTCTCGCGATAATCAACTGTGAGCGGAAAGAAATCCTGGCCTTCTTTGATCTTTGTCGCCGAGACGGCGCTAGCCAGTACCATGGTGTCGCCGCATGAGACGACGACCGCTCCGTCCGCGAGTCTCGCGATCTTACCGGTTTCGATAGAGATTTGAGTGGCCCCGATTTGGGCTGTGACCTTGTTGTGCATTTTACTTTCCTGGATGTGCGACTTCCAGGCCGGTCACCCTGACTGTAGGTTTTAAACCCGTACGAGGAACGCTCGCCGAGGCGAGCGTCACGTTCCGAAACTAAAACCTAAAATCCAAGGTGATCAATACGGCTTGGAGCGCTGATTCTGTTTTACCAATTTATCTCCGCCTGCGAGCGAGCAAACAGTGAACCTTACCTTTATCCAAAGATGCCCTGCAGTCACTTCCGCAGGTTCAGCTTGTCAATCAGCTTTCTATAGCGATCGGCTTGTGTTTTGCTCAAATAATCGAGCAAACTCCGGCGTTGAGCGACCATTTTAAGTAAGCCGCGACGCGAGGAGTGATCTTTGCGGTTGGTCTTAAGGTGTTCGGTCAAATGCTCGATCCGGCGGGTGAGAAGTGCAACCTGCACATCCGCACTGCCCGTATCTTTATCATGCAACTGGAACTCCTTGAGGTTCAACGTTTCCGTGCTCTCTGCCATTTGGAGACGCCTACTCTAAACGAAGAACCTGCTTTAGCAACTAATACGCTGCCGTGCCCGACAGCCAAAGGCGGCGCGGTTTCCACGGTGCCACGTGCCTTCAAACAACTGAAGTCACCACCTGGCGCGTCGGCTTATGGCCGTCACCATGACCTATGCCTTGAGGCACCAGGGAGGATTGACCGGTGCGCGACCCAATCAATTTCCAAAGCCAGCGGGGTCCCTATAGTCTTACGCCGCGCGTTTTTCCCGTTTGCCGTCATACCAAAGATGCAGCTTTGCGCGCGACCGTGCGGCACTGAGGCCACCCAGTATCACGCCAAAAAAGTTCCAAAGAATTTGCCTTGCAGAATACATCCGCAATTTCCGTCCCGATGTGAGAACTGGTTCCGTCAGCACGTTAAAACGCCCAATTCTTCTTAGAGCGAGGCTAAACCAAACTTCTTCACCCACAAAATATTGTTCATCAAAGCCGCCAATGGCTGCGAAGTTCCGGCGTGTTGTGAAAAGAAACGCGCCGGCCCCCAGATTTAACCCAAAGTAAAGCGCGCAGAACATACGCACCAAGATGCGACCCCATAGGGGCACGAAGCCATCTATCAGAACGCGAGCGCCACCGCCTGCGCAACCCTTGTCGAGAGCGGCGATTGCTTCGACAATATGCGTGCGATTGATGTGCGTATCGGCATCAACAAAGAACAAATACTTACCTTGCGCGGCGTGGGCCCCGGCGTTACGCGCCGCCGCGATTTGGCGGCGATTGACCGATATGACCTTGGCACCCGCTCGCGCGGCAACTTCGGGCGTCGCATCAATAGATGCATCATCGACCACAATAATTTCGTACGGCTCGGTCGGGTAAGACGCAGCGCGGATCGCGGCAATGGTCGATGAAAGTTCCAGATCTTCGTTGTAAGCCGGGATGATAAACGAAATCATTTATGAAATACTGTAAGGGGTTTGTTCCTCAAACGCGACAAATCTGCGTCGATAAGCGCAACGAGTCGTTCGTTGACTTCATCGGGTGGAGGATTGATACAACGGAATGTCGTTGCGGATCCTTGGTCAATCGCTCGTATTTTCGCTCGTTGCCGTCGTTCTTTGCAGCTGTGCGAATACAAACTCTGCGGCACAAACAGATCCCAACTCGATGCTTCAAGAGCGGCAGAGCAACTACGAGACTCACGGCGAAGTCAGCGCGATGTACGGCCACAGCTTCTAACTTTGATTTGGACGTCGCGCGTTGCAGTCTTTGCTCCTCCATCGGAAGCGAAGCGTTTCACCTATAGCTACAGCGTCTTGGCGTAAAGGAGCGAATCGAGAACCTGTCCGTCTTTCAATACGTTCTTTTGCAATCGCCCCTCCAGAAGAAACCCTGACTTTTCGAGGACGCGAGCCGAGGCGGGATTATTTGCAAACGGCTCGGCGTAGATGCGGTGCAGATCAAAATTCGCAAAACAGTAAGTGGTAAACGCGGGTAGCACTTCGCTGGTGATGCCATGTCCCCAGAAATCTTCGCTTAGCCAATAACCAAGCTCTGCGCGGTGACGATGAACATCTTCGCCGATGCGAATACCGATTCCACCGACGGCGGCCCCGCCGATATCGATGCAGAAACTGGTAGCAGGCTGCATGCTCAGGGCGCGCTGCAGGAATTCATTCGCGTCGTGGATCGTATAGGGATGGGGAAACAGATCACGCAGCCCAAGCCAGACCTTCCGATTGTTTGCATTCTTCGCCAGAGATGCCGCATCGGCTGCGCGCCAGTCGCGAACCGTGCAGCGTTCCAGCTTGATCGGCATTTTCATTTTGCCGCTGCAAACTTTACTCCTGCTTTTTGCACCTCGCGATACGGCAAAAGCCAGATCAACGATTCATCGTGAAGATCGACCACCTGAATCCGATTACCCCATGGGTCGCGAAAATCACACCGGAACGGTGGTTCGAGCTTTAATTTGTATTTGCTGGTAAGTTTTTTACGAATCTCAGCGATCTGCTGTTCGTCGCGAACCATGATTCCGAAATGCCGCATGTTTGCGGGTTGAACTTTTTCCACCTCGAAAATCGCAAGGAATTGATGTTCACCGAGTTTGAAAAACGCGTCGCCCTCGCCTCTGTCCAGTTTTTCTAGATTGAAAACGTCCTCGTAAAACATGACCGCCTCCTTGATGTCGTCCACTTCGATGGCGACGTGATTGCATCCATAGACTTGCACACTCATATGGCAATTTATCCTGCATCAAGAAATCTTGCAGGCATTTTGCAGAAGGATCCTCGTGATCGGAAAATATCCCTCGGGCTCAATCACCGTTTCTTGCCGAGGTGCCCGACCATTTCACCTTCGATTGTGCGAGCATCGACTCGGGTAAGCCTTTTTTCCATTGTCGATGTTAGCAGTGCGATATGCGGGATTTCGCACAGGTGTTCGGCGATAAACCAGATCGGATTTTCTGTGACCATCCAGTGAAGATGATCGAACCTGGCGAGATTCACCGGACGCGAATATCGCCGAAGGGTGCGTTCTCCGCGCAGATTAAAATAGATATTGAAATAGCTCATGGCCAGCTCGCGCAGGCTGCGATAGACGGGCTCGCGATAACGGCAGCCGGTGAAATTAGATTTCGCCACGGCGCCCCAGTGCCCGCCTATTTTGAAAACGGCGACAACATGATCGGTGTCCTGTTCGGCTTCCAAATCGAAGATCAATGCTGGGAATCCGATGACGCGAAGCGCCGCCGCGGCAAAAATTCCGCCCTCGAGACATGATGCTGTCCGATCGTGCAGGACTTTTTTTGGCGAGCGGGCGGTAAAGCTGAGATTATAGGGCAAATCGTCCAGAAACCGTTGAACACCGGCCGGTGTCTTTAAGGCGCGCAGCCGGCGCAAATCTGACCGCGTAAATCCGAACCTGTCAGCAACTCGCACGAAAGAAGGTGCAACGTCCAAGCTCGAGTCACAACCCGACGGGGTGCCTTGCGTCAAACCCCCGCGGCGGACGATCGGTCATTTGCCAGCGTGGCGCCCATCTCCCAGTATAATGATCGTATGGTGTGGTATCGAGTCGGAGCCCGGCAATGACCGCAAAGGTGTGGCCGTCACGTGCATAGATCGTTATCCATTTGCCACGGCCACGTTGACCGTATCGGCAGAACTCCGTCGAGCTCATGGGCGAACTAATTAATCCCGCCGCGCCGAGCACATAGGAAACAGTCCCGGAACAATCGTAACCTGCATCGAGAAATGATTTATGACCTCCACCGTAGCGGTAGGGCTTGGAGCAGAGCTGATTTGCCGCCCAGATCGCTCGCTTGACTGCCAGAGGCGCTTTTTTCGGCGCAGCCGCGTGACCCAAACGGAGCAGGGCTCTTTTGCCTCCAATGATTGGTCCCGACAAGGGAAAGGGGTCGGCTATTGCCGACGGAATAAGGAACGCAAAGACAGTCGCGACCACCGGGATTCTAATACTGACCGGATAGATAAATGCCTCCGGGGCAGTCTTGTATAACGAAAATCGAGCAGATGGAAAGAAAAAAATTACAGATTTGTCGGCGAGCAGGGGATGGTTGGTTTATAGCATTTCGTGATAAACTCCCCAAATGATCCGCATCGTTGCGCTGCCGGTCACGCTTTTCGCTGCGGCGATAATAGCACTGGCTGAGGATCAATTGTCAGGTCACAAATCCCAAGAACCCGATTCATTCGATATAGAGCCACCGTTATTAAAGCAAAATCTGGCCGATGATGCACTGCCTACCAAACCGACGGCGGGTGACGATGTTACGCGACGGGAGAAGCAGCTGGAGCGCGCGAAGAAAAGTGCCGCCGGGGCGGAACACCTCTGCAAAATCGGTGTGCTGGCAAAAGTAGAAGTCGAGCAACGCTTGCTGAAAGTGATTCGATGCGAGTCTGACCTCGCAAATGCGCGGCTCACCCGTGCGAAGGCAGAGCTGGCCTCCAAGAAATCTGAATCTGCTGGCAGCGACGGCACCCGAGCCGAACTAGAAGCGGCGAAAGCGGCACTGGAGCAATTAGCCGAAACTGCTGGAATTGTCGCGGCAAAGCGCGAAAACGCTGAGCTAGAGGCCGCGGAGGCGAACCTACGGCGTGAGCAAAAACTCCTTAAGCTCGGCAGCGCAAAAAAATCCGACGTAGATCGTGCTCAAGAAAAACTCGCCGAGCTCAAAGCGGAGAAGAATAACTGAACTGTAAGGCGCTTGCGTTAGACGCGAATGTTAGCTCCCCTCAGACGACAAAACTCAATATCCCGCCGACTGTCCGTCTTTGCGCGATTCGCTTGCACCGACATAAACGCGTTGACCATCGTGCATTTCAACTTTGATGGCCTGGTAACCGCCGTACCCCCCGACATCGACACGCACGTCGTGCCTACGTTTTTTTAGTTCGCGCGCCGTCTCGTACGGAATTCCGCTCTCGAGATCGACAAAGCCAGCCGCGTCTACCTTTACCCCACTCTCGGTAACGCCGATGCCAGTTGGCTCCTGCCCGCTTTCGTGTTGCCACCGGGAGGCATCGCCCGCTTCCTGCACGTTTAAGCCGAAATCAATTTGATTTGTAAGCACTTGCACGTGTCCCTGCGGCTGCATGCCGCCGCCCATGACGCCGAAGGCTTCCCACGGCTTGCCCTCCTTCATCACAAAGCCTGGAATAATCGTATGAAACGGCCTTTTTCCGGGCGCGTAAACATTCGCGTGACTGGGATCCATTGAAAAGAGCTGACCGCGATCCTGAAACATGAAGCCGAGACCGGGCACGACGATGCCGCTGCCCATGCCGCGGTAGTTGCTCTGGATGAGCGACACTATGTCGCCTTCGTCATCGGCCGTGCATAGGTAAATCGTGTCGCCCCGATCTAGCGCAGGATTACCGGCTTCGATTTGCTGCGCCGCATGGTGGGGATCGATCAGCTTCCGGCGCCCAGCTGCATATTGCTTCGAGATCAACTGCGCGACAGGAATCTTCGCAAAACCCGGATCGGCATAAAACTTTGCGCGATCAGCCCAGACGAGCTTTTTGGCTTCGATCATTGTGTGCAGCGTGTCGGGTGAATTGCGGCCCATCGCGTGGATATCAAATCCCTCGAGAATGTTCAGCATTTGCAGCGCGGCGATGCCCTGACCGTTCGGCGGGAGCTCGAATACGTCGTAACCGCGATAATTGGTCGAGACCGGTTCGATCCATGTGGACGTGTGTTTCTCGAAATCGGCTTTGCGCAAAAAGCCGCCATTGGCTCGCATAAAAGCATCGATCTTGTCCGCGATTTCGCCTTTGTAGAACGCGTCGGGCCCTTTCTCGCCGATCAACCGCAGAGTGTTCGCCAGCGCCGAATTCTTGAATATCTCGCCCTTCGCCGGCGTGCGTCCTTTGCCATCGAGCGTATACGTTTCCAAGAACGCGCCGGGAAGGCCTTTATAAATGCGCGGCCCAAAAAACCAGTAATAAGCTATCAGCTCGGTTACCGGGAAACCCTCCTCGGCATAACGAATCGCTGGGGCCATATCGTCGCTCAATTCCAATCTGCCGAATTTCTTGTGCAGCTCCGCCCAAGCATCCACTGTTCCCGGCACGCTGATCGGCAGCATCCCGGTGGGAGGAATCGTCTCGCGATGCAACTTCGCGAGTTCCGACTTCATCTGCCCGTAACTAAGACCCAGCGGCGAACGCCCGCTCCCATTGATTCCGTAGAGCTTGTTTTCTTTGGCGCTGTAAACGATTGCGAACAGGTCGCCTCCAACACCGTTGGAAACCGGCTCCATCAAACCAAGCGTTGCGTTTGCTGCAATCGCCGCATCTACAGCGCTGCCGCCGCGCTTCAGAATCTCGATGCCGACCTGCGTGGCAGCAGGCACGCTGGTGCAAACCATCCCATGCCGGGCCAGCACCTCCGATCGGGTGGCGAAATTCTTGCCAGTGATCCGATCGATCTGACCATTGGTTGCAATCGCGACAATGAAAAGCGCTGACGTCGAGATCGACAGGATATATTTTCTCATTTAGGCATCCTAATTTTCGGGCGGATAAAATAAAAGAAATTGGTGAAAAGCGCGCTTGAATTTTTGCCTCGGAACTATATCTGATTGCTCACCGCCAAAATGAAAATGACCTCCGAGACCAAAAAAGCGATTAGCTTGATTCTGATCTGTCTGGGGTTTTTGTTTTTTCTCCTCGGTACGGCGGCGCGGCTCAAGAGCGACTTTCATGCGCGTGCTGAAATCTCTACCGCGTGGTTCACAGCCGCAGCGGTATTTGCTGCGGTCAGCGTGATTACGTTCCTGTTTTCCCTCGGGAAAAACAGGGGCTGAGCGAGCGTCAAGCTTTCTCAGACGACATCAAAAAATGCGGCGGCGACCCTTTCAGATCGCCGCCGTCCCCACCGCTCTGAATAATCCGGCTATTGCTGCATTGCGCTGTGAAGCTCTTGCATCGAGCTGCGCATGTCCTGCTTCGCCTTTTGCACGGCATCGAACTTCGTCTGTTGAGTGGAAGTCAACAGCGGTCGAATCTGCGACATCGTGCCGTCGACCACTGTCTGGATTTTTTGCATCGCATCCTTGTGGATAGCAATGATTTGCGGTCGCGCCTGATCAAGCAGAGGTTTAATTTTTGCCTGTTGATCCGACGTGAGGTTGTACGTTTTTGT
>Ga0126381_100003783_pt1 | contig 16408 bp, 19 predicted proteins | sample PanSoiMetPlot_28_FD_96465 | JGI IMG/M metagenome (GOLD analysis project Ga0126381, IMG submission 96465) | Tropical forest soil microbial communities from Panama - MetaG Plot_28 | ecosystem: Environmental > Terrestrial > Soil > Tropical forest > Bulk soil | place: Panama | collected 2016-02-17 | reverse complement strand
TATTTCTACACGCATCCGTTTGCGGCGCGTTCGTCTAGTGGTTAGGACACAGCCCTCTCAAGGCTGGTACACGGGTTCGACTCCCGTACGCGCTGCCATAGCTTTTTCGTAGTTAAGATTGCTATCGAGACACGAATTTTGGCGTTGCTTCCGGCCACTTTCCGGACAAAATTTGAGCAGTTAAGCGCGAAGCGGTCTAAAGCCGTGTTTCCACCGGTTGGCACCTGCTCGGATGCTATCCCATCATGATTATCCGATTTGGATCTAACCAATCGCTGGAGCCAACCGCTGGCCGTCGCGATGTGCACATTTGATTTTATGAAACCGTTCAGTGACCTTGCCAGACTCGTCGCCGCCAGCGATGGCTCAACTCCGTCTCGTTAGATGCTAAAGCGCAGCGTTACCATTACGATTGCCTGCTTAGCTGCGTGTGGTTGCACACAGCACTACAATCAGCGCGAAGCCGAGCGTTACATCATCGAGAACGAGCAGCAATGGGCGGAGTCAGTTGCCACCGGCGACATCAGTGTAGTCGAGCGCATCTTGGCTGAGGACTTCGTTGGCGTAGACCCGACAGGACGGCTCTACGATAAGGCGACGATGATTTCGGACACCCGCGACGCACCGAATTATTTTGTCAGCAATCGCGCCAACGAGATCAAAGTGAGATTTTACGGTGATACGGCAGTGGCGCAGGGAAGTGAAACTTGGGAGCGGCGAACCGGTGATCCATTACGCGGTCGCTTTGTCTGGACAGACACCTGGCTGAGGCGCAAAGGCAAGTGGCAGATCGTAGCTGCCGAAGATTTGGTTGCACCCGAGCAACCAGCGACGCCCTGAACGCATCTAACCAATCGTTAGATATATCCTACATTCCGCAGAGTTCTCATTCGCAGGAATTCCAGTTCCAGAAAAGCCGTCAACATCTGAACGCCAGCCCAATTTGAAATCACAGTCTTCGATGTACCTCATTGAACGGAATGATGCGCTCTACTTCGCAATTGGATTTGAGAAGGCGAATCTCGCCTGAGCGAAAGCAGACGCGGGAAGTAGCGAAATTGATTGCATCCTGTTGGGCCAAGAACACCGGCTGCACACCTGGCGCTTCAAAGACCTGCCAGCCGTTCCTGAATGGTCGGATTTCGATGATCGATTGCAGGGAGACCCTTGCCTTTTCTGCAAACCGAGCGTTTCTGGTCATCAACGCACTCCGGTACACGCAATTCTACATCCAATTACATGATGCCGCCGGTCTCAGAATTCAACGTAAAGCACGGAAAGGTGAGCGTCTACCGCAGCTCCGCTGACGTTCCGTCCGAAATCTGGCAGAACGTTCTTATCGGGCATACCAAAGACCATCGCTACTACAGGATCAGCGAGGAAACGCTGGCAGCGCAATTTAAACACGCATATCTGGTGATGCGTGACATCCGCCGCGGACGGTTAGCTGTGCAACCCGTATTTCTGATCAAGCAGGACATCCTCGACGGTTTGCCGCCACGGCTGCACTCACTATTGGCCTCGCCACGGCGGTTTTTGCCGACCTGGCTCCGAATGGGCATGCTCGTGGTTGGATGTTCAGCGGGCGATGGCGCGTTGGATTGCAAGGAGCCGTGGGCCGTCGAGATGCTGATCGAAGCGCTCGCCATTTTTGCGCAGCAATCGGGCCTATCCGTGATCTTGTTTAAGGACTTCCCGGCTCTCTACCGAGCCGATTTGAAGGCGCTCAAAGCGCGCGGCTATCGACGGATTCCCAGCATGCCTGGCTGTATGATCGATTTCACTTTCCGTACCTTCGAAGAATACCGCCGCAAGATTCTGGGCCGCAACATGCGCCACAAGTTTAACAAGATCGCGCGAATGGCACCCGTTGCCATGGAAGTCGTTTCGGACATTACGCCAATCGTGACTGAAATTCACGCGCTATATATGCAGACCCATAGGCGCTCGAAAATGCGCTTTGAATGTCTGACCCCAGAATTCTTTACACGGATCGGCCGGGAAATGCCAGAATCCGCTCGCTTTTTTCTCTGGCGCGTGGACGGCCGACTGGCGGCCTTCGCCCTTTGTCTCATCCACGAAGGCATGATGCATCACTTGAACATCGGCTTTGACTACGCAGTGTCGCTTAATCAGCGACTTTATTACACGACGATGAAGGACCTTTTTGAGTGGTGCCTCGCCCAAGGCCTCAAGGGATATTTTACTGGTCAGTTGAATTACCATCCAAAGCTACATTTGCGGATGGCGCTTTCGCCCCTTGACCTCTATTCGAGGCACACGTCGAGCTTCTTCAATCCGCTCTATAAGCTCGCCCTTGGCTTCCTTGAGCCAGTTCGGCATGATCCGCTGATCCGACAGTTTCCGAACGCGACGGAACTGTAAGGATGCCTAAAGTCCTGTAGGCATGCCCCATGGTGTGCTTGTAACGAGCTCGTATCGACACCATGAATGGTCTGATTTCGATGATTGTCACAACGAGAAACCATATCATGTTCTATTGAACATGAGCAAGACAAATGACGGTTACGCGCTGCCAGTGTATTTTCATAGGCAAATTGCAACTGTTCGATTGAGCAAACCTAAGGCTCAGTTCTCAACGATCAGTAAGGCAATTATTCCCACCGGTTCGTTTTTACATCGACACCGTACCAGCCGGGGCGGCAGCATCCGGCGGCGCGAAATTGTTTATGCGTCTCCCCCAAGGCCCTCTGTGCAGAGCCCAACGGCCGGTTCACAGGCGAACTTTTGCTGCTGCCATTGCCTTGATTAGACGGGCACACCATCTAGCGAGGGCCGGCTATCTGATTTTGGTAACTTTTCCCTCTGCGATCACCGTCCATGGCCCACCGTCTTTCGATACCTCGGCCTGGTATGTGTAAATTGTCGGCGACACCTGCACTTCGGTATACCTGAGTTTGGTAATCTTCCCTTTTACACCGCTACCCAAGTCTTTTACGAAGGTTCGTTTGTTTCCAACGATGGAACCGCCTGTGCTATATTCGCTCTCGCCAAGGCTGCTAATTCCATACTCGGTGTAGGCCTTCGCCTTCTCATCGTAGGCGAGGATGTTTAGGAACTCTCGCTTCCCAGTGGGGCCCCTCTCTTCGCCTCGACACACGACATGAAAACCTCCGGCGAACCCATCGCAGGTCATCGTGCTCGAAAGTTTGCCCGCGGGCCCGAACGGGCCGCCCTTTGTCTCCCCCTCGCCTTTCCAAGCACCGAGATAATAGGCCAACCTCTGAACCTCCGGCGGCGTGGTTGCGATTGGTGAGGCAGTCGGCGCTTGCGCAAACGAGCTTATCGAAAGCGCGAGGTATACTTCCGATACTCCAATCCTCTAAGCGATCGCCGCAGGAGCGGTATCCGACTCTGTAAAACGAAACAAGCGATAGGCCGGGCAAATCTTGAGCCGATTAAGAGTACTTGGAACGCCGAACCCTGGGATTACGAGCCCTAGTTGCTCATGTTGGTCAACCTTTCGCAGGGGAATCTTAACAAAACTGTTACCGATTTTTGACCGTGCGAACACTGTTACCGTGGCGTCGCGACTGAATCGGTCAGTCGTCGCTCAGAGCGCTTCGAAAATTGCCGGTTTGTTATGCTGGTCAAAACGTAGTTCACACGTATAATGTGTGCTATGAAAACAAGATACAGCTTCGCCAGCGTCATTCTTCTCATGCTTGCTGTTGCGTGCGCAGTCTGCATCAGCACTGTGGCGCAAGGAGGTTCCTCGTCTGGTTACCTCCACTCTCGTCACGCGCCTGGTCGCCTGATCGTGGACAGGACGCCGAACTTCGGATGGAATCTCGCGTTCAATCTCCAGATCGATGGCAGGCCTGTGGCGAATGTCGTGCAAGGTCGCAGGTATAGTACCTGGCTGTCAGCCGGTCCTCATGTGTTGACTGTCCACAAGGTGCCGACTGTAGGCTATACGGAGCCGACTTCGACAACAGTGAACATCCAGCCCGGAGCGGAGCATCTGTTCATTGCGAGGTGGAATTCGGGTCTGGTTTATCTACACCCGGCGGGAGTTTCGCTCACGCCCGGCGCGTGGTGGCAAGATCACGGTACGGGTTACCCAGGTTCGCGTTACGCAGGGTCGCCTTTCTGATTGTTCAAGAACGTTCGCGGACGGCACTCAGACCGCGTAGTTGGTTTGGATCATATCGAAAGACAAAATTCCTCCGTCCGGGGTCGCGGCTGTTTAGGATTCGAAAGCGGGAATTTACCCAAGAAGCCAGGTAGATTTTTATTTGATTTCTGTACGCGGTGCCAAACGCGAATATTCGTAATGCGTTTTGCTTCATTTCGCACCTTGCTTGCGTTTTCTGCTTGCCTCCTGGGAATCGGATGCTCCAGGGGAATCACTTGCGCGACAGTGGCCACAGTGCTTTCGGTGAAGGGCGACGTCGTTTTCGGTCAGGCAGAACGAAATCAGTTCATGCCGGTCACGCCCAGCAGCAAAATTCGTGGCGGCGATATCGTGCGGACAGCAGATCGCGCCGCAATCAATCTGATGCTGGTTCCGGGCGCATTTGTCCAAATATCGGAAAATTCCGAAATCAAAATAGAAGAGCTTAGCCTGACCAAAGACGGCAACGAGACCGCGGGAGGCGTGCTTGATCGAAGTGCGCGTGCGCAATTGAGCCGTGGTAGGATGAGCGTTTTGTTCAGCCGAAGCGATACGAGCGGATCGCATTTCGCTCTCATTACAAAGCAGACGATCATCTCGCCGCATTCCGATTGTCTATTCAGCGTTTGGACTGACGGATCGATCACCAGGGTGGCGTGCGCGCGAGGTGAACTGAGCGGAGTCAGCGATAGACAGACGCCGGTGAGAATTACTACTGGTTACTTTCATCAATGGCCAACAGCTGCGAAGGAGCCACTTGTCGCAAGCGCCGAAGCCCGTGCGCAGATGGATGTCATGGTTTCGCTCGAAGCAGAAAAGGAATTGCTGGACCAAGCTGCCAGGCGGCAAAACCGCCGGGTGTTTTAGGATCGTCCTCCGCGACGAGCGCTGTACCGCCGCACTCTGACTGGCGAATTGGAGCCTAACCTTCCCAGACATTCTGGAATTGCGGGCACGCATATGCTTTTTACCAAAATGATTTGCAGTCACGTGCCGGATTTAGCATGATCGCCATGCATGACGCAGGCGGCTCTCGATCTTGTCATCGCAGCGCTGGAGACGATCCGAAGAGAAACTGAATGTGGGCCGCGTGCATCGAGGGCCGTGCTCGCTCGGTTGCAAAATAGCGATCGCATAGCCCCTCCCCGGGAAACCCTGGCGTCGCCCCCAGAGCGACGGCGACAGGTATCCCAGAACAAACGGGAGTTGCTCACCGCGATTCACGAACGCGTTCGCGCCTGCACGAAGTGCGAGCATCTCGCCTGCTGCCGAACCCAAACAGTATTCGGCGTAGGAAATCCCGACGCTGATTTGATGTTCATCGGTGAAGCACCTGGAGTGGACGAAGATCGGCAGGGCGAACCATTCGTCGGACGCGCCGGACAATTGCTGACAAAAATTATTAAGGCCATGAATTTCGCGCGAGAAGATGTTTACATCGCGAATATCCTTAAATGCCGGCCGGACACACCGCCGGGCAGTTTTGGGAATCGGCCGCCTACGCCGACTGAAATGCAGACGTGCCGCCCGTATCTGGTGGAACAAATCGACATTATTCAGCCAAGCGTGTTGGTCGCGCTCGGTGCGGTTGCTGTTGAAGGTCTGCTTGGAATCCGCGGCACAATGCGCGAACTGCGCGGCCGCTGGCATACTTACAACAACATTCCTCTAATGATCACCTATCATCCTGCGTATTTGCTCCGAAACCAGGCACCTTCAGAAAAACGCAAGGTCTGGGAAGACATGCTTCAGGTGCTCGAGCGCCTCGACCGACCGATCAGTGAACGACAGCGAAATTATTTTCTGTAAGTACACTGGAATATTGGTACGCGTCCGCGCTATTAAAGGTAAAGCACGTGTCTCGCGCCTTGGTTTGAAAGCCTGGCCGTCGCTTCGCGTCCGTTGCAGCGACGTTGAGCCAGAACATTCTTTGTTTGGGATTCGTTTGCAACGTAGCGTCGAAATTGAGATCGAAAGTGCGCGATCGCTGGGACACCCCCGCCAGCTTGCGAGATGCGTTACGCTAACTGTGGCTTGCGCAATCCCAAATGGATTCGATCTGGCGACGCGAGCCGCAGGCGAGCGCCAAACGCACGATCATCGCGCGCACTTCGATGCGCGGGACTTTCACGGTCCGCTCCAAGGCCGCGGCGCCTGCAACCTGCAAAAGCGCGAGCGTCCGCGCGCCGATCAGTGCAGGCAGAACCGTCGCAGCGCGTACGCGACGATTCTCAATCGCGCCCGAGTATTGCATTCCAGATTCAAGGCCGACTTTTGCTTTCGCAAGCCACGTTCGATATATCGGTTGAAAGCGCTCTGGTTCGCAAAGGATTTGGCATGGCGTCAGATGCGCGGCGCTTAATTCGTATTCGGGAAAGTAACATCTGCCAGCTCGCAGATCGGACCCGGCATCACGCAAGACATTGATCAGTTGAAGCGCCATGCCGTAACGTCTGCCGAGAGCAAGCATCTCGTCCTCGGTGCGGCTTGCGAAATTGCGAACGTGCCGGAAGCAGAGTCGGGTCCAGAATTCACCGACACAACCAGCCACCAGATACGTGTATTCATCAAGATCGGCAGCAGTGCCAAGCGCGCGAACTCCCTTCGGCTCACCGAAGCGCTCGAGATCGAGCATCTGCCCTCGCGTGATTTGCTCGAGCACGATGCGAGTGTCATTGCGGTTTGTGTGCTCCATCTGATTGAGCCACAAAAGGCACTCGGGTAAGGCTTCGAGCAGCTGTCGTTCGCTCCTGTTTTCTTGAAGCGAAACAAACGACGTCGTCAGGTCTGCGACGACATCGCGCGAGGCTGCGCCTTGAATTGCATCCGAGAGGAGCTTCAAAGTTTCTATTCGCACCGTCACAGGGATTTGCGAAGTATCTGCAACGGTGTCGCTTGTCCGCGCGAGCAGATACGCCAGTGCAATCGGTTCGCGTAACAAAGTCGGCAGAAATCGGATCGAGAGATAAAAAGAACGCGACACTGAGCGCAGAATTTTTGTTTCCAGGCATCGGAATCCATGACCGGAATCACTGCCCCCGGCTACAACGCGAAATTTCATCGCCCAATGTTTCTTACCTCGATCTGGTTCGTAGCCGAGTTACCGAGGCCCAACTGGCTGGCAAAATCGATGTATTCTGCGACTGGGCCTACGGGACGGAGGCTTCCGCGCTTTCGCCATTCTTCCAATCGTTTCAAAGCAATCGCATCCAAAGCGACCGGATCTCTGCTCGCATATAAAGTCGCGTGGTGAAGAGCGTAATTCGGCTGCGGCTGCGGACCGCCGGCATATTGCCCGATGAGACCATCCATCAAGTTAAAGACGACCTTCTTCGCGATGAGCGGGTTGGAATAAATCTCGGCAAGACTTCCCGCCCCAAAACGCGAGCCCTGTGCAAACCGGCGCCAGTTATCAATGTTAGGGATGGTCATGTTGTAAATGCAACCGGCGATTCCATTCGTTTCGCTTACGCTCATCACCGGAACGTTGATAACCTTGTCAACGTCGTTGGCGATGATCTTCGAAAAATGACTCACGTTGCTGGTGGCTTCGGCGTCGGCGACAATCGGCATTTCCCCCGCGTTGTACACGTACTCGAAATCGCCCCACACGAGTTTTCCCACGAGAGGAGCAGAGAGCGCGGCCTTCGCGTCATACCCGTCGTGGGGTGGGATCGATTTTAGCTGGTAACCATCGTTGCTGGGGCGATAACCCGCCTCCTTTATTCCACCAAGCGAGCGGTCCCAGACGATGATGCTGCTGCGGGGATGACCCGCCGCAGCCAGGCCATCCACAATTGCGCTCACGATCGCGTGGTGCGTTGTGAAAAGCTCGCCGCCCGCTGCGCAGATCTTGATTCCAACTCTGTCCGTTGGAGAGACCAGCGACGCCCACGCCGTTCCTACCTCAGACTGCCCAGTCACGGCGAGCACAAGCCGATTGACCATTTCGTGCACTACGCGGGGGTTTACTTCGTAGTTCTTGATCGCATCAGCATTATGGATGGCGTAGACAACCGACGGCGTGGGAGCAGGCTGTTGGCCCTGGCCCAACCCCGAGGCAATGGCGCAAAAGAAAACGAGAGCCAGCTTTCGCATTAGTATGAGGGTGTTAATAGCAGACCGATTTTATGAGTAACGCCGCGAATCACAACTCCGCCCAGCTTACGGTGCCGCCGCCCGGCCGGGTCGAGTTGCCCTTGGGAATTCTTTTCTCAAATGGCGAAAAGTCTGGTAAATGGAAAAAATCCTGGCCATACTCGGCCCCTTTCTGTAGACGAACGACGGAGGAAAAACTATGCTTCATTTAATCTGGTACATTGTGGTTGGGTTGATCGCGGGGATCGTCGCGAAATCGGTGATGCACGTGCACATGACGCTCTTTTGGACAATCGTGCTTGGCATCATCGGGTCGATCATCGGCGGCGCCGTTACCCACCTGTTTTCGCCTTCGACGACAGGACGATTTCATCCCGCCGGCCTCATTTTTTCAACAATTGGGGCGATCCTCGTTCTTTACCTGTGCATTAAGCTGCATATCCGTTTTCCCCGCGTTCTCTAATCGCGAAATCAGGCCCCGGTAGCCACGCTGCTATGCGGCACCTTCGGCCGTGACCATCGGTCGCTGACCGCCGGCCCCGATCATTCGGCGTTTGACTGTCTGCTCGCGAATGCTCTCGCGGCAATTCTTTTTCTTACATTTCGCCGTGGAACAGCCGCGCGAGAGCTGAAGGCGACGAATAACATTTCCGGTCGAATTAAGGGATTTTCAGAACAAACACATCCTGACGTCCACCCTCGACTCCCCAGTTACTCGTAAATGCAATCAGATGGCCATCGCGACTGATGTCGGCGCGCGGGCTCGCATAGTACTCACCTCCATAAATCGAGAAATGATGCGCAAGCCGGCGGACCGACCCACTCCCGTTTGTAGCTACCTGATAAATTTCATCATGAAATGGGCCTGCCGGTGTGCCATCAGTTGCGGAATAACTGCTGAGTAACACCCATTTTTCATCGTTTGCTAACATGGAGATATGGTAGGCCTGGGTCCAGTCGCTGCCATAATTGATGAGCGGGTAAAACGAATGTGGATTTGCCAGAGTCCGATAGGTAACCTGGTTGTTCCAATTGTCAGCCCCGACGACGATCTTGTTTCCATTATCAGAATGCCCGGGCGCGTAATCAGGGCCGTCGTCTGTTAGATTTTCAACCGCTAGGGTTCTCAAATTCACTACCTGAACTTCGATAGCTCCAGCTCCCTGTTGGCCTGTTTTTACGACCAGGTATCTTCCTGATTTATCAACCTGAACTTCGTCCAGCTGAGTCGTATTCACGTTATAGATCACTTGATTGGTGTCCCGTTTCCAAACCAGATAACCTGCGATGCGGTATCTCCTGTCGCGGCGAGTAAAAGCGAACACGTTATCAGTGTTGATGCTTTTACTCATCTGCCACAGGTAATCACCAGGATTGTACTGAGAGGTGAAATCCACCATCAGGGTGTATGTCTGCGTAGCTGCATTATAAGCCCAAAGATGCATTCCAAGACTGTCGTGAGCATAAATGGTGTCGGGATCAGACCCACTCCAGATGGCATCTTCCCAACCGACGGTTCCTCCTATCGGAGTAGGAGTGTCCCACACAGCTTTATCGATGATGGCGAAATTGACCGGATCGAATCGATAGAGCAAGGGGGCGACGCCACTGTAAACCAAAAGCCGCGTGTTATTGATGTTAAATGTCGGCCAATACGAATAGGCATTCACGCAGTCAGGCCCATCGTTGGCATCCGTGAGCCTCATAATTATGGTCTCAAAGGTAGGATCAATGATCGTTCCTCCAGCAGGTGGCAGAGGAGGGGCGGGAGGCACGGGATATGTGCCGTAATCCCGCTTGATCTCAGCATTTATAGTTAATGCGATATGAAAAATAAGCGCTGTTCCAAGTAATCGAAATAAAGAGAGATGACGTTTCATAATTTCTGACAAGACATTGTTATCTTCATTCGTGCTGCCTGTCTCAATCGGACTGAGGCGTCGTGAAGGTGAAAGTGAGTCGACATCAAGATTTCGGGGCGGATTGTTTGTGCTTCAGAAGGTGATCGAGCGAAAGTTCCCCCGGCCCAGTAAAAGCCAAGCTACTGAAGATGATCGAGTAAAGCGCCGCCCGAAGCCAATCTTCACGCAATTGAACACTGGTATAGAGCGCCCCGACCATTCCCAGCGCGAGACTGGCCGCAAGTATTCTTGTCAAAAAACCGCACCCGATAAGAAACGCGCCGATTGATTCGTTGAACGTGATCCATATGGCCAACACAACCGGGATTGGGAAACCCATTTTTGCGATCAACGGCGCTAATCCGATCGATGAAAAGGATTTTCCAGCGTGGAGGGCGGACCAATACCAGCCGATCTTTTGCACACCGAAAGTCAGAGCGAGCAAGAATCCAGAACCGCGCAAGAGAAGCAATCCTAAATCCTTTTGTTTTTTCATCCAGAGTGAGATCGAAGTATAACTGACAGAGTAATTGGCTTCCAATCACCTTTAATCTCGATCCTCCGATGACACCGGTCCATAACGGCTGTCGTCTCAAGAAAATCTTTTGAATCAGGAAATGAGCAACGCATCTTCCGCGAAAGCTCTTCTGAGTTCTTGCTTTTCTGATTATATTTTCTGAGGCGAATGTTTAAGGTGACGAAAGTGGCGACGGTACTGGCCGGGTGCGATTTTTAAAGTCCGCTGAAAGATATTGCGCATCGAGTTGACGTTCCCGAACCCACATTCGTCTGCGATCGTTTCCATACTGTTCTGACTTTCTTCCAATCGTCGGCGAGCTGCTTCGACGCGCAGGCGCTCTACAAATTTTGCAGGCGTGGTCCTCATTTCCCTGGTGAAGATCCGGGCGAAATTGCGCGGACTCATGGCCACACGCTGTGCCAGCAGCGGCACGGTGAGCGGTTTGTGCAAGTTATCGAGCACCCATGCTTCCAAGTCACGCAACGGTTTTCGATCGGTCAGTTGCAGAGATAATGCGGCACTGAACTGCGATTGGCCGCCGGGCCGCCGCAAATAAAGCACGAGATTGCGCGCGACCTGCAGAGCGAGGCGCGAACCGTGATCTTCTTCGACCAACGCCAGAGCCAAATCCATTCCAGCCGTCACGCCGGCCGACGTATAAACGTTTTCGTCCCGGACAAATATTGGATCGGGGTCGATCTCCGCGCGCGGGGCATGCTTAATCAAGGTCTGACACCAGTTCCAATGAGTCGTGGCGCGACGGCCGTCGAGCAGGCCCGCTCGAGCCAATAGCATTGCACCAGTGCATACGGAGGCGACTCGTCGGATTCGTCCGGAGATTCGTTTCAACCAGCGCACCGCTTCCAGACTGGTTTCATTCTTCTCGATCGCCTCCCCGCCGGCCACGAGCAGCGTATCGATTTTTCCACGCACCTCCCGAAAGGTCCTGTCCGCGGTGATGCGCAGACCGCAATTGGCAATCAATGATCGATGCGAAGAAATGGTCACCACCTCCACCGAATAAATCGGAGGCGATCCTGGATTTTCTCGGGCAAAGAATTCAGCAGTGCGTGCAAAGACCTGAAGCGGCCCCACAAGGTCGAGAATCTCGACGCCGGGAGCTGCGAGAAAGACAATCCGACGCGTTGCGCGAGGTGGACTTTTATTCATCCACACCTCGCCTTCATCTTTCCTCGATCGACGAGGAGAGGAAAAAAATCCTATCTGACGACAATGCCGCCTCATCACCATCACTCATCACTGGTCACTCGGATCACGGTTGACACTTAGAGCTTCCTTTCTGCGGCAATGAATTTATCCGGCGCTGCATCGAAGGTTTTCTTGTCGTCTTCCGAACAGAAATAATACGTCGCGCCCTTGAAAACAGATTTCGGCGCGATCTTCGGATCGACGTCCATTTTGCATACCGCGCACAGCGGGTGCTCCACAGTTGAAACAGGTGCCGTGGCATAGATCTGATTTGAGTCGGGGCTCATCCAGCCCTCGCCCTGATATTCCATGTTATAGGCGGTCTTCCGGGCGACGTCGCGACCGTAATAGCGTCCCACCACGCGCAGCGCGAGGTCGATTCCAGAAGAAAGACCGCCAGCAGTTGCGAGATTTCCATTTTCGACAAAGCGCGCGCCGCGCTTGAGTTGAATATCTGGAAATGCCATCGCGAAACGCTCAAATGCGCCGTGATAAGTGGTAGCGGATTTGCCGTTCAGCAGTCCGGTTTTCGCCAGGACAAATGCGCCGGTGCAGACCGACATAGTGACATCGGTAGTTTTTGAAGATTTTCTGAGCCATTCCAATACGGCCGAGCTCGGCGAACTTTGCGCGGGAATCACAATCACCTTCGGCGGCGGGGCGTTTTGGATCGTGTAATCGGGAACGATCTGCATTCCGCCGCTGGTGCGGATCGGCTTTTTCGTTTCGGCGACGGTGTAAAGGCGAAATGGCATTTCTTTACTGCTTGGAATCATAGTGTCCTGGAAAACTTCCCACGGCCCACAGAAATCAATGACCACCGCGCCATCGGAAATCAGAAACGCGACCGGAATCTGGCCGCCGTCCGGCGGTTTCAGCGACGTCGCTGGCGTTTGGACGCCGTTTGGATTCGCACCGTCATCAGTCTTGACCGGAGCTTCGGTGGCAAAGAGTGCTCTGAGCGCCAATAGACCCAGCGCAAGCAAAAAGCCGAATCGTGCTACCCGGTAAAGGAACTCTAGTTTATTCAGTGTACGCGCATTCATGGTCCGATTTTCGAACGAGAAGTTTATGGCAGCAATGACAACAATCATCATGTTTCTGCCAATCCGTCGGAGTTGATCAACCCGTATTGCCTGAGCGACGCGCGCATTGGCGCCCGCGCATACGAATCACTAGCGGATCGAAGTTGATTCGACCGTATGAAGCCGCTCCTATGTCTTGTCGCCATGTTGTGCGCCGCTGGCTTCGTGCAGGCCGACCAGACGATTCGATCGTTGCAACAAACGCTCAAAAAGAATGGATTGTACTACGGCTCGGTGACAGGCGAGAAAAGCGCAGAGACGACTATGGCAATTCGGCGTTATCAGATTCGCAACGGGTTGAAAGTGACTGGCGAGATCAATGACGAGACATTGCGTGCCCTCGGATCGAGCTCTAACGCGGTTGCCAGGCCATCCGAATCCGGTGCAAAACCTGCTCCGAGTCAGCTCGCCAGCATTCGTCCAGACGCGAACTCAGGTCTTACTCAGAGCTCGCCTCCGCCGTTACCCGAGCAACGAGAGCACAAGACCGAGCCCAATCCGTCGTACGCCACAAGTTTTTACCAATCCGCGCCGATGCACGTAAACCGGCGCATGATAGCCGAAGCGCAGTATCAACTGATGAGTCGCGGATATTACCGGGGACGGATTGATGGAAGCTATGGACGGCAGACAGCCGTCGGTCTGCGTGCATTTCAATCGAGTGCTGGACTTGTGTCCACTGGGCGCGTGGACATGGAAACACTCAATGCGCTCGGGTTATCGGACGCAGATCTGACCCACCCGGTGCCAGCTTCTCCCCCGAACAAGACTTGGGTTCCCGTCACGAAATTCAAGCACGGCAAATGGAAAGTGAAATGGAAACAGTATCATCGCCCCGGCGGCAGCGACCACGGCGATGATGATCAACAGGCAAGCAGCCCGTACGGATTGAACGGCTACAACGAGGATTAGGTAATCCGCGCTGACACTGAAGCGGCAGGCGTGTCGCTTGCATGTATTGGAAAACTGCAGTCGACATGCCTGCCTCTACAGGGACTTTCCACTCAACGCGCTCCCCTCAAGTGAGGCAAGGGTGGATCGGCTCCCTTCGAAGACAATACAATTTTCAGCCGCCATGCACACGCCTTGCTGCCTCGAGGATCGAGAATTGTAAAATTCGCGAACAGGACGTCGCACAGGTGGAACTCCCGGCCCCAAGGCCAAGACTTAACACCGGCAAAGCCTATGTCGGTGTGTACCGGGAGTCCCAAGCACAACACGCTTCAAAGACGAAAACGCACGCGCATCGGAAGTTGCGTGTAAAAAATTTGTGGTCTCAAGACAACGGCTGTGAGCGTGTGCGGTGCACGCTCTCTTCCATTCGAGGTGGTCATTTCGACCTGCAGGTCGGCTAGATGAAGCTGACTTCGGAAATGACGGGTAGAGTAAGAAGTCGCTACTTTATTACGTCATTTCTTTTAACTGGTGAATTCTGCTTGAACAGAAAAAGCCGAGGATGATCCGTCCTGCCGGCCTGGCATCCCGAGTACAATCGCCGAGAGAGATTGTGCCGAGGCGCGCAACCGATAATAATTAAGATATGACTGACGAACGCATCCAGAAAATCAAATCAGCCGTTGAAGCCGCCGATCATATTTCGCCGGAGAAGAAGGCTGAGGTTTTGGCCCTACTCGCGAAGCTAAAGCCGGCCATTGCTAACGTTGCGCAAACACACCGGGAGGATGCAGACAGCATCAGCGAATTTATCGAAGCTTCAGCACACGAAGCCGCGAAAAAGAAACACCCGGAAAGGCTTGAGAGAGTCTTAGGCAAACTGCGACAGTCTGTTGAAAAGTTTGAAGCCTCTCATCCAGACTTGACCGCGTTCGTCACTGAATATTCCGCGCTCCTCTCGAGTTATGGCATTTGACCCCCGGCTCTTCTCCCCCCGGAATCGATGGCGCTAACTGGATAGCTGCGCCGAGCAAATGGACGATTGACCGAAGTGATAGTCATTCGGTAAGCTCCGCCCGACATTGGGACCTGTTCTGATGCGCGGCGACCGACGAGTTACTCGAAGAGCTGTACTAAAAACCCTGGCGATGTCCATTCCAGCGTTGGGACTCGGGGCACGGGTGCTTGCCACGGAGCAGGCGCGCAGTTCCAACCAGCTTGCGGGAAAAAACGTCGTGCTCTTTCTCACAGATCAGGAACGCGCAATTCAGCATTTTCCGGACAATTGGGAGCAGGATAATCTTCCGGGCCTGACCCGCTTGAAGGAAAATGGTCTAACCTTTGAGTACGCGTTCACCGACGCCTGCATGTGTTCGCCGGCACGTTCGACTCTGATGTCGGGGCTATTTCCCGGCCCAGCACGGAGTCAAATACACTCTCGAGCTGAACATGTCGGGTCCTCGATATCCCCAGGTCGAGTTGCCTCTTGATTTGCCGAACATTGCTACGGTCATGTCGGCTGCCGGTTACCACGTGGTGTACAAAGGTAAGTGGCATTGCTGCAAACCAGCGGACCCAACCGGAAGGTACCACCCATCGGATGTCGGCCAATATGGGTTTACACGCTGGGACCCACAGGATGCGGGCGCAAATCAAGATCCGACCGAGGGCGGTGGCTCGCCGACCATACCTCCACCGTGGACACCGACATCGGGTAACAACGATGGCCGATTCATGTATGATGACGGCGACTACCGGGATGGCCGCGAAGGCGTGCTGGCCTACCTTAACTCGGTTGCGCTCCGTCAGCGGCCGTTTTTTCTGATCGTGTCGCTCGTTAATCCGCACGATGTTCTCTTCTACACTAGTAGTTACAGGGAGAACCCGCCCAGCTACGACGATTCATGGCTCGCAGGCAACATCAACATCCCGGCTACGGTTCATGAGAATTTGAACACCAAGCCTACCGTGCAGGAGGAGTTCCTCCGGCTTTCGCAAGCCTTGGGACCCCTTGTTACGCCGGAGGAGAAACGCAATTACCTCAACTTCTACGGCAACCTGATGAAATCGTCAGACAATTACCTTCTCCAAGTTCTCGAGGCGCTCGACAACTTGGGCCTGACGAACGACACGCTTATCATCCGCACGGCGGACCACGGCGAGATGGGACTGGCACACGGCGGGCTTCGTCAAAAGAACTTTGTCTTCTACGAGGAAGCTATTCGCATCCCGCTCGTTTACTCAAACCCGCAGCTTTACCCGTCCTCACGTACATCGGACGCGCTGGTCTCGCACGTAGATTTCCTCCCTACAATCGCAAACTTATTCGGCGCTCCGGACTCGGCCTGCGCAGCGTGGCAGGGAGTTGATTACTCGCGCCTTGTTCTCGATCCGTCGGCTCCGCCGGTGCAGGATTACATTGTTTTCACCTATGACGACTATCAGTCAGGGCAGGCACGTCGCCCCTATCCAAGGCCACCGAACCATATCGCGAGCATCCGTGAGGAGCGATTCAAACTGGCTGAGTACTACGACGTGCATCATATCGCACCAAGTCAGTGGG
>Ga0126381_100003782_pt1 | contig 16408 bp, 28 predicted proteins | sample PanSoiMetPlot_28_FD_96465 | JGI IMG/M metagenome (GOLD analysis project Ga0126381, IMG submission 96465) | Tropical forest soil microbial communities from Panama - MetaG Plot_28 | ecosystem: Environmental > Terrestrial > Soil > Tropical forest > Bulk soil | place: Panama | collected 2016-02-17 | reverse complement strand
CCCGGCCCCATGAGGAGAGCGCGATGAAATATCTGGCCAGCGCTTCCGTCTTGCTCGTTGCTGCCGGCACGGCCTTCGCTCAGCAGCCGGCGTCGCCTGATCCACAGATGCAGGCGTTGACCGGCCAGCTCGTCGACGAGATGCAGCAGCTGATCCAGTGGCGCGCCAGGGCGATGAGCGACGAGGCGCAGATCGCCAAGCTGCAGGATGAGCTGGCGAAGCTGAAGAAAATCGATCCGCCGAAGAAGTGACCTGGACACGATGGCTGAACTGACATCAAGGATGGTGTAAGGTGGCCGGGCAGCAGTTCCTAAACCCCTTGCAACGAGGAGACGAGCATGGCAACCACGACGAAACAGGTTGTGATCGTCGGCACAATGACCTTCGAGGACGGTGGCGCGGCGCAACCGCCGCTCGGCATTTGGGGCGGCGGGAATGTTCCCTACCCGACCCCACCGATTGCGCCCGGTGGTCCGCCTCTGGGAATTTGGGGTGGGGCGCCGCCGCCATATCCGGCGCATCCAATTGCGCCGGGCGGACCCCCGCCGGGCATCTGGGGCGGGGGCAATGTCCCCTATCCGACGCCGCCGATCTATTACCCACCGCTGGGCATCTGGGGGGGCGGCAACGTGCCGTACCCGACCCCCCCCATCCACATTCCCGGCAGCCCGCCTCTGCGCATCTGGGGGCCGACCGATCCGCGACCGGGCAACCTCCCGGTCATGCCGGGTGGTGGCGGCGGAAGTCCGCCGGAAGGCGAGAACCCGCCGGGCTGGGACTGGGTCTGGTCGCCGATCTACGGCTGGGTCGTTGCACCGCCGGGCGGCGGTGGGAAGCCGCAGCCACCGGCTGGTGAGACGCCGCCGAGCGGTGGCGAAGTGCCACCGACGGCGAGCCAACTGCCGGCCTAGAGTCAGAAACCCCGCCTGGGCGTTGGCCTGGGCGGGGCTTCCTTCCACTGGGGCGTCCGATGTCGTAAACGGTAGCGGGTTTGCAGCCGCTCCCCCCTCGGGTTCCCAGCTACCTCCTCTCCTGAGATTCCCCCTCCTCCTCGCGGCCCCTAAGACAGTGCCGCTTCCCCCCGTTTCTTACCCTTGGCCTCGCGGCGCCCGCCCGGAGGTCGCCTGAGCGGTTTCCGCCGCTTGGGCTCCTTGGGTGCCCCCTCGGCCTCGCGCCGCTGTATGACCTCCGCAACCGCTCCCTCGACGTCATCGGTGCAGACGATCTCGATCAGCCATGCCGTCGGCGGTGGGATTCGCACATCGCCGGCAATCCAGCGCCGGACGGTGCGGCTCGTGACCCCGATTGTGGCGGCCAGACGGGTCTGCCAGCTGTCGCCCCACCAGCGGCGGCCGAGCTGCTCCAGGCGGTTGGAATCCATGTCTTAATCGTTAGGCTGCCGCGCCCTGGTGTCAATCATTCGACCCAGATGCGGAAGTCCGCGAACCGGAAGCGGGCGTCGGCCGGCGCGGCGTTTGCGGCGCCCCCGCCGAAGAAGGCTGTCAGATCCCAGAAGACATCCTCGGCGCCGGCCCTGCAGCGCGGGTTGTCGGTGTCCGCCGTGTAATCGAACACCGGGTCCTGATCCTTCCAGTATTCTGCCCGCACCGTCATCGGATCGGTCTCGCTGCCGCCAGTCATTCGCATTCGTATATCGTACCAATGATCGTAGATGATGGGCCGATATCCATAATATGGCGGTTGAACCCACTGCCGTCCGTCGACCTGATTTTGTAGACCCACAACGATGTCTTGCGAGCCCAGGGTCGAGGCGCCGGCCGCCCAGATTGCGTACATGCGGACGCCGCCTGTCGGGCCCGATTGGATGGGGCCAAATTGCCACGCCCCGCCCCATTTGCCGCCGCCGGCCGTCCACAGATTGACACCCTTGGCAGGCGTGGGGCAGCACCACTTGAACGATGCATTGATCGGTGTCTTCGGCTTGCCGATCTTGACCTGACACGATCTGTGGCCCATGCCAAACGAGCCTCCAGGCATGAATAGCTCGACATACGGGCCGACTGCATCATCCACGCCCAGGCTGAAGTCATGCCTCGTCGCGTCGGCGTTGTCCTCGAGGCAATAGATTGTGGCGCCTTGATCGACGCCGGCCTTCCAGATCTGCTTCCACTCCTCGGTGCTCATGATCACATGGCCCGGCTCGAAGGCGGCGAAGTTGGCCCTGAAGTCCATGGCGTATTGCGGCGGCGGGATCGGCTCGACACCGCTGTCGGGATAGTAGGTGAGCTGGGTGCCGTCCGGCATGACGACGATGACTGAGCTGGGCACGGTCACGGTATCTCTCCTTGCAGAAGTGGCACGGTTTTGGGATCGGCGCGGACATAGATCCCGCTTTTCGTTCGTACGCCGCACCAGTCGCAGATCTCTTGTTTGGGATCACTGAACCGCACCGGCTCGCGGCGGCCTCCCCAACGCTTCTTCCAGCACTCGTCGCACATGGCGTGGGTCCACTCGCTCATGAAATCCCCTGCGGAAACGGCCGGTCTCCGGGCGTGCCTTCCTGGCAGATGAAGTCGGGTTCGATCCAGTTGCCGGGATCGACCTTGGTGCCGTTCTTCCAGGTCAGCTTGCGCAGACCATGGTTCTGGCAGTGCAGGGTGCCGCTCGTCGGCTTTGTGCCGCTGATCCAAGTCACATCGCACCACAAGGCTGAACCATCCGGCGGGGAATAGATTTTATCTACCCGGCCATAGTTCTGCGGATCGAAGACGCGCGGGCCGGTGAAGACCATACCGCCCTCGTAGAGCCAGACGAGCCAAGGCTCGAAGCCGGCGAAGCTACGGGGGATGATGAGCTTGTTCTTCTGCCAGTTTGCGCTCGTCAGCGATAGTCCCACGCCACTGCCAGCGGTCGGCGGCTGCGAATAGGTCCAGGTCGGCTGCGCCGCTGTCGTCGCCTTGAAAGTCACGTTGTCGAACTCGGCGCCGAGGATGGGTCCGTTGAAGGCCCAGCCTATCGGGACATAGAGCCAAGTGTTGCTGAAGGAATCGATAGTGCTGTTGGTCACGCTTAGGTTACGCGGCGAGATCTGGATACTGGAGAAATTGCAGTTCCTGACGATGACATGCTGAAAGCCCGTCGCTCCGCCGATGTAGCGGGTCGGATCGGTCTGGGTAACGCCGTCGAGGATCAGCGTGTCGGCCAGCTTGTCGGGCTCCGCAGCCTGATTGCCCGCACCGACCAATGTGCCGTTGCGGACCTCAGCCTGCTTCAGCATCGACGGCCAGTAGTTGCTGATGATACAATCCTCGAACAGCACGTTGATGTGACCTTCGGTGATGACTGTGTCCTGGCCCGCCTGATGCTCGCCGACAAACTCCAGCCCGTGGAACTCGCCCGAAAGCGTGCAGCGGATGTCGTTCCAGAAGCCGTCGAATAGGCCGATTCGCGCTTTGCCGATGCTCTTGGTGTCGGCGGGATCTTCCCAGTAGTCGGCATAGTGGTTGTGGGTCAACGCGCGGTCGAGGCTGACGCGGGTGCCGTTGACCGCCGTTACCTTGACATAATCGATCCACCGACAGTTGGGCGGATAGCCCCCGATCTGCTGGCAATAACTGACTATGACATGCCAGCGACCAGGACGCAGCCGACTGGCATCGCTGGAGTTGAGCAACGTCACTTCGGCAGCACCCGCTTGCGCCGTCGCGATCAGAGATAGTTGCGTGTTCTTGTCCATCTCCGCGTTCGGCTCGACGAAACAGTGCGAGCCCTTGCCGATTGAGAGCGGGCCGAAAGTAGCCCATTGTCCTGTAGTATTGGTGCATCTGAGCTTGGGTCGTGCTCCCGATCCAACCGCTTCGCAGCGATAATTCTGGACTCCCGTTAGCCAATCATTCTTCGCGTACTCATAGGTCTTGCCGCGCTGGAACGGGACGATGGCGCGCATCATGCCGTCGTCGTGCGCGCCCTGGTCTTGCAGGATACGGCTCTGCATCGCGGTCAGATCGCCACCGAAATCCTCGGGCTTATAGAGCTTCTCGATGATGCCGTCGGTCGGCGGCTCGACGGGCGGCTCAATAGGCGGCTCGACGGGTGGCTCGGTCGGCGCCTGGGCATCGCTGAGCGTGCCGGAGAGCTTGAGCGTCCCTTTGCCCGGCACATCGATTTCGAGTCGGGTCGGATAATCGGCGGCCATGGATGCGTCCTCCCCTGGTTGGGACGTGATGGCCGAACCTAACACGAGGTCGATGACATTCGCGAGCAGGATCAGGGCACGCTCTTCATCCGTTCGAACAGGCGCGTGGTGACCGCGTCGAGCCGGCCCTCGGCGGCGGCGCTCTCGAGCGCCTCGAGGCCGTAGAGGGCGAAGATGGCGTAGGGCGGGGCGCCCTGGTTTTCCCACAGCGAGATCGTTTTCGCCGTCGTGCCCCAGAGCTGGGCCAGGAAGGCCTGGGTCCAGCCCCGGCGCTGGCGGTACATCAGAATCGGCGAGGCGCTGGCGCCCCAGGTGATTGCGGTCAGGATCTCGGGATCGACGGCAGATGTGGGCAGCTCGTCGGGGTTACCGAAGAACGCGGTCCAGTGCCGGCGGCAGACCCCGCGATCATGGGCAGGCTCGAGGCACGAGGGCATGCCGCACTTCAACCCACCTCCAGGCCGGTCAGGACCCTCCTCAGGCCGAACAGCGTCCGATAGATCGCCTTCATGCGCGCCAGCTCACGGTCCGCATCGTCTTGGCGCATTTTCCCGTCGGCGACGCGCTTGGGGTAGACCCGCTCGCGCATGCCCACCTCGCGCTCGGCGCAGGCGAGCATGTCGTCGAGCGTCACCTTGATCTTCTCGTCGTTCATTTCTGCTTGTGGATCTCGGAATAGGCCTGCTGGAAGCCGGCGTTGACCTGCTGGCGCTGCGCGGGCGTCAGATGCTTGAGGGCGTCCATGCTGTTCTGGCGCATGACGTCCATCAGTATCGTTTCGTTGGCGCTCAGCTTGTAGAGCTTGATCAGCTCGGCGATGTAGTCGGCGGGATCGAAGAACTTCGCCAGCTCACTGCCGTCGGCGCCGATCAGGATCAGCTCCTGCTGGTTGCCGGTCGGGCCAGTCTGCTCAACGCGACCGCCCTGGTTGACCGGCTCCTCATCCTCGAGGTCGTCGTCGGCGAGGTCATCGTCCGGTTCATCATGCACCGAGGTACTGTTGACCTGGGTGCTCTTGGCCTGCTGCGAGGACCCCTTGATCGCGGTGCTCGGCCTGGGCGGCGCCTCGCTCGGATCCGGCTCCTCCTCGCGCAGCTCCTCGATGGCGTAATCCGAGCCCAACTCCTCAGGGAATGCGCGCCGAAGAGCGGAGGCCTCGGTGCGTTTCTCGAGCATATAGCGCGCGTCCTCCTGCCACTTCCGGTTCGGCAGCTCGCTGCCGCGCGTATGGGCGTAGGAATCTTTCCAGTAGAGGCGGGGCGAGGCGAACGGCACCCGCTGGCCCTGGACCAGTCGATAGAGAGTCATCTCACACCATTCGGGGTGGGTGACCGAGACCTTGATCTTACGCTTGTTGTCACGCGGGCCCGTCTCGCCTTCGAAGGTCGAGTGGACGTCGGGGCCGAATACCGCCGGGTCGCAGCCGGCATAGCTGCCGGTGCGCGTGGCGGTGATCCGCATTTCGGCGATGCCGCGCCAGATGCTGTCCTCGACCCGGCCGGTCTCCGGGTTCCACAAGGGCACGATGTGGATCACCGACTTCATCGGGTCGAGCTTGCGTGCCTTACAGTACGCGAGCGCAGTGCGCACCTTGTTCGGATCCGTTGCCCCAGGCCAGATGACCGTGGTCAACACCGTCCACTGGTCCCTGCTGATGCCGTACTGGTCCTGGACATCGGTTGGGTAGGCGATCTCCTGTCGCTCGCGGCGCTGGTATCCTTCACGTTTCTCAGCCATTCGTTCCTCCTGTTGTGTACCGCCCGAGAGGGGATAGCGGGTCCTCGATTTGCTTGATTGGCCGCCATAGCTGGGGAGCATAAGGCGGTGGCGGTACGGGTCACATCACCTTGCGGCTCTCATAGATCTCGACGCCGTCCAGCTCGCGTCCACCGGCCTTGATGAAGCTGCGCACCGCGACCTCGAGAGCGGTCTGGTGGATATGCGGCAGCAGCCGCTCGAGATCCTTCAGCGTCAGGTCCGCCTTGTCGAAGGGCTTGTTGAGCCAGACCTCGGCGCTGCGCATGCTGCCGCCGAACTCGCCCTTGGTCCTGGTGAGATCAGCCGGTTTCACCGCCTCGGCGGCCTCGGCCTCAATGCGCGCTTTCTCCGCACGCTCGGCTTCCTCGCGCAGCTCAGCTGCCTGCGCCAGGGCACGCTCGCTGCGCGCCTTCTCTTCCGCCTTGCGCGCGGCCTCGCGGGCCTTGCGTTCCTCTTCCTCGCGCTTGCGGCGCTCCTCGGCCAGGATCGCGCGCTTGCGCGCCTCCTCCTTGTCGAGCCAGACCTTGGCGACGGCGGTGAGCTTCTCCCACAGCGTCCTGGTCGGCTTCTGCAGCTCCTCGCTGAAGTAGTTGTCGACCGTCCTGCTCGCATCGAGGTAGGGCGCCTTCGCGCTCTTCCTGGCGGCTTCGCAGTCGGTCTCGAAATGCCGGTAGAGCATCTTGCGGAAGTCCGCGACTTCGCGCGCCTCGTCCTCGCTGGTGATCTCCTCGGGCATGGTGGCGCCATCGGCGAGCAGCTCGTCGCGACGGCGGATCAGCTCCAGGTGCTGCTCGCGCAGATTGTCCTTGAGCTGGCGGGCTTCGGTCGGGGCATTGACAATGGCCATGGGATCCTCTCAGTCAGGTGTTGCGGTCACTTTGTCCTAGCACGACGGCCGGGGAGTCGCAACTTCGACCAATTGACCGGCTTGTCCGGCTTCTGCGTCGGCGAGTCGGGGGCGTAGATTCTGTCCCACTTCTTGGCCCCGAGCAGCCGGCGATATTCCCCCTCGGTGATGGTGCGGCCGGCGACCCTGGGCCATGTCTCCCAAGGATCGGCCTCACAGCCATCGACGAGGCATTGCCAGCGGTGGCTACGGTCGAGCAGCTTTCTCGGATCTTCGGGATCGGGCGGGGCGCCATACCAGATGTGGACCGCGACAAGAGGGCCGTTGCGCACCAGCCGGGTCGCATAATAGCCCGCCTGCGGTTTGTCGATCTGCCAGTCGCTCATCGCTTGCGTTTGACCAGCTCCAGGTCGTAGCCGAGCGCGCGAGCGACATAGCGCATCGTGCTGGCGTTCGGCCGGTGGGTCTTGCGCAGGGCCCAGTTGCGGATGGTGGTGGGACTGACGCCCGAGCGCAGCGCGATGCGATAGGCGGCGCCCCAGTCGCTGCCCACGAGCAGGTTGAGTCGCAGCATGATCGGGTCGTAATAGGCCGAGGTCAACGTGGCCTTGTACTCGGCCGCGAGACTGCCGTCGTGACGGATAAACGGCGTCTCGGCAGGAACGATCTTCGCGCGGGCCATGTCTTCTCCTATGCCAGTTGATGCTTGGGGTAATGCTTGTGGAGCAACTTGAACCAGTCCTCGCCCTTGGTGGTGAGCGTCCATTCATAGGGCGCGCCGCCATAGACGTTGCGGGCATGGCCTGGGGTCCGCTCGAGCACGCCCTCGCCCATCAGTGTCAGCAGCGCGTGGTGCACCTTGTCCTGGGTGTCATAGCCGAGGATCTCGGCCAGCTCACGGGAGGTCAGGTGCGGTGTCTTGCCGACCTGGAGGACGAGGCGCTCGCGCTTGTTCAAGGTTGCCTCCTGCTGGTGACTGGCGCCCCTACGTGGAGCGCCAGCCAGCAACACCCACCGCCGCACGCCGAGGCCTTTAGTCCAGGCCAGGACTGGCACTCATCCCGCCCCGTCTTCCAGCTCTCGGTTGGCCAGCCTCCGGCACGGAGGTATGCGGTCGGTGGCGTCACGGTGTCAGTATCTCCAATTCTTCATCGACCTTGGCATAGCGGATCAAGCGCGCCGGCACGCCCGTCGTTTTGACGATGTTTTCGACATAGCTGCGGTAGCTCTCGATGCGCTCGCGGTCAGCACCGACCATGGGGACGAAGACCGTCCTGTCTGGCCGGCCAAGCGGATCGCGCATTTCCACTCCGATCACGCCTTCCTGGTTGTCGACCGGATCGAGGCTGACCCAGGCCCACAGCTCCTCGATGCGCAGCGGCACGCTCATGTCGTCACCTGATACGTCTTGTCGACCACGCCGAGTGCTTCGTCGCCGCGCGCATGAGCTGGGATCCAGCGCACCAGTAGCTCGCAGCGGGTGCAAATCCCCAGGCCGCTCTCGATCATTACCGGCTGATGCCGGCAGAGATATGTCCGCTTGCCGAACTCGATCACGCGCCAATGACCGCGCACCTCGTGCCACCTGCGGTGTTGCGGCTCGGCATTGCGCGCTGCTTTGTCGAGCATCTTGCGCGCCAGCATCAGGCCCTCCTCATGCGGGATCGTGATGCTGAGATTCTCGTGAGTGAAGAACGGCAGCAGCCGCCCGCCGCTCGAGTAGCTGACCCTGGTCGGGTTGATCGGCTTGGTCGTCTTCGGCAGGCCGTTGATCGCGAACAGCAGCGACATCACCCACATCAGCATCGAGGCAAATTCGCGCACGTCGTTGTCGAGCGCATCCTGCAGCGTCACTGTCGCTCCTGGGGGCTGGCCGTTGGCGTACTTGGCATAGGCGGCTTCCCACCAGGGATCGACGATGGCGGCGCAGCGATAGGTGCGCCAGTCGGCATGCATAGTCCCGCTCAGGATGTATTCGGCGTCGGCCTGGATCGGTCGGCCGGGTTCCCAGTAGCAGTCGTATTTGGGAAAGCCCGGGCGCAGCGACAGCGTCGGACTCTTCCACATGGCCGAGCCGAGCACCGGGGTCCGGGGATCGCCCTCGGGATCGAAGAGGAGCGCAATCGAGGCCACGAGGACGTCCTCGGAATCTTCGGGGTGGTTGCAGAAGCAGTGGCAGATCCAGCGCGGGCTGGCCTCATCGTCGCGATACAGCAGCAAGCCACTCTGGGGCGGGATGTGCCGGTAGTCGATAGACTGCTCACCGAGAAAGCCCAGGCGCTTCGATTCCTCGATCTTGGCGACGGTCCTGAACTCGAACCAGATGTAGTCGTAGGGCAGGCGGGCGAGGAAGGCCCAGTGCTCGTGCCGCTTCTCTTCGTGCTGGAGCTGGGTCACGAGGCGAACGGCGTCGTCGTCGAGGACGAAGCGCCGGGCCTGCTTCAGCCGCTGCCGGTACTTGAGCTGGACCGGAAGCACTGCGGGGGGCAGGCGCATAGCGTGCTTCTTGCGTTCGTAGGTCATGGCGTGGAGCCGGTCGGCCAGCAGCTTTTCCCTCTGGATGGTCATCCTGTCCTCTTACCACCGCTCAGTTCAGCGGGACAAGCTCGACCTGGGCATCGACGTCCTCGGGATCGGAGGACGGAGTGAGGGCGTAGACGAGCGGGGTGTGATCCGCCCGCTCCAACTGGATGGGCCCGGAATCGAGCTGCGGAGGCCCTGGGAGTGAAGCGCGCTCGTGCGGGGTCTCTGGGGCCGGGGAAGCCTGCCCCCTATTCAGAACAAAGCCCAGGCCGATCCAGAGGCCTATCCCCGCCAGGAGGCAGGTCGGATCGCGCCAGAAGGGTGACTGAGGGGGCCTCATGCCTCGGCCTCCAGGATGGTGACCACGACGACGTTACCAAGGTCATTCTCGTGTCGGCACAGCACCGCCGTGCAGATCCCCTCGACCTCGAGCCGGGTGCCGTCAGCCGGCCGTTCGTTGTGCTTTGTGACCCACCTCATGTAGGTGACCGCCAGAACCTTGGTGGCGGCGATGAGATCCTCGACCGTCCGGGCGCCGCAGCGCTGGGCGAGGCGCGACAGGGCATGATGGGTAACGTACAGGAAGCGCCGGCTTTCGAGTGAGCGCTTGCGCCGGCCGTCGACGGTGAAGATGTTGCAGCAGAGCCAGGGCCGGCCTGGGACCGGATCGCCCGGACCGACATCGCCCTGGCGGGAGGTATCCCAGGCACACCAGTCCAGGCCGTAGATCCTGAAGCGGCCTCGGGTTCCCTCCTGGAGCAGGGTGTGGAACACGGTGTCGCCCCCGGCCCGGCGGATCGCCTGGAGCAAGCGCGCCTGGGCCTTAGGGGTGCCGGCCGGGCGGATCGCTGCCTGGACGCGCTTCCAGGCACCGGCATGCTCGGCCGCGAGCCACCGGAGCATCTCGCCAACGACGCGGTCGGCATGGATCTCCGGCGGCAGTCCGACGGACTCGATTTGCGGGATCGGCTTCATCAGCTGGCCGCCTGCATCGGCAGCTCGCACTCGCCGCAGACGACGTTGGTTTCGGGCTTGCCCCAGACGTTCGCCTCGCAGCCGGGGCAGGTGAACTTCGTCTTTGAGCTGGGCGCCTTGGGCGCCTTCGGACCCTGAGGAGACTGCAGCTTGCTGCGCTCGAGCGACTGCAGGTTGAGCTTCCAGCCACCCTCGGCGAGGCGCTTGAAGGCGATGGCAAAGCGGCCCTGCGGGATGACGTAGTCGCTCATCCGCTGGCCGGTTTCCTTGCCGCCCTCCTTGCCCGTGCTTGAGGGATAGAGCCCGACGGCCTTCATCTTCGCGCCCCACTCCTTGTCGTGGTAGCCGCGCGAGGCCGGCGTGCCGTGCTCGTGCTGCCAGAGGTGGCACATCTCGTGGACGATGGTCTGGCAGATGTATTCATCGCTCGCGCCGACGAAGCTGTCCGGGTTCAGCGCCAGCTCGTGGGTGCTCTGCTTGGCATCGTGCCGGCCGTGATAGCGCTCGGGCGCGAAATGACCCGCCATGCGCGGCTTGCGCTGGTAGGTGATGAAGACATCGCTGAGCTGGTGGTTGAACAGGATCTTGTTGAAGAAATCGAAGGCGGCCTGCAGTTCCTTGTTCTCGGCCAGGGTGATCGGGGTGTGCTTGGTCATGGGATCCTCTCTCGGTTGGGAGGAGGGGCCTTGCGACCCCTCCGGGTTGTTGTTCACTGGGTGAAGCCGTCGACCCAGAGGTCATCGATGGGGTCGTTCAGGGGCTCCTGGCTGACTGCCGGCTTCTTCGGGGCCTCGTAATAGACCGGGCCCTTGCAGGGAATGATGGGCGCCTCGGGCTTCGGGGCCACCTGCTGGGCGACCTCCTGCTGCTCGCGAAAGCCGCCCTTGACGCCGTGGTCGTCGCCGTGCGGCAGGCCCCAGTGCTCGGCGCAGATCGGGCCATAGCCGACCGCGATGCTGGCGCCGTCGGTCAGCTCCTGGCCGCAGAAGCAGCACGAGCTGGTCTTCTGGCCGAAGAGCTTGGCCGCCCCGGCTGGGTTGGCGGCGATGGCCTGGAGGGCGGTACGGATCGCCGGCTGGTCCTGCTCGAACTTGCGGCTGCCCTGGTAGACGCCATTCAGGCCGATGACGCCGTACCAGTCGCGGGTCCGCTCGCCCGTGCTGGCATCGACGTCGCTGGTGGCGGCGGTGACATGGATCGAGCCGGGCTCGCGCGAGCGCTGGCCGGCAATCGACAGCTTCAGGATCTTGCCGCCCGCCTGGAAGCGCAGTACCGGCCGCTGCAGGTGCTCATGGGCCCGGTGCAGGAACTCGATGATGGGCTGCAGGCTGCCGAAGGCCGGCTCGGCCTGGGGTGCCTGGGCGGGGGCGGTACGGCCGGTCGCCTTACGGGCCATCTCGACCAGCCAGTGCTTCTGCTTCTCGCTGACCTGCCAGCCGCCGAGGTTGGCCTTGATCGCCTTGTCGGCCAGGGACATGGCGAAGGCGCGGTCGCGCTCGGGCAGGTTGGCGATGTTGGTCTTCAGCAATTCGGCGATCTCATAGAGCTTCATGGTGGATCTCTCTCGGTTTTGGTTCGTACGAGCGAAGATCCTAGGACACTCCGTCCTAGCTGTCAACACCCTTCTGCGCAGAAAAAGAAGGGGCCTGGGCGGCCCCTCCTGGGTTCAGTAGGTCGTGCAGCTGTTGCCCCAGCAAGTCGTGTGGAGCGGGCGAGTCATCGCCCAGAAGCCGAGCGCCGCTGCTATGCGCGAGCGGCGGTCGTTGTCTTCGTGCTGCACCTCGCTCAGCGTGCAGCCTGCGAGCTGATCGCCGCCGAAGCCCATCTGGGCGCACTCGTTCTGCGCCATCCTGATCTGCGTGGCGCGGCTGACGCACCCGGTCAGCACCAGGGCGAGGATGGTCGTAACAAGCAACGTTTTCTTCACGATGGATCATCCTTGGAAAAGGCGGAGGGGCCGCGATGGCCCCTCCTGGGTTCTAGTTCTGCCCGGCGAGGCGGTCGGCGCAGCCGTCGCCCATGGCCGGGTCGCAGTCGCCCGGATTGCCGGCCCAGGACGAGCCCCGGCTCGGGTCCGTCTTGGTGCCAGTCACGATGACGGTGCGCCGGATCGGCCCCTCGGCGAGATGGCCGTTGTCCATCGCCTGGACGTTGGCCGGGACGTGAGGGATGCTCAGCACGGCCGAGGCCGACATTCCGCCGCCTGGGCCATACGGTCCTTCGTGGCCGATGACGACCGGATGGCTGACGCCCATCGGCACGGTCGCGAAGTTGCCGGTGATCGTCCCGTCCGAGGCTTCGGACAGATTGGCCTGGGTGTCAGGCCGGAAGGCACTGCTGTCCTTGGCGTCGTGGGCGAAGGCGGTCGTGGTCAGTAGAACCAGCGCGCAGGCGCTAGTGGTGAGCATAGCTCTCATCTGGATCTTCTCCGTTGTTGAGGCAAATTTGCCTGTCGCGCTAGGGTAGGCGCATTACGATACGATGGTCAAGCGTCTTCGTCACCTCCTTCCTCCTCGCCGATGACGTCGCTCTCAGGCCTCCACCTGTGGCTCAGCCCTCCACTTCTTCGTTGGGCTCGTCGCCACGGGCAGCGAGATCCTGGGCGATGATCTTAATTAGGTCGGCGCTGACCGTGCCGCGCTTCAGCAGCTCACTGAGCACGGCGAAGGCCTCGTACTCGTAGCTATTCGGGTCGGTGGCGGCGGCGAGAATCTCCTTCAGCGTGCGGGGCTCGCTGTCGACGCTGTGGGCGAGCACCAGTTGCTGCAGCTCGCGGACGCGCACGGCGTTGGCGAGACGCCGGCCACTGACGCGGTTGACGAAGATCTCGCCGGAATAATCGGGATTTCTCGGCTCGATGACGACGAAGGCCTCGCCGGCCTTGAACACCGGCACAGCCTCCAGGCCGTACTTGCAACGCCTGTCATGCGTCGGATTCGCGATGTCCTGGGTCAGGCGGATAAAACGGGTCGGGTTCATGAAAGGATCTCTCTTGGTTAGTTGGGTTAAGCGGTGATGCCGCGCTTGGCGAACCAGCGGATAACCCGCTTGTCCGTCTCGTAGCTCAGCAAGGAAATCAGGCTGTCGATCTGGCCCTGCGGATCGCCGGGAGCATTGTCCCAGGCATGGGCGATGAGGTGGTTGACCCGCTCGCAGATCTTGCTGGTGTAGGGCAGCTTGACGGCTTCGTTGTCCAGGCGGTCGCAGATGACTTGGGTATAGCGCATCGGATCTCTCTCTCGGTTGGTGGTTCGTACGAGCGAGGATCCTGCGCCTGTTTTTCCCAATAGTCAACACTAAAATGCGCAATGCTCACTAAATCGCTTGATGCGGGGAACGCTCGGCCGTACCCTCACCGGCATGAGCAAACAGAAACAGCCGGAGCTGCGGAAGCTCCACCCCCTGTTCTTGTGGCGCACCGAGCGCAACATCCGGGGGCGCGCCTTTGCCGCCGAGATGGGCGTCACCAGCTCGGCGCTCTCCAAAATCGAGCACTACAGCTACACACCCACCTTGCCGGGGACGGCGTGGCTGGTGGACCGCACGGGACTGCCCTACGAGGCCTTCCTGCCGCCGGACTGGGATCCGAAGTGGGGCTTCACCATGGTGCCCCCGCCGGTCACCAAGAAGGGCGGCAAGCGGCTCTTGAAGCAGCCCCGGCGCAAGCAGCCAGAGGCGGAAGCGACTACAGTGGACTGAAGGGCCGCGAGGCTCTCAGGGGCCTCCGGCGGCCGGGCCCAGCGAACCAAGGCCGATGCTAGTCCTCGCCTCGTGGTCCTGGCGGTTTCCCCATTTCCCACCGCCGAAGGATCGAGGTAATCGGCCGAGGCCGCCACTTTTTGCAGGAGGCATGGATGGCCAAGCACAAGCCCGAGGAGCGCAAGCGCCCGGCCCGCCTGGGCAAGCGCGAGCCGGGCGATGACAACGTCACCGAAGCGACTAAGCGCGAGATGACCAACGAGGCGGTGCTGCTCGACGCCCAGGTCAAGACCGCTACAGCGGCGCTCAGGAATCACTGGAAGCGGGTCAAGAGCGTCGGCATGAACCCGGCGGACATCCGCTGGTACATCCAGCAGATGGCCCGGCCGGTGAGCGAGATCGACGAGGAGATGCGGCGCCGGCACCGGCTGGCATGGCTCATGGGCCTGCCGATTGGCCAGCAGCTCGATATGTTCTCGGGCCCGGCCCAGGTCAGCCAGATCAACACGGCCCCGCAGTCCGGCATCGATCCTTACGAGCAGGGCCGCGACGCCGCCAAGACGGGCGCCAGCTGGGACACCTGCCCCTACATCGAGAACTCGCCGCAGCGCATCGCGTGGCTTCAGGGCCATGACGACGAAACCGGTATCCCGCCGGAGGCGGCATGAAGCGCGTCCAGCACTGCTCGATCTGCGGCGAGATCTACAAGGGATACGGCCACAACGCCCAGCCGATCAATGCCGGCCGGTGCTGCGGGCTGTGCAACGACCTCGTGGTGATCCCCGAGCGCCTGCGCCGGTTCGCCGAGGCGGCCGGCAAGCGGGAGTAGCGAGAGAGCGCCTGGGAGGCCCGTACAGAGGAGGGAGGCGTGGGGGCTACCGAGACACCTGGGAAGCGGCGACCACCTCTGGGCGGCCCGGAAACCGACACCTATCGGCCATCCCCGAGGAGGATCACCTGGATTGAGCGCCTTGGACCGCAATGCGCCCTCGGCACTGACGGGGTGCAGTGGATCGTCTACAAGGCCGAGAAGGGCAATCACCTGGAATGGCAGGGTGAGACGTGGGTGCCGGTCGGCTACATCCAGTCGAGCAAGGCGGCGTTGCTGAACTGCCTCGAGGTCAAAGGGCTGAAGCTCTCACCCGCCGGCCGGGCGGCGCTCGAGCGCCAGGACGCCAAGATCTACCGCTGGCGCCGGCCATGAGGGTGCTGGCCCTCGACATCGCCAACCATACCGGATGGGCCTGGGGCGAGCCGGGAAGCCCGCCGAAGGGCGGCACGCTCGAGGTGGGTGCGGACCAGGGTGAGCTGGGGAAGGCCTTCTACGACTACGAAAACGTCTTGGCGGGGCTATTGGACAAGTTGGGGTCGCCCCAGGTCATCGCCTACGAGGCGCCGCTCACCCAGATCAAGGGCCGCCCGGCGATCAACTCGAGCGTCACCAGCCAGCGCCTCTTGGGGCTGATCGCCATCACCCAGATGCTGGGCTACGCCTACGGCGCCCGCATGCTGCCATGTCAGATCACCGCCGTGCGCCAGCACTTCTGCGGCTCGCGCTCGGCGACCAAGGACGAGGTCTGGCGGCGCTGCCTGCAGTGCGGCTGGCGGCCGGTGAACCTGGACGAGGCCGACGCGCTTGCTACGTGGGATTATGCTCAGGGCAAGCTCAAAGCCGAGGCGCTCGGGGCGCGTCGGGTGGGGCGGCTCTGATGCTGTGCGACCGGGTTGCCAATGCCACTCTCGAGGACGTCGCGCCGACCGAGCTGGTAAGGGATGCGGCGACGCGGCGCTGGCTTCTCGAGGGCTTCACGGGTTTGCGCTCGCGTGTGATCCGGGCCAAGAAGTTCATTCTCAGCCCTGAGGTCCATGCGGCGGCGCGGGCGGTGCATATGGGCCGGCCGTCCTCCATCGAGGCGGCGCGCGAGTTCATGCGGCTGCCTTTCGCCGAGACGTGGTTCGAGTGGCAGCCAGCCACCGGATTGCTGCGGCCGGGCGCCTATGCGCCGCGTCGGGTGGGGATGCTGATCATCGGTTATGACCTGCCGCCCAAGGTGGCGAGCGATCCTCAGCGCTTGCGCAGCGGGGCGATCCATCTGTTCTGGCATCTGCCGCTGCCCTTCGATCAACTCCGCTTGTCGGCGGCCAGTCTGTTGTTTGATTTCGAGCGCAAACTGATCCCGCAGATTTACGAGGCCTATGGTGCTTCGGTCCCCGATGCGAGCGGGATCACGGCGGAAGCGGTCGCCGAAGGCTGGCGGCAGCGGCCCTCCTGGCTCGGCGATCCCAAGGAGCTGGAGGCGATCCGGGGTCGGGTGAGCGAAACCATGGCAGTACCGTCGCCTTTTGTCCTGGGCCTGTTGCACGACCAGCTGAGCATGGCGCAGATCCAGGATTTGATGGACAAGGCGATGCCGGACTGGGAAGGCGAGTTCAGCTTCTTCAAGTCGCTG
>Ga0126381_100003781_pt1 | contig 16411 bp, 18 predicted proteins | sample PanSoiMetPlot_28_FD_96465 | JGI IMG/M metagenome (GOLD analysis project Ga0126381, IMG submission 96465) | Tropical forest soil microbial communities from Panama - MetaG Plot_28 | ecosystem: Environmental > Terrestrial > Soil > Tropical forest > Bulk soil | place: Panama | collected 2016-02-17 | reverse complement strand
CGCGCCTTGATCGAGGAGAAGAGATCCTCGTAGTAGTCGACGCCGAGGTCGGGATGGTGGCCGCCCTGCATCAGGAGGCCGGTGCCGCCGAGCGCGAGCGTCTCCTCGATCTTCTTGAAGATGACCGGCTTCGGCAGGAGGTAGCCCTCGCGCTGGTCGCCCGGCCGGCGGTAGAAGGCGCAGAAGTCGCAGTCCGTGACGCAGACGTTCGTGTAGTTGAGGTTGCGGTCGATGATGAACGTGACGCGTTCCGGATCGTGCAGCCGGTTGCGGATCTCGTTCGCAGCCCGACCGACCGCGACGAGGTCGCGCGAGCGGAGCAGCTCGACTGCGTCCTCGTCCGTGATCCGCTCTCCGGAGGTCGCGCGCTCGAGGATCTCGGAGACGGGAGTGCGTTCGGCGACGCTCATGCGACCGCGGCGCCGGCGGACGTCTGGACGAAGCGGAGCTCAGGCACCGTCTCGAGCAGGCCGGCGTCGCGCGCGAGCTCGAGGAACGTGTAGAGCCCGGCGCGCTCGCGGGGGCCGAACCGGTAGCGGAGCTTCTCGAAGTAGCGCGCGAGGAAGCCGGCCGGATAGCCGTAGCGCTCCGCGGCCTCGAACGCGAGCTGCTGCGGCTCGGCGCGGGCGAGCCGCACCGACGAGACGAGCGCGTCCTCGAGCTCCGCGAGCCCCTCGGCCAGCGGTTCCGGGCACGCCCAGACCGCGAACACCATCGGCAGCCCTGTCCGCTCGAGCCAGAGCTTGCCGAGGTCGTGGTGCGGCGTCGGATCCTCGAACGCTGACCGCAGCGCGGCATCGCCGATCAGCAGCTTCGCCTCGGCCTCGCCCGACTCGTACGCCTCGAGCGGCGCCTGCTCGGCCTCGGGCAGCAGCACCTTCGTCAACGCGACCGACGTCGCCGACTCCGGCGTCACCGCCACGGCGCGCACGCGCTCGAGCGGCACGCGCGTCACGAGCTGGATCGAGTCGACGGCTCCTTCCGAGGCGACGCAGAGCCGCGGCAGCAGCCGCAGCGAGGCGGCGTGGCGTGCGTACTCGATCGAGGAGATCGGAGCCGTATCCAGCTGCCCGGCCACGAGCATCTCGTTCAGTTCGGTCGGGACGCCCTGTACCTCGTCCACCTCGGCGTCGACCCGGTAGAAGACCGGCGCCATGTTGACGTACGCAATGCGACCGAGACGAATCACCAGGCCGGCCTCTCCTCCACGGCGGTGAGCGCCGAGCGCCGGTCCGGGTAGACCCGCACCTCGGAGACGAGGCCGTCGGCCAGAAGCAGGACGTGATGTCGCCCGTCGATGCCCGGATCGACGACGAGCAGGTCTTCCTTCTCGGCCACGACCTTCGGCCGCAGCTGCCATTCGCGCTCGCGCATCCGCGCGAACATCTCGAGCACGTCGTCGCGGTTCCGGCACAGCTCGCCCGGCCAGAGTCCGACCCAGACGACGTCCGGTGCGAGCGCCTCGGCGAAATCGTCCAGCGACATCTGCTCGATTGAGTCCCTGACGCTCACCACAACGCCTCGAAGGCAGCCTGCGCCGCGGCCCGGTTCGGGTAGTCGCGGATCTCCTGCACGACGTTGTCGTGGACGATCGCGATCTGATGGAGCTCCGGGACCTGGGCCGGCGGGTTCACGTGCGGGTCGTACAGGATCACGCCGTCGCGCTCGGCCAGCACCTCCGGTGAGAAGGAGCGGCCGCTGTCCCGCACCTGCTCCAGCCTCGTCTCCACTTGCTCGCGGCTTCGGCAGAGCATGCCGGGCAGAACGCCGACCCAGACGACGTCGGGCGCAAGCTCGTACTCGTCGAGGTTCACCATCGTCGGATCTCGTTGTAGAGGCTGTCGCGCTGCACCGGCGTGCGGCCCGCGTCGCGTACGAAGCGGACAAGTTCCGCGACCTTCTGCTCGGTGCCGGCGCTCGCGCCCGCCGCCTGGAAGATCTTCTCCCGCACGACCGTGCCCTGGACGTCGTCGGCGCCGAAGTGGAGCGCGACCTGGGCGAGCGGGAGGCCCATCATGATCCAGTAGGCCTTCACGTGTGGGACGTTGTCGAGCAGGAGCCGCGAGACGGCGATCACCTTCAGATCGTCGGCGCCGGTCGTGAACCGGAAACCGCGGCGCTCGAAGACGGTGTTCTCCGGGTGGAAGGCGAGCGGGATGAAGGAGAGGAAGCCGCCGGTCTTGTCCTGCTGCTCGCGCAGCCGCAACAGGTGATCGACGCGCTCCTCGTAGGTCTCGACGTGGCCGTAGAGCATCGTGCACTGCGTCGTGATTCCGAGCTTGTGCGCGGTGTCGTGGACGTCGAACCACTCGTCGGGATGCTCCTTGCCGGGGGCGATGAGCGCGCGGACGCGGTCGGCGAAGATCTCGGCGCCGCCGCCGGGCATCGAGTCGAGGCCGGCATCCTTCAGCGTGAGCAAGACGTCCTCGTGCGAGCAGCCCTCGAGCCGCGACATGTGGTGGATCTCCGACGCCGTGTAGAACTTGAGATGGACGTCGGGCAGCGCCTCCTTCAGCTTGCGCAGGAGGCCCGCGTAGTAGTCGAGCTCGACGTGCGGGTTCTCGCCGTTGACCGTGTGGATCTCGGTGAAGCCGTGGAGTTCGTGCTGCGCGACCGCGTCCTCGACGAACTCGTCGGCGGTCAGCGTGAAGGCGTCCTCTTGCTTGCGCGTCTTGGCGAAGGCGCAGAACTTGCACTTCACCCGGCAGACATTCGTCTGGTACAGGTTGATGTTCTGGACGAAGTAGACGTTGTCGCCGCCGATGCGCTGCCGCCGCGCGAGATCGGCGAGATCGCCAAGCGCGAGCAGGTCGTCGGTCTCCATGAGGGCGACGCCGTCGTCGAAGTCGAGCCGCTCACCGGCCAGCACCTTCTCCCGGATCGGAGCGAGCGTGTCGAGCGTGTCCAGAACAGCCATTGCGGCTACCTCTCCCGGTCGACGACTGCGTGCGTCAGGGCCTCGAGCTCGTCTCGGTGCAGCTCGCCGTCGAGCCGCGCCCTGGCCTCTTTAGCGTAGTCGAGCGCCACTTCGCGGGACTCGTCGAGGGCCCCGGTCGCGGCAACCCGCACCAGCGCGCCGTCCAGCGGGCCGCCGGCGAGTGCGGCTCGCACGACGGCGTCCCGCTGCGCAGCGAGCAGGAGCGGCAGCGTCGGCGTCCCGTCGCGCAAGTCGGTGCCGGCGATCTTCCCGGTCTCGATCGTGGCGCCTGAGCAGTCGAGGACGTCGTCGGCGATCTGGAACGCGATCCCGAGCGCGAGGCCGTACTCGCCGGAGCCGCCGCCGAGCCGGCACGCGGCCTCGAACAGCTTCCCGGTCTTGAGTGCGCAGCGCTCGAGGTACGCCTCGACCGTCGTCGACGGGTCGCGCGTCTGCGTCCGCTGCAGGGCCTCGCCCCGCGCCAGGCAGAGCGTGGCGTCGGCGAGGATCTCGACCGCCGCGGCGTCTCCCGTCGCGCTCAGCTCAGAGAAAGCACGTGCAAACAGGTAGTCGCCCGTCGCGCGCGCGGCCTCCGGGCCGTAGATCGACCAGGCGGCGGCCTTGCCGCGTCGGAAGTGAGCGCGGTCGATGAGGTCGTCGTGGACGAGCGTCGCCATGTGGACGAGTTCGACGGCGACTCCGGCAGCGAGCGACGGCTCTGCTCCCGGCGGCACGGAGAGGAAGACGAGCGTGGGACGCAGGCGCTTCCCGCCCGCGGCGAGCGCCTCGTTCCCCACGGCGGCTACGAGCCCCGGATGCGTGGCGACGCTGCGCGCGAGCCGCTCTTCGAGCGCGTCGAGATATCCGTCCAGCCCCGGCATCGACCGGATGTCTGAGAGCGATGTCGTCACGAGCCCGCCTCTCCTACGTGCAGGGCGACGATACCTCCGGCGAAGAGCTTGAACCTCACAGCCTCGAAGCCGCACGAGTCGAGCAGCTCCGCGAGCTCCTCGGGACCGGGGAAGCGGCGCACGCTCGCAGGCAGATACGTGTACGCGTCGCCGCCGGGCAAAACGCGGCCGAGGAGCGGCACGATGCGGTCGAACCAGAGCCGGTAGAACGGCGCGAGCCAGCCGCGAGGCGTCGTGATCTCGAGGATCCCGAGCCGGCCGCCGGGGCGGAGCACGCGGCGCAGCTCCCTGAGTGCAGCCTCGAGGTCCTCGACGTTGCGGACGCCGAAGCCGACGACCGCCGACTCGAAGCTCGCGTCCTCGAACGGCAGCTGGAGCACGTCCCCTTGCACGAACTCGAGCTCGGGCGCCTTGCGCCGCGCGCGCTCGAGCATCGGCTCGGAGAAGTCGAGGCCTACGACTCCGGCGGCGCCGGCCCTGTGCGCGGCGACGGCGAGGTCGCCGGTGCCGCAGCACGCGTCGAGCACGTAGTCCCCGGGTCGCACCGCCTCGCGGACGGTCGCCTTGCGCCAGCGCTGGTCGAGCCCGACGGTCATCACGCGGTTCATCGCGTCGTAGACCGGCGCGATCCGGTCGAACATCCGCTGCACGCCCTCGGCCGGCAGGCGCCCCGATTCGACGGTCACTGCTGTCCCCAACGCGGCATCAGCGCATGATCGAGCCCGAGCTGGTCGAGAGCGCGTGCGACGATGAAGTCCACGAGCTGCTCGACGCTCTCGGCGCCGTGGTAGAAGCCGGGCGCGAGGAAGAGGATCGTCGCTCCGGCCTCGCGCAGCGTGAGCATGTTGCGGAGATGGATCGCCGACAGCGGGGTCTCACGCGGCATGAGCACGAGCCGGCGCTCCTCCTTGATCGCGACAGACGCGGCGCGGTGGATCAGGTTCGACATCGCACCGGACGCGAGTGTCCCCAACGTGCCCATCGAACAGGGGCAGATCACGTACGCGTCGACCTTCGCCGAGCCCGAGGCATAGGGGGCGCCCCAGTCACTCGGGTCATAGACCTGCGCTGCGCCGTTCGCATGCTCGAGGAGCCGGGCAAGGGTTTCGTCGCGCGGCAGATTCGGATCGCCGAAAAGCTCGGTGCCCAGTACCTCGATCCCGGCGGTCGAAGCACAGACGCCGATCTCGCAGTCCGCCGCCGCGAGCCCCTCGAGCAGCCGAGCGGCATACGGCGCGCCGGAAGCGCCCGTGATCCCGAGAAAGACGTGCACTTCCGGGATTGTCGCTGGTCCCTGTTAGTGAGTGCCCTTGGAGGCTTCGAGGAAGATCGCGAGCTTGCGCAAGCGTCTCCGCCCGAGCGCGTGGAACGAAGGCATCGGCGAGCCCGGATTCACGCAGGACGGGCAGTTGAGGTGCGCGATCTGGAAGCCCATGCCGAGATGGCGCGAGCCGATGTTGGTCAGGTCCGGCGCGCCGAGGTTCGAGCTTCCCGAGCCGGCGTACGTGTGGCACGCCGTACAACCCGCGGTGGCGAAGAGGACGGCGCCCGGGACTGCCTTCTGCGGCAGGTGCTCGACCTCGATCCAGCGCGGAACGTCGCTCTTGGGCGTCGACGGGCGAACGACCGGCGGAGGCGGCGAAGTCGAACGGCTGCCGGGAAACGGGCTCCAGCCGCACGCAGCGACGAGCGGGACGAGCAACGCGAGCAGGAGCAGCCGGCGCATCTCGTCCGGTTCGACGGCGCTAGGGCTTGCCCTTGGAGGCTTCGAGGAAGATCGCGAGCTGCGTCAGGCGTTGCAGCCCGAGCGACTTGAACGACGGCATCGGCGAGCCCGGGTTGACGCAGGACGGGCACTGGAGGTGGCTGATCTGGAAGTCCTTGCCGAGGCCTCGCGAACCGATGTTCGTCAGGTCCGGCGCACCGAGGTTCGACCCTCCCGCGCCGTCGTACGTGTGACACGCCGTACAGCCGGCGGTTGCGAAGAGTTGCACTCCGGGGAGCGCGCTCTTCGGCAGCCGCTCTTCCTTGATCCACCGCGGGATGTTCTGCTTGACCTCGGACGCAAGCGCCTCCTGCGCGGTCGCACCCTTCCAGGTCAGCACAGCCATCGAGACGATCGTGAGCACCGCGGCGACCATCGCGACCGGCCGCTGCGAGGGCTTCCGCGTGCGCCTGCGATCGAGGAACGGCAGCATGATCAGCAGGACGAGCGCGATCGTGGGAATGCCGACAGTACCGAGGAAGACCGACTCCGGCCACTTGAAGATCCGGAGCAGGTAGAAGAGGAAGTAGAAGTACCAGTCCGGCCGCGGCACGAAGCTATGCGTGCCCGGATCCGCCGGCGGGTCGACGATCGGCCCAAGCGGCCCCTTGTGCGTCGGATCGTGCAGGGTCGCCCAGGCCCCCCACTTCCAGATCACCGCGAGGCAGATGATCACCGTTACGACGACGAGGCTCATGATCGTGTCGTGGAACATCGCGTACGGGTAGAAGGGCTTCCCGCGCGTCTTGACATCCGCCTTGTAGCGAGCGAACTCCGCCCGCTTCTCGTCGATCGCGCTCGGCTTCTCCTTCGGGATCGCGGCCACTACTCGCGCCCTCCCGGCTCAGCCTGCATCGCGGAAGCACCCGACGGCCGCGGCACCGGCCGCGTCAGGCCCGGCCGCAGCTTCGGCGCCTCTTCCGCCTCCGGCTCCCCGCCCGCTGCGTCCTTGGACCACGGCGGCGACGTGACCCCGAGCCGGATGACGAGATAGAGGTGGAGCGTGATGAGGCCGATGATTGCCCCAGGTATCAGGAGCATGTGCAGTGAGTAGAAGCGCGTCAGCGTGTAGCCGCTGACGACCTGTCCTCCGCGTAGGAACTGGGCTAACCACGGTCCTAAGAAGGGCGCCGTCCCGTTGAGGTTGATGCCGACAACGGTGGCCCAGTACGCGGTCTGGTCCCAGGGCAGGAGGTAGCCGGTGAAGCCCTCCATCATCCCCGACACGAGGATCAGCACGCCGATGATCCAGTTCAGCTCGCGTGGGTACTTGTAGGCGCCGAACAGGAAGACGCGACCCATGTGGAGGAACATGAGGATGATGAAGACGCTCGCGCCCCACTTGTGCATGCCGCGCACGAGCCAGCCCATGGTGAGGTGGTCGGTGATGTTGACGATCGACTCCCACGCGACCGGCTGGCCCGTATGGGGGTCGATGTCCGCCGACGGCACGTAGTACATGGCGAGGATCACGCCGGTGATCGCCTGCACGAGGAAGGCGGTGAGCGCAGCCGAGCCGAGCGTCTGCATCCAGTTGATGTCCGCCGGGACGTTGCGGAAGAGGAAGTAGCGGACGCCGCCGACCAGCCCCGACCGCTCCTCGAGCCAGTCGAAGGGATAGACGATGAGCTCCTCCATCTTCTGGCGGCGAACCTCCGCCTTCGTCGGCTTCCGTCTGTACGGAGTCGTCATTGGTTCTGCGGCGGCTGGAGGGGGTAGAACCACTGCTCGGGCCCGTCGACATGGTTGCCGGCGTTGGCTTCCTTGTACTTGTAGATCTGAGCCTGTGCCCCGGTGTTGACGACGTGCGAGACCGAGTAGGGGGCGCCGAGGATCAGCCGGCCGTGCACGACCTCGAACGAAAACCGGTTGAGCGCGCGGACGGGCGGGCCGGCGATGCGGTTGCCTTCGGGGTCGTACTGGCCGCCGTGGCACGGGCAGCCGTAGCCGGCCGGGATGACGGACTCGAACTCGACGGGGCCGTTGGCCGTGTGCTCCTTGAAGGACGCCGTGCCGGTGTACTTCAGTCCGGTCGGCCCGTTCGCCTGCACCGGGCAGCCGAGGTGGACGCAGTGGTTCGAGATGATCGTAAAGCTCGGCACCTGCTCACTCGGCTTCTGCGGATTGGCGACGGGGCCGTTGTTACGGACGAAGGCCGTCTGCCGGCTGACCTCCCCCTCCGCGGGATCGCTGATGAAGGTGGTGATGAACCACTTGCCGAGGGGGAAGTTCGCGATCGGCCCAAGGTCGACCTTGTGCACCGTCTGGCCGAGGAACGACGGCAGGGCCGCGAAGCCCGCGACAGGCACCACGATCAGGCCGCCGATCACGGCGCCGAGGCCCAGCGTCGCACCTTCGAGGAAGACGCTGCGCGTCACCGGAGCGTCGGCGAGACCCTGCTGATCGGCCGTCGTTGTCTCTTCGACCTCCACTGTCTCACGGCGCTCGGGCTCCACCGTGATCGGCTCCGCGCGGAGCTCGCGGGTCGCGTCGCGCGCCCAGAGGATCCCGAAGACGATGGCGATCGCGGCGCCGATCGACGAGATCAGGAGCGGATCGATGATCAGCCCGACGAGGACGACGACGATGCCGATCGCGAAGCCAATGGGCCACAGCGAGGGCGGCGGCAGATGCGCTTCCTCGTGGAGCGACTCCTGCTCGGTGTCGGTACTCGGCTGCTCGGGCTCCACCAACCCGAAGTCTTATCGCAATAGCCGGTCTTGCGGAGGGAGAACTAACCCAGGCCGTACTCGGTCCAGCGGCGCCTGACGAGCTCCTTGATCTCCGGGCTCATCTCGATCTCCTCGGGCCACGGCCGAGCGCCCTCCTCGGGCCACTTCGCGGTCGCGTCGATGCCGAGCTTGCCGCCGAAGAACTGCCGCTCGGGCGCGTGGTCGAGGTGGTCGAGCGGGCCCTCGGAGAGGATCACGTCGCGCTTCGGGTCGACGTTCGCGCCGGCGTAGAAGAGCACCTGCTCGTAGTCGTGCACGTCGACGTTCGCGTCCACCACGACGATGCACTTCGTGAGGCTCAGCATCCCGAGCCCCCAGAGCGCATGCATGACCTTCGCCGCGTGCCCCGGGAACTGCTTGCGGATCGAGACGAGGCAGCAGTTGTGGAACGCTCCGGCGATCGGGAGGTCGTAGTCGACGATCTCCGGCAGGGTCGTGCGCACGGCCGGCAGGAAGATCCGCTCGGTCGCCTTGCCGAGCCACGCGTCCTCCTGCGGCGGCTTGCCCACCACGATCGACGGGTAGATCGCGTCCTTGCGCATCGTCATGGCCGTGACGTGGAAGACGGGGAACGGCTCCGCGGCGGTGTAGTAGCCGGTGTGGTCGCCGAACGGCCCCTCCTGGCCGACCTCGTCCTTCTCGATGTAGCCCTCGAGCACGATCTCGGCCCGGGCCGGGACCTCGACGCCAACGGACACGCCTTTGACGAGCTCGACGGGCTCGCCGCGCAGGAAGCCGGCCATCATCAGCTCGTCGACGTGCTTCGGCAGCGGCGCGCTCGCCGAGTAGGCGGTGATCGGGTCGAGCCCGAGCGCTACGGCGACCTCGATGCGTCCATCGGTCGCGAGATAGTCGGCGCGGCCGTCCTTGTGGATCTGCCAGTGCATGAAGGTCGTGTTCCGGTCGATGACCTGCATGCGGTACATGCCGACGTTGCGGCCGCCGGTATGCGGGTCGTGCGTGATCACGGCCGGGAGCGTGATGAACGGCGCCGGGTCGCCTGGCCAGCACCGCTGAATCGGGAGGAGGCCGAGGTCGACGTCGTCGCCCTGCAGCACGATGTCCTGGCACGCGCCCTTGCCGACCGTCTTCGGTCGGGAGTCTGCGACGGACTTGAGCTTGAGGAGCCCGCGCACCTTCTCGCGTAGCCCCTCGGGCGGCTCCATCTCGAGGACGTCGGCGACCTTCTGCGCGACGTCGTCGAGGCGCTCGACCCCGAAAGCGAGACACATCCGCCGCTCGGTGCCGAACTGGTTGATCAACAGTGGATGTTCTGAGCCCTTCGGTTTCTCGAACAGCAGCGCCGGCCCGCCGGCCTTGATCGTGCGGTCGACGATCTCCGTGATCTCGAGGTCGGGATCGACCTCGGCCGAGACGCGGACGAGCTCGCCCTCGCGCTCGAGCAGCGCGATCCAGTCGCGGAGGTCCTTCACAGGCACGGCGCGAGTCTACGGACGGACGATCTAGTGCAGGTGTGCGTAGCCGGTGGCCTGCGGCGCGTTCCACGTGTGCGGAGCGAGGATCCAGTCGAACGCAGGCCCGGACAGAGGGGCATGCGGCGGCACATAGATCCGCATCGCGAACCGCACCGATCGTCGCGGCCCGATCGAGCCGACGGGCCGGCAGTTCAGCACGAAAGCCTGCGCGGGGGCGAGACCGATCTGCTCCGTGTAGACCGGGCAGCTCCGGCCGAAGGTGAAGGGGTGTCGGCTGCGGTTCGTCAGCACGATCGTGTACGAGAGCCAGGCGCCGCGCCGCCCGATGAATCCCGGCTGGTCTCCCTCGACCGGGAGGTGCGCAGCAGAGACCATCCGCGCTCGTAGCGGAAGCTCGGAGCGAACCGTGCCCTGCGGGATGACCGGCGTGAACCGGGTGGCGCTCAGGGTGGAACCCGAGTTGCCGTAGCAGGGCGGTGCACCGAGCGGCCGTCGGCCGCCGCCGATCCGGTTCTGCGGCATCCGGATCGTCCCGCCGCCCGGCGCGATGAGGACGAGCGCCGTCGGAGGCTGGCCGGGGTTCCCGTTGTCGCTCGACCCGCGACCGCACCAGGTCGACCAGAACAGGCCGACCGAGGCCCAGCCTCCCGGCGCAAGCGCACGGAGCGAGCTACGCGGCGGCGCGAGCGGATCGGGCGTGAAGAAGCCGACCTGGCCGCGAGTCTCCCGCCACTTCGACGTCGCGCCGGCAAAGGAGAGCTTCGGCCTGCCGACGAGCGCGCACGGACTGGAGCTCCGGTTGCGGATCTCGATCGTGCCGGCGAGATTCGAAGTCGCTCCCTGAAGGCCGAGCGTCGCCCCGAGTTGCGAGGCCTTGCAGGCGGGCGCGAGCGGCGGATTGGCCGACGCGAGCTGAGGCCGCGTCGGAAGCCAGGGCACGTCGCCGGAGGCTCCTCCGGAGCCGAACGCGAGGACTCCACCGGTCGCGGCTCCCACGGCGAGAAGCAGCGCGGCCGCCACCAGCAGCCTCCGTCGGCGCGCGCGCTGCTTTGCCTCCGCTATCAGCGGGTCGAGTTCGAGCGGCAGCGCAGGCGTGTGCGCCAACATCGCGCTAGTTGTACTAGCACCAGTCGGTCGGTGTCAAGCGTTGCTAGCTGTCGCGGCGGCGCTGTTTGGCGACCCAGTGGGTCAACTCGCCTAGCGCGATCACGAGGACGAACACGAGGCCGGTGCCGAGCATGATCTCGACGACCTTGCTCCCCTCCTGCGCAGCCGTCTCCTCGGCGAACAGCAAGTGGAACATCCCGGCGAACACAGCCGGAATCTAGCTCACTCTCCGGGCCGCGTGCGCCGCGAGCGCCGCGTCGACGGCCTCGTCGCCCGCCGCGGAGCGCGCCTCCGCGTCGAGCGGCTGCCAGTCGGCGTGGAGCCGGAGGGCCGTTCGCGCCTCGTCGAGCTCGCCGCGCCCAAGGAGAGCCGCGGTTGCCGCCCAGAGCGACCCGTCTCCATCGGACTCCTCCGCGCGAACCTGGCTGCACAGCGAGATGAGCTCCGCGAGATCGGCAACCGCGGCCACGTCGTGCAGAGCAGAGATGCGGGCGACACCGTGCGCGTAGAGGTAGTCGCCGAGCAGGAGCGCAGTGTCGTCGTCGGCCGGCGCGAACAGGCGCGGCCGGCCGTAGTGCACGAGGTAGCCCTCGTAGATCGTCTCGAGCCCGAGCGCGTAGCGCGTTTCGCCGAGCGGCGAGAAGACGGGGTCGCGGTCGCGCTCCTTCTCCGGCAGGAGGCATTCGGCCCAGAGCGTGCTCTCGGCGGCCGCGTCGACGGCCATCGTCTCCCAGACGTCAGCGAGCAAAGCCGGCCACCGCCGCGACCGTGCGCTCGATCTCCTCGTCGCCGTGGGCGGTCGAGGGGAAGAGCGCCTCGAACTGCGACGGCGGGAAGTAGACGCCCTGCTCGAGCAGATGCCGGAAGAGGGCGCCGAAGCGGTCGATGTCGCAGGCCTGCGCCTCCTCGAAGTTGCGCACCGGTCCGTCGGTCATGAAGAGGGTGAGCAGCGCGCCCACCCGCTGCACGCGGCCGAACGGCGCGAGCCCTTCCGCGAGGAACGCCGCCCGCGCCTCGAGCGCCTCGTAGACGGCGGGATCGCGCAGCCGTCGCAGCACGGAGAGACCCGCGGCGGTCGCGAGGGGATTCCCCGCCAGGGTCCCCGCCTGGTAGACGGGCCCTGCCGGTGCGAGCAGATCCATGATCTCGGCCCGCCCGCCGAACGCCGCGAGCGGCAGCCCACCGCCGACGATCTTCCCCAGCACCGTCAGGTCCGGGAGCACGCCGAACCGCTCCTGCGCGCCGCCGCGCGCGACCCGGAAGCCGGTGATCACCTCGTCGAAGATCAACAGCGCGCCCGAGACATCACACAGCCGGCGCAGCGTCTCGAGGTAGCCCGGCTCGGGCGGGACGACGCCCATGTTCGCCGCGACCGGCTCGACGACGATCGCCGCGAGACCTTCGCCGTGGCGCATGACCGCCTCGGCCGCCGCGTCGAGGTCGTTATACGGGACGACGATCGTGTCGGCCGCCGCGCCCGTGGGGACGCCCGGCGAGGCCGGGATCCCGAGCGTCGCGAGGCCCGAGCCGGCGCTCGCGAGCAGCGCGTCGGCGTGGCCGTGGTAGCCGCCGGCCGTCTTGAGGATCCGGTCGCGCTTCGCGAACGCGCGCGCGAGCCGGAGCGCGGTCATCGACGCCTCGGTCCCGGAGGAGACGAGACGCACCTTCTCGACCGAAGGCACCGCGTCGACGATCTCCGCCGCGAGCTCGACCTCCGCCTCGGTCGCGGTCCCGAAACTCGTGCCGCGCTGCGCCGCCTCGCGGACGGCCTCCACCGTCTCGGCGTCGACGTGACCGAACAGCAGCGGCCCCCACGACATGACCCAGTCGAGCAGCCGCCGCCCGTCCTCGGTCTCGATGTACGCGCCCTCGCCGCTGCGGACGAAGAGCGGCTCGTCGAGGCCGACCCCGCGCATCGCCCGCACGGGCGAGTTCACGCCGCCGGGGATCAGCTCGAGCGCGCGACGGTAGAGAGCGGAACGTTCGGTCAGAGCCACGCCGCGAGGTCGCGCGTCCAGTAGCTGACGATCAGGTCGGCGCCGGCGCGCTTGATCGCCGTCAGCGACTCGAGCGCCGCCGCGCGCTCGTCGAGCCAGCCGGCACGCGCGGCCGCCTTGACCATCGCATACTCGCCGGAGACGTTGTAGGCCGCGAGCGGCACCTGGAACGCCTCGCGCGCGGCGCGGATCACGTCGAGATAGGGGAGCGCCGGCTTGATCATGATCGCGTCGGCTCCCTCGGCGAGGTCGATCTTGCACTCGCGCAGAGCCTCCCGAACGTTGGCGGGATCCATCTGGTACCCGCGCCGGTCGCCGAACGCGGGCGCGCTGTCGGCCGCCTCGCGGAACGGGCCGTAGAACGCAGAGGCGTACTTGGCCGAGTAGGCAAGGATCGGCGTCGTCTCGAAGCCGTGGTCGTCGAGCGACTCGCGGATCGCGCCGACGCGGCCGTCCATCATGTCGCTCGGCGCGACGATGTCGGCCCCGGCCTCGGCGTGGCTGACCGCGGTGCGGGCGAGCAGCTCGAGGCTCCGGTCGTTGTCGACGTCGCCGTCGACCACCACGCCGCAATGACCGTGCAACGTGTACTCACAGAGGCAGACGTCGGTGAGCAGCACAAGTTCTGGAAAGCGCGGCCGCAACGCCCGCAGCGCCTGCTGGACGATTCCGTCGTCCTCCCACGCTCCGGTCGCCTCCTCGTCCTTCTCCGCCGGGACGCCGAAGAGCATTACCGCGCGGACGCCGCTGACCCCCAGTCCCTCGACCTCACGCAGCAGCCCGTCGACGTCGAAGCGCGCCATGCCCGGCAGCTCCTCGTTCGCGAGCGGCTCGGGCGCGACGAACAGCGGCATCACGAACTGGTCGAGCGAGAGCCGCGTCTCGCGCACGAGCCCGCGCAGCGGAGCCGTGCGGCGAAAGCGACGGAGCCGGGTGACCGGGAACGAGCTCACGCCGGGATGGTACGCCGAAACAGCCGCGTAGAATTGACCCGCCGTGGCTCGAGTCGGCACCGGAGTTGTCGCGATCTTCCTGGCCGCGATCCTCGTGGCCTCGGGGCCGAGCGCGGCTTCAAAGCCCGCGCGCCCGTGGTTCAACTGGCTGCACATGACCAGCGCGAAGGACGGCTACGCGCTCAGTGGCCGGGATTACCTCCACTACCGGCTTCTGCGCACAACGGACGGCGGCCACCTCTGGCACCAGATCACGTCGCTCCGTCCGAGCAGCACGCCGGACATCCAAGGTACGACGATCCTGTTCTCGCGCGGCGTCGGCCAGCACGGCTTTGCCGTCGAGCGCAGCGACAACTCCGGCCGTACCTGGACCGAATCGCTGCCGGTCCGTAATTCGCCTGTTCTCGGTGCGGGCACTCCGCGCTTCGTCGACCGGCAACATCTCTACGTCGACGTCCCGGAAGGAGCTGCTGCCGGCTCAGAGGGAGAAGCTCTCTACGCGAGCAGCGACGGCGGACATCGCTGGCGCCTCGTGACTCAGACCCACGTCAACCACCAACGGCCGAGAGGCCTCCCCTTCGGCTGCGACAAGAGCGGCTTCGGCTTCGTCACACCGAACCGGGGCTGGGCCGGCGGCTATTGCGCGGGCGGCTTCCCCTTCTTCCTGGGGACGCACGATGGTGGACGCCAGTGGCATCGGCAGACTCTTCCAGGCGCCCCGAGGAGCTGCTCCTGCGAGACCTCGGCTCCGGTCTTCTTCAGCCGGCGTATCGGCGTGGTCTGGATCAGCGGCGAACACAACAACGGTGCAGGCCGATGGTTTGCACGCGTCTACTGGACGGCCGACGGCGGCGACCACTGGCGCGGAAGCCGCCCGACCAGCGGTCGGACGAGTCCCGTCGACGTCGTGAGCCGAAAGGTCGTCTGGCTCTTCGGCCGGCTTGCCGCCGACCCGCCGAGCTTCCCGCGACTGTTCCGCACCACCGACGCCGGACGAACTTGGCAATCGCTACACGTCCCCATGGCGGTCAGCGCCAACGACGAACTTGACGCGGTCGACGCCACGCTCGGCTACGCGGCGTCGGGAGCCCGGCTGTGGCGCACGACCGACGGCGGGCACCGCTGGACGACGATCCACGCCGTCATCGCACAGAAGTAGGGCTCCGCCTCGATCAGGAAGCGGGAGCGGGCGGCGTCTTCGGCGGCGCCGGCTTGTCCTCGCCCAGCGGCTCGAGGTCGATCTCCATGAGCGGCGCGTCCGTCGGCCACTTCTGGAGCTCGATCCGCTCGGCGAAGAACTCCCACGCGGCGCGACCGGCGGCCAGCAAGGGGAGCGCGACGAGGATCCCCGCGAAGCCGTAGATCTCGCCGCCGGCCAGCAGGCCGAAGATCACGAGCAACGGATGGAGGCGCAGCGAGTGGCCCATGACCTTCGGCACGACGACGTGGCCCTCGAGCTGCTGGATGCCGAGGAAGAGCAGCGCGACCCAGACGGCCGAGAGCGGGTCATGGACGAGCGCGTAGAGCACGGGTGGGATCGCGCCCAGCCACGGCCCGATGTACGGGATGAGCTCGGTCACGGCCGCCCACGCGCCGAACGCGGCCGCGTACCGGTCCCCGTTCGGCACGGCGCCCACGACCCCGAGGATCCAGAGCCCGAGCCCGACGCTCACGCCGATGATCAGCGAGAGGAAGAGCTGGCCCCTGACGTAGCTCGCGACCGCCTGCTCCATCCGCACGATCAGGCCGCCGCGGCCGTGCGGCGGGAATCGTCGGTCGACCGCCTCCGTCAGCCGCTGCATGTCGAGCAGCATGTAGATCGAGACGACGACCAGGAGAACGGCGTCGAAGAGCAGCGTCACGACCGTGAGCCCCGCCCCTTCCGCCCAGTGCAGAGCCCGGGTCGTGTACTTCTGGACGTCGGCCGTCCCGACCTGGTCGAGGAACTTCCGGCCTTCCTTCTCGACGTGGATGCTGCCCAGGTGGTTGTGGTCGAGCCAACCCTGTAAGCGCGCGAGATCCTGCTGGGCGCCGGTCCGGGGCGGGTGTCCGGAGTCGACCGTAAAGTACTTGTCCACTCGGTGGGCGGCGTTGCGGGTCTGCTGCACGACCACCAGGGCGAGAGCGAGGATCGCCAGTGCCACGACTGCTGCGAAGGCGAGATAGACGAGCGCTACCGCTCCCCCGCGCGGGACCTTCGCCCGCCCCAGCCCCCGGACGAGCGGGTTGAGCAGCAAGGCGATGAGCAGCGACACGAGGAAGAGGAACAGGACGTGACGCACGGCTCCCGCCACCGTCCAGACGAGCAGCAGCAGCAGTGGCAGCAGCACCAGCTGCGTCCAGCGCGGGATCTCGATCCGTACCGGCCCCGACGGCGGCATCCCAGCGATGGTAGAGAGGGCATCGGAAGCGCCTTTCACGGAAATCTGGCGCTGGACCTCTGGGAAGAGCCTCGGTCGTGCGATAAGGTGCCGCGCGACATGCCGTCCTCGCGCCCCACACGGAGGCGGCGGGTCGAACGCCGGCAGGCGCGCCATGCGCGCCGGGCGCGTTTGGTCGCCCTCCTCGTCGTACTCGCTGCGGTCTTCCTCGT
>Ga0126381_100003780_pt1 | contig 16413 bp, 12 predicted proteins | sample PanSoiMetPlot_28_FD_96465 | JGI IMG/M metagenome (GOLD analysis project Ga0126381, IMG submission 96465) | Tropical forest soil microbial communities from Panama - MetaG Plot_28 | ecosystem: Environmental > Terrestrial > Soil > Tropical forest > Bulk soil | place: Panama | collected 2016-02-17 | reverse complement strand
CGCCGACCCCATAGAACACGGCGTGCGGCCGACCCGAACGCAGGCGGCAATCCAGCAATTTCTACGTAACGATCCCGCAATTGCCACATTCGTATTGTATGTCGTGGGCGTCAGCAGCTGTCAGCGGGTTAGGGATTTTCGATGACGGAATTTGGCGATGCCTGACTGCTGACGCCCACGACATACAATGCGAATGTGGCAATTGCGGGATCGTTACGTAGAAATTGCTGGATTGCCGCCTGCGTTCGGGTCGGCCGCACGCCGTGTTCTATGGGGTCGGCGAGAATGTACGTTTTGGGTGATGGTAAACTAGACGGATGAGTCCCCTGTCCTTTTCCATATATCTTGCTTATCTTTCCGATCCTGACGGCAACAAACAGTGCCTGCTATATCGCATTCCAGCTGCCTGAATTATCGCAGATCAAATTGAGGAGGCCGCCTTTTCCAGGCGGTCCTCGCGCGCCGGCAGAACCTGGCTCGGCGCAATTGAATCATAGGCTAATCTGATTGCTTCCTGGTCTACGTGTGAAATCGGAACGAGGGATTCGGCATCACGTTGTCGGAAAGCTCCGTCATTATCTCACCCACTTTCTTCGCGAACAGCAGAGTGACGGGAAGACGCGTGATGCCGTCGCTGGAATTCCAATTCATCTTGGACAGCGTGAGTATTTCCCTGGATCGCGCTTCGATGTCCGTAGGGCCTGCCGATCCTATCTGAATCGGAGCCGGAATGTGAGCCCCCGGAAATTCGTCCCACCAGGGCACGTATCCGCTGGTGAACAAATAGGACTCGCCTTCGATCTGGCAGAGAGTGCCACGCCAGGGTTCTTCCGTGCCCTTCCGGACCAAGCGAAAGGACGTCTGCCGCAGCCACACGAGATCGCAGTTGGCACGATGTCTTTCGTCCCTTCGCGGAAGCCTTCCTCCTCCTCCGGCTGGTACATCGACGTCTTGTGCACGACGACGCGTTTCGGCTTTACGCCTGTACGCAATTCGTAGCCGTGTAAGATGTCCCGCATCATCGCGAACGCCTGGGCCTTATTTAGATACGGCTGACGGTCTCTTCGCTGATCGTGGTCGATGTGGGCGCCTTTCAGGCAGAACGGTTCGTGGTCCGACGAGAACGCCTGAGCTACGCTTGCATAGACGAGGTGACCTCCACGCTTCTTAAGGTGATGGAACGATACCCCGATAAAGCAGACCCCGTCCGGCAAATCAGCCGGCCGCCAGGGCAGACCGCCGGCCTTGTAATAGAGCGCCGTCGCGATATTCCACGCCCGCGTGGCTTGGCTATGGCCAGTGTCTTCCGGTCGGTCAATTGTGCCCCGGCGCAGTACCTGGATCGGCACCGCATTTTCGTACTTGTGCACCTTTGCCTTGAGCGCTCGATAAAACGAGCGGAAGAGCAGGTCTTCGGCGGTCGTGCGTAGCGCCTCCGCCTCTACGAGTTCCTCTTCCGTAGGCGCAAACAAATCGCCTTGCAGGTTTTCCTCCTCGCGCTTGAGGATCTCCAAGGCCCTGCGTTCCTTGGTGGAGAGTTCAGGATTTGGACGCGCAGGTCCCCCAACGCATCCGGTATGCACACGACGATGCAGTCGGGACGGACGTCGCCGAACATGCTGCTGATGGGACCCTCGAAGAGTTCCACCAATGCGTCGAACTCGGCCGCTCTCATGTGCTCGCGGAACAGCCGGTCGTGCTGGGACTTGTCGATCGCCCTCACGAACTGAGGGTCGATCTCGAACCTTGCCCCGAGCGCCTTCTCACTCCCCGGCCAGTCGCGGAAACGCCGCGCATTGCGCTCCCGGGCCGGCCTGAAGGCCACCATGCTCGCGATCCAAGCGCGCGCCGCACCTACTTCGTCAGCCAATCCGACCAGTCCCACACGGATAGTCCGCAGTCCGCGGTGGTCCGCAGGACCGTTCGCCGCGAGCGCCCGGCGGGGATCGAGATCTCACCGCCCGTTGCTGAACTGCAGCTCAGGCTCAGGCAGGCATTTGATCTTTATCGCCGTCGCCATCGATCAACCCTTCTTCTGGAACGTCGAGAGAAACGAAAGCGCCTTCGAGCAGAAGATCCTCGATGGTGGGTTCTGCCTCGAATCGGCAACCGGGAACATTAAACGAACTTATCCCTAAATGTAGCGCAAGGAAAGCACTATCCTCCAAAATGTAGGGTTACGGAAGCCTGCTCACAGGCATGCTTCCTGCTCTGCATTTCGGGCAAAGCGCGGTCCGTCGGCGCGAGGCCGACCTTGAAGGGGGTGCTGGCGCGTATCGGCGACCATGTTCTCGACCTTGCGCATGTCCGTCGCGGACGCATCAGCCGACGTGCAACAGCACAAGCTGTTCTCGCCACCCAACTCCCACGGCGCAGACGTCTGAGCCGCAGCGGGACTTGAAATCAAGCGGCTCTCGGTGTGCAAGGGGTAAAATGACGCCCGGTGCGCTCTGGTTGCAAGAGGACCCGCATAGTGACGCCGTTTATGGTTCGCCATGTCAGCGCTGAGACCCCGGAACGCCGACAAGGGTCAAGCTTGCGACGCAATCAGCGGTAATGAGATGCATGCCCTGGCCAGTTTGATTCACAAGCCTGAGGTTAATCTGACACGACCAGGGCGGGCGGTCTGTACGCCAGTGGCTTCCTTATGGCTTGACGCGCGATTTGCCGCTTCCCATTTGCGGCGAGGTCGGCGGCTTGTGTGCTACCGAAATCATCAGCCACGTCGGCGCCGCGCTGAGCTAGAGTTGGCGTCGTTAGTCGCCTTCGTGGGGCGCGCGTGCTAGCCTCTGTTGTAAATCTGCTGAAAAAAGACAGCGATAACAGCGAAATTTGTTCGATCAAAGCACGCGCGCACCCAGCGGCGCAGCTCAGGTTTTGGGGTCATGCATATCCGCAACATCGCGATCATTGCCCATGTCGACCATGGCAAGACGACCCTGGTCGACGCGATGCTGCGCCAGAGCGGCACGTTCCGGGCCAATCAGCAGGTTGTCGAACGCGCTCTCGATTCGAACGAACTCGAGCGCGAGCGCGGCATCACGATCCTTGCCAAATGCACCTCCGTGGTGTGGCGGGATGTCCGGATCAACATCGTCGACACTCCCGGGCACGCCGATTTCGGCGGCGAGGTCGAGCGCATCTTGGGGATGGTCGACGGAGTGCTCGTGCTGGTCGACGCCGCCGAGGGTCCGATGCCGCAGACCAAATTCGTCCTCGGCAAGGCGCTGAGCCAAGGTCTGCGGCCGATCGTCGTCATCAATAAGGTCGATCGGCCGGAGGCCCGCGTTCAAGAGGTGCACAACGAGATCTTCGATTTGTTCGCAGTGTTGGAGGCGACCGAGGCGCAGCTCGACTTTCCGACAGTATTCGCCTCCGGCCGGGACGGCTGGGCGACCGTTGATATCACTGCACCTCGAAGCAATTTGACGCCGCTCTTTGAGCTGATCCTGGCGCATGTCCCGCCGCCTGTTGCCGACCCGGGCGCACCGTTCTCGATGCTGGCGACGACGCTGGAGTACGATCCGTATCTCGGCCGGGTGCTGACCGGGCGCATCCATTCCGGGGTGGCCCGCCTCAACATGTCCGTCAAGTCGTTGAGCCACGACTGCCGGGTCATCGAGCAATCGCGGCTGACCAAATTGCAGGCGTTTCGCGGGCTCGAACGCCGGCCGATCGAAGAAGCCCGGGCGGGCGATATCATTGCCGTCGCCGGCCTTACGCTGACCACGGTCGCCGACACGATCTGCGCGCCGGAGGTCACGGTGCCGCTGGGCGCCGATCCGATCGACCCGCCAACCCTGGCGATCACCTTCTCGGTGAATGACAGCCCGCTCGCCGGCCGCGAGGGCACCAAGGTGACATCGCGGATGATCGGCGAGCGGCTGCTCCGCGAGGCGGAGGGTAATGTCGCGATCCGAGTGCGTGAGAGCAGCGAGAGGGATGCCTTCGAGGTGTCTGGGCGCGGCGAGTTGCAGCTCGGCGTGCTGATCGAGACGATGCGGCGCGAGGGTTTCGAGCTGTCGATCTCCCGCCCGCGAGTACTCTTCAAGACCGATCCCTCCACCGGCCAACGGCTCGAACCGATCGAGGAGGTCATCGTCGACGTCGACGAGGAATTCGCCGGCATTGTGGTCGACAAGATGAGCCGCCGCAAAGCCGAAATGCAGGAGATGCGTCCCTCCGGCGGCGGAAAATTGCGGGTGTCGGTTCTCGGGCCCACGCGCGGTTTGATCGGCTATCAGGGGGAGTTCCTCGCCGATACGCGGGGCACCGGGGTGATGAGCCGGCTGTTCCACGGTTACGCTCCCTTCAAGGGCGCGATCGAAGGGCGCCGCAACGGCGTGCTGGTCTCGAACACCAGCGGATTGGCCGTCGCCTACGCGCTGTGGAACCTCGAAGAGCGCGGGCCGATGTTTGTGGAACCAGGGACCCGGGTCTATCAGGGCATGATCATCGGGGCCCACAGCCGCGGCAACGACCTCGACGTGAACCCGCTCAAAGGCAAGCAGCTGACAAATATACGCACTACCGCCAAGGACGAAGCGGTACGGTTGACCCCGCCGCAGATCATGACCCTCGAGCAGGCGATCGCATACCTAGCCGATGACGAGCTCGTCGAGATCACCCCGCAATCCATCCGCCTGCGCAAGCGGCTGCTCGACCCCAACGATCGCAAGCGCGCCTTCCGCGCCGCCGCCGCGGCGGAGTAAAGCGCGTACCCTCACCCGCCTCGCTGCGCTCGGCCTGAAGGGTGAGGGTGTGTCTCCAGCGCAGCTGAATTTGACATTGCGGATGTGCCAACTATATTCCCCGGCTCCAAACGGACTTCGTGCGTATGAGCAGCAAACGCCAGGAACCCAAATACAAGATCAACAGACGTCTCCAGGTGAATTTATGGGGACGGCCGAAGAGCCCGCTCAACCGCCGCGAATACGGTCCGGGGCAGCACGGCCAGCGGCGCAAGAAGCCTTCGGATTTTGGTACGCAGCTCGCCGCGAAGCAAAAACTGAAGGGCTATTACGCCAATATCGGCGAGCGCCAGTTCCGCCGGCTCTACGAGGAGGCGGTGCGCCGCCGCGGCGACACTGGCGACAATCTGATCGAGCTGCTCGAGCGGCGTCTCGATGCGGTCGTCTATCGCATGAAATTCGTGCCGACACCGTTCGCCGCGCGTCAGCTGGTCAACCACAGGCACGTGCTCGTCAACGGTGAGCGGGTCAATATCCCGTCCTACATAGTGCGCGACGGCGACACCGTCGAACTGACGGCGAAAGCGAAACAGCTCGCGCTCGTGCTCGAGGCGTCACGGTCCGGTGAGCGGGATGTCCCCGATTATCTCGAAATCGACCACGACCGCATGCGGGGCCGCTTTATTCGCGCCCCGAAGCCCACCGATGTCCCTTATCCCGTGTCGATGGAGCCCAACCTCGTCATTGAATATTATTCACGCTGACGCTGCTCATTCCGACCGGTCGAGTTCGGGCCAGCCGGCGCTGCCAGCACAGGCGATCGCGGTGCTCGCTGCGGCTGCTTTCGGGGCGGTTGCGGCGCTTGTTCCCGGGTCGGCCTGTCGGGCGGCCGACGAAGGAGCAGGCGCGCAGGTGAAGCCCGTGTTGGCTGAGCACCTCCCGAACGTTCCGGGCAAGAGCGTCACAGCGGTCCTCGTCAGCTATCCGCCGGGCGCCAAGTCTGGCAAGCATCACCACGCCGGCAGCGTACTCGTCTACGTGCTGTCGGGCGCGATCCGGTCCGAAACCTCCGCGACCGGGCCGGCTAGGGTCTACAGGGCAGGGGAGAGCTTCTTCGAACCGCCGGGCAGCGAGCACCTGGTCAGCGAGAATGCCAGCACGACCGAGCCGGCAAGCCTGCTCGCGGTGTTCGTTGCCGATGAAGGCGCGCAACTCACCATTTTCGACAAATGACCACGCCGCGGTGACCGCGGCTTTTTCCGTTGCACGATCGCCTTCCTGTTCGACACTGATGAGAGAACGCCCGCTTCCGGCGGTTGCTATCTCGACAGGCGATTGCGATGCTTATCCTGCACCTCTCGATCGTCCTCCTACTGATCCTCGTCAACGGCGTCTTCGCGATGGCCGAGATTGCGCTGGTCTCGGCGCGCAAGGCGCGCCTGGTGGCGCTCGCCGAAGCGGGCGATTCGGGCGCCGAGGCGGCGCTCGAATTGAAAGCCGATCCCTCGCGACTCCTTTCGACTGTGCAGATCGGTGTCACCTTGATCGCTGTCCTCTCCGGCACCTTCGGCGAGGCCACTTTGGGTGACAGGCTGGAGCGCGAGCTCGCCGCCCATAGCGGTCTGATCGCTCAATACGCTCACGTGGTCAGCATGGCGGTTGTAGTGATCGGGATCTCATATTTTTCGCTGATTCTCGGCGAACTCGTCCCGAAGCGGATAGCGCTTCTCCATCCCGAGCGCATCGGGGCGGCGCTCGCCCGATTGATGCGGGCGATTGCCCGGGCGGGAGCGCCGATCGAATGGTTCTTGAGCGCCTCAACCGATTTCGTCCTTCGACTGCTGCCGGTGCGGAGCACAGGGGCCGTTCCGGTGACGGATGAAGAGATCAGCTTTATGCTGCGCGAGGGGGCCGCGACCGGGCATATACCTGAAGCCGAGACAGCGATCGTCGAGATGGCACTGCGGCTCGGCGACCGCCGGGCAAGCGCGGTCATAACGCCGCGGACACAAATCGAGTGGCTCGACCTCGACGACTCTGAGGAGGAGAACCGGCGCAAGATCCGAGAGAGCGCGTATTCCCGGTTTCCTGTCGTGCAGGGGGGCTCGCAACAGGTCATCGGGATTGTCCAGGCCAAGGATCTATTGGCCGCGTGCCTCGCCCGCCAGCCTCTCGACCTGCGCGCGGCGACGCGGCCGCCGCTCTATCTACCCAACACGGTCACGGTGCTGCGAGTCCTTGAAGTGTTCAAAACTTCCGGCGAGCCGATGGCACTGATCGTAGACGAGTATGGCGACCTCGAAGGACTGGTCACCCCGAGTGACATCCTCGAAACATTAGTCGGCGATATTCCCGGCTCGCCTGACGCCGACCAGCGCATCGTGCGACGCGATGACGGGAGCTGGTTGATCGACGGCCTAGTCGGGCTCGACGAATTGAAGCAGGTGCTGGGGATTTCCCGTTTGCCGGGCGAGGACCCAGACTTTCACACCCTGGGCGGCTATCTGATGGCGCGTCTCAATCGTGTGCCATTGGAAGCCGACCGGATTACAACCGGAGATTGGCGTTTCGAGGTGGTCAAGATGGACGGTCGCCGCGTCGATCGGGTACTGGTGACGCCGGTCAAGGGCCCAAATCGGCGTTGAAAGGCCTATCATCGAAGAAGCTCGAGCATCGAGGGAAGTTTTTGGCCGAGCTACAAGGAAGCCGCACCTCGTGACGAGCCGTACTCACCGCATGCCCTTCGGAACCGAGCTGCAAGCCGATGGAACGGTTCGCTTCCGCCTCTGGGCGCCCCTCCACCAGGAGGTGAAGATCGAGCTCGACGGCGAGACGATGGCGATGGAGGGCGTCGAGGAGGGCTGGCACCAGCTCATCACAGATCGCGCTCAAGTCGGCTCGCGATACCGCTTCGTGCTGCCGGACGGGCTGCGCGTACCGGACCCCGCCTCGCGCTATCAGCCGGCGGATGTGCATGGCCCAAGCGAAGTGATCGACCCCGCGGCCTACGTTTGGCGCGACGCTGGTTGGACTGGCCGCCCGTGGCCGGAGGCGATAGTCTACGAGCTGCACATCGGCGCTTTCACGCCGCAGGGCACTTTCCGGGCCGCGATCGCCAAACTCGAGCACTTGGCCGCGCTCGGCGTTACCGCGATCGAAATCATGCCGATCGGCGACTTCCCGGGCCGGCGAAACTGGGGCTATGACGGCGTCCTGCCTTATGCGCCGGACTCCTCGTACGGGCGGCCGGAAGACCTTAAGGCGCTGGTCGAAGCAGCGCACATCCGCGGGCTGACGGTGCTGCTCGACGTCGTCTACAACCATTTCGGCCCGGAAGGCGCCTACATCCACGCGATTGCGCCGCAAATTTTCACCGACCGTCACGACACGCCATGGGGCGCGGCAATCAATTTCGACGGCCCCAACAGCCGCCCGGTTCGCGAATTCGTCATCCACAACGCCCTCTACTGGCTCGAGGAATTCTATCTCGACGGCCTGAGGCTGGATGCGGTCCATGCGATTGTCGACGACAGCCCAAAGCATCTGCTCGAAGAGCTTGCTGAGCGGGTCCGCGCAGCAGCGCCTCACCGCCAAGTTCACCTGATATTGGAAAATGAAGAAAACCAGAGTCAGCATCTCCTGCGGGGCGATAATGGCCAGCCGCATTGGTACACCGCGCAGTGGAACGATGACGTCCACCACGTGCTGCACGCCGCCGCGAGCGGCGAGACAAAGGGTTATTACGCCGACTACAACGGCGACACAAACAAGCTGGGTCGTGCCCTGGCGGAAGGTTTCGCGTTCCAAGGCGAGCTAATGCCGTATCGGGGCCGGCCGCGCGGTACGCCGAGCGCCAATCTGCCCCCGATCGGGTTTGTCTCCTTCGTTCAGAACCACGACCAGGTGGGGAACCGAGCGTTTGGTGATCGGGTGACTGATTTCGCGCCGGTTGCAGCGGTGCGGGCGATCACGGCGGTCTATCTCCTGCTGCCGCAGATCCCGATGTTGTTCATGGGCGAGGAATGGGGCGCGGCGCAGCCCTTTCCGTTCTTCGGCGATTTCGGGCCAGACCTCGCCGATGCAGTACGCGATGGACGGCGTGAGGAGTTTGCCCGTTTCCCGGAATTTCGGGATCGAAAAATGCGAGAGCGCATTCCTGACCCGATGGCCGAAGCGACGTTCGCCTCGGCCAAGCTCCGCTGGGATGATATCGAGCGGATGCCGCACGCCGAGTGGCTGGATTGGTATCGGCGGATACTGGCGGTGCGACGTGCCGAGATCGTGCCGCATCTGGCCGAGATCCGTACAGGAGGGCGGTACGAGGTGCTCGGCGCCGGGGCGGTCCTTGTGCGCTGGACCCTCGGCGCTAGCCGCATGCTGGTCTTGGCCGCCAACCTAGCCGCGGGTCCTGCGACAGGATTTCCGGCGAAAGCGGGCCGAGTGCTGTGGCAAGAGGGCGAGGCCGGCACGGATGACACCCTCGGTCCGTGGGCGGTTCGCTGGTCTGTTGTGGAGACGCTCCGCGATAAGCCGGCCGCCGCCGCTTGAGCCAGCTCGTGGAACGAACGGGATTCGAATCTCAGTCCGACAAGGCCAAGGGCGAGATCATAAAGACCATCGCGACACGAGAGGCGGCAGTGCACGAGCACCTGCCGAAACGAACGAGTATGTCTGAGACTGGGGCGCAGCCCGTCCCTCGGGCGACTTACCGCCTGCAGTTCCACAAGGGGTTCGGTTTCCGGAACGCCGCGGCGCTGGCTCCCTACCTGGCGCGGCTCGGCATCAGCCACGTCTATGCCTCGCCGTACCTGAAGGCGCGAGCGGGCAGCACTCATGGCTATGACATCGTCGACCATGGCCAGCTCAACCCGGAACTCGGCGACGAAGCGGATTTCCGCGACATGGTGGCGGCATTTCGCAATAACGGTCTCAGTCAGGTGCTCGATTTCGTACCCAACCATATGGGCGTCGGCGGCGCCGATAATCCGTGGTGGCTCGACGTGCTGGAGTGGGGCCCTGCGTCCGAATACGCGCGCTGGTTCGACATCGATTGGGACCCGGATCGACGCTATCTGCATGACAAGCTGCTGGTGCCACTCCTCGGCGACCAGTATGGGGTGGTGCTTGAATCGGGCCAGCTCGTGCTTCGTTTCGACCCGGAGAGCGGCGGCTTTGCCGTGTGGGCATATGACACGCACAAGCTGCCAATCAATCCTCTGCATTACTGTCGCGTGCTCGGCAACGAGCACCCGGAGCTCGAGCGGCTGGGTGACGCCTTCTCCAGCCTCGCGGACTGGCGCCCTCGTGCTGCACAGCGCGCCAAGGATTTGCAAGCCGAGCTCGCTTCGCTGGCGCGAGAGCGCAGCGACGTCCCGGAAGCGTTGGCGGCGGCGGTAAACCGCATCAATGGCGAGCCCGGTAGGCTCGAGAGTTGGCGTGAGCTGGACGCACTAATTCAGGATCAGCATTGGCGCGCGGCACATTTCCGCGTCGCGGCGGACGACATCAATTATCGGCGTTTCTTCAACATTAACGAGCTCGCCGGCTTGCGGATGGAACTGCCGGAGTTGTTCGACCACGCCCATCGTCTCGCTTTCGAGCTGCTGCGCGACGGGGTATTGGACGGGCTGCGCATCGACCACGTCGACGGGCTGCTCGACCCAAAGGGTTATTTGCTGCGTCTGCGCGAAAATGCGCCGCGCCCTTTTTATCTCGTAGTCGAGAAAATCCTCGCCCGGCACGAGGCTTTGCGCGAGGAGTGGCCGGTCGAGGGTACGACCGGTTATGAATTCGCCAATCTCGTTCTCGGTCTGCTGGTCGATCCGTCCGGCGAAGACGCTTTTACGAAAGCCTACATGGCCTTTGCTGACGAGCACGCGGGCTTCGACGAGATCATCCGCGACTGCAAGATCCGCATCATGCTCAATGAAATGGCGAGTGAACTCAACGTGCTTGCTCGCGATGCGGGACGGATCGCGCGTCAGAACCCGCGGACCGCCGACTTTACACGCAACATCCTGGAACGCGGCCTCAAGGAGATCGTCGCCTGCTTTCCGGTATACCGCACTTATGTCGATGGCGCTGCCGAACCCACGGAGGCGGATCGGCGGGACATCGATTGGGCGGTGGCGCAGGCGCGGCGGAACGAGGCGGATCTCGACCCGAGCGTCTTCGACTTTTTGCACCGGCTTCTGACGACCGACCTCGTCGCGCAGCCGCGCAGCGGCTTCAGTCGGCAGTCGGTCGTCCGTCTCGCGATGCGGGTCCAGCAATACAGCGGTCCCGTCATGGCGAAGGGGCTCGAGGACACCGCATTCTACCATTACAACCGCTTTGTCGCATTGAACGAGGTCGGCGGTCATCCCGACCATTTCGGAGTGACAATAGCCGCCTTTCACCGGATCAATGCACAGCGCTCCGAACGCTGGCCGCACGCAATGCTGGGCACCTCCACCCACGACACCAAGCGTGGGGAAGATGCCCGCGCGCGGCTCGCACTGCTCTCCGAAATGCCAGAGGAGTGGGCTCGGCAGGTTCAGGCGTGGAGCCGCATTCTGCGCGCACGCCGCGGCGACGTCGAGGGCACCGCACCACCCGACCGCAATGACGAATATCTTTTTTTCCAACTCTTGCTCGGCTCGTGGCCGGCTGAGTTGACCGGCCCGGAAAATCCAGATCCAGACAAATTGCGCTCCTTCGCCGAGCGGGTCGAGGGAGCAATGGTGAAATCCGTGCGCGAGGCAAAGGTGCGCTCCACCTGGGCGTCGCCGAACACGGCCTATGAAGAGGCGGTGCTGGGTTTCGTGCGTGACGCACTCGACATGGCCAGACCCAATGCGTTCCTCAGCGCGTTTTTGCCCTTCCAAGAACGCGTTGCAAAGCTCGGCATCCGGAACAGCCTGGTGCAGACTGCCTTGAAGCTGACTCTGCCGGGCGTGCCTGACATTTACCAAGGTGCCGAGCTCTGGGATCTCAGCCTGGTTGACCCCGACAACCGGCGTCCGGTCGATTACGGAATGCGCGGCGAACTGCTCGAAGAGGTAGCAGCCTCGCCCGACCGCGGCGCGGCGATGCTCGCCATGCTCGAGGATTGGCGAGATGGGAAGATCAAACTCGCCATGATCTCCGCCTTGCTGGAATATCGACGCAATCATCCTGAGCTTTTCACTGATGGAGAATATGAGCCACTTACGGTTGCCGGGCCCAAAGCGGACCAGATCTGCGCCTTTGCCCGTCGCCATGGGGAGGACGTATTGGTCGTGGCCGTAGCCCGCTTTCCTGTGCGCTGGGAGGCCGATCCGGATTGGGACGGAAGCGAGATCTCCTGGCCGCGAGCGGCTTCAGTGACGCATTGGCGTGACGTTCTTACCGGGCACCTGGTGGAGCGCCGCGATGAGCGTGTTGAGGTAAAAACGGTCCTGGGAGGAATGCCCGCCGCGGTCTTTGGGCCAATCGGATGACAACCGTGTGGGGCGGTGAAAACGCACCGCTGCGCGCTACACAATGACAAATCAGCCCGCTGAACGGTCTTTGATCTCAGCCGGCGCGGGAAACAGGTCTCGTGTCCATCCCATCAGCCTGTAGCCAACAAGCCCGGCCCACTCCTTGCCGGCGAGACTGGTGTCGCTCAATCCATCGAGCAGACTGAAATTGGCGCGCAGACCCGTCTGCGGATCGATCCGGTAATCGACCGAGTAGGGGATCACGGCCCAACCCACCGCATCGAACGAAGCAACCGCGCGGGGCATGTGATAAGCCGAGGTAACCAGGATCCAGATATCGCCAGGCGCCGGCCGGATCAGCTCTTTGGCGTAGACGGCGTTTTCATGCGTGCTGCGCGAGCGCTCCTCGAGGACTATGCGCGCCGGGGCGATCCTTTGCTCGACGACAAAGCCCAGCGTGGCCCGGGACTCGGCGAGCCCGACCGGGACAAAACCGCCCTCGCCGCCGACCAGCGCGAGCTTCGCCTCCGGATGCCGGTGGGCCAGCGCAACGCCGGCGAGGACGCGTGCCACTGCGCTGTTGAACACGGTCTCGCCGTAAGACAGCGATAGCGCTGGGTCGACGCCGCCCCCGAGCACAATGATCCCGTCGATCTTTTCGGGCAGCGCGGCCGGCCGCGGCAGCCTTTGTTCCAACGTCATCAGCATCGCCGGCCCGATCGGTGCCACCGCGAGCAGCACGAAACCGACGGCCGAGAGGCCGACCAGCACCCTGCCGCGCCGCCCGCGGGTGAGCAGGAATAGAAGGATTCCGGCCAGCAGGCACAGCAACAGCAGATTGCCCGGCTGCACCGCCGCCCAAACGAGCTTGCCGAAGATGAACATCTACTGCGACCGGAGCGAAGCGGGCGAATAAGAAGTGATCACCGTCCGGTCCTGGCCAGGGCACATTCGCGCGCGAAAATACCCTGCCGCCGAAAGGACCGCGGGCCTATGATGCGGACCGCAACAGACCAGACAGTGGGTACCGGGATGAGCGACATCCACCATTACATCGAAGGCAAGCACGCCGAGGGGACGGGCGGGCGCTGGGGCGATGTGTACAATCCGGCGACCGGCGAGAGAAGCCGCCGCGTCGCCTTTGCCGCCGCCCCAGAGGTCGACCGCGCGGTGCGGGCGGCGGCCGCCGCGTTTCCCGGCTGGGCGGCGACACCGCCGCTGACCCGGGCGCGCATTCTCTTCAAATTCCGCGAATTGCTCGATCGCGAGGCTGGCGCTCTGGCGCGGCTGATCACAGAAGAGCACGGCAAGGTCCTGTCCGACGCCGCCGGTGAGGTGACACGCGGCGCCGAGGTCGTCGAATTCGCCTGCGGCATCCCGCATCTCTTGAAGGGCGAGTTCACCGAGCAGGTCGGGCGCGGCATCGACAGCTGGTCGCTGCGCCAGCCGCTCGGCGTCTGCGCCGGCATCACGCCGTTCAACTTCCCGGCGATGGTGCCGATGTGGATGTTCCCGGTAGCGCTCGCCTGCGGCAATACCTTTGTGCTGAAGCCGTCGGAGCGCGATCCATCCCCCGGCATCCGCATCGCCGAACTGTTGACCGAGGCCGGATTGCCGCCCGGTGTCTTCAATGTCGTCAACGGCGACCAGGAGGCGGTCGACGCGCTGTTGCATCATCCGCAGGTTGCCGCCGTCAGCTTTGTCGGCTCGACGCCGATCGCGCATTACATCTACCGGACCGCCGCCGAGAGCGGCAAGCGCGTTCAGGCGCTGGGCGGCGCGAAAAACCACATGGTCGTGATGCCGGACGCCGACATTGATCAGGCGACCGACGCGTTGATGGGCGCCGCCTACGGCTCGGCCGGCGAACGCTGCATGGCGGTGTCGGTTGCGGTCGCGGTCGGCGGCGCCGGTGACCGGCTGATGGACAAGCTGGTGCCGCGGGTGCGCGGTTTGAAGATCGGGCCCGGCACCGACCCCGAGGCGGAAATGGGCCCGCTCGTCACAGGCCAGCATCTCGACCGGGTGCGCTCCTATGTCGATCTCGGCGTCGAAGAGGGGGCAAAGCTCGTCGTCGACGGGCGTGGCCTCAAACTGCAGGGCTACGAGAACGGCTTTTTCATTGGGGGCACGGTGTTCGACGAGGTCGAGCCCGAAATGCGCATCTACAAGGAAGAGATCTTCGGGCCGGTTCTCTCGGTCGTGCGCAGCCCCGATTTCGATCACGCCACCAAGCTCGTCAACGACCACGAATACGGCAACGGCGTCGCGATCTTCACGCGCGACGGCGACGCCGCGCGCGAATTCACAAACCGCATCCAGATCGGCATGGTCGGCGTCAACGTGCCGATCCCGGTGCCGATGGCCTTCCACAGCTTTGGCGGCTGGAAGCGCTCGTTGTTCGGCGACATGGCGGTGCACGGCATGGAGGGCGTGCGTTTCTACACCCGGCTCAAGACCGTGACCGCCCGCTGGCCCGCCGGCATCCGCGCCGGCGCCGAATACGTTATGCCGACGATGCGGTAAAGGTCCTGGCGACCCCCGCCCGGCGGCAACCTGCCGTTGAGCGCCCCGGCCTGATCGACCTGTTTTATCAGAAGCAGATCAGGCCGGATTCCCGGAGTGGGTGCAGCTAGCTCGGCATCCGCCTCCCCAAAACTTTCAGGTCTCGCCGTCACGTTGCGCCGCACCCCACTTCCGGTTCACCTGCAACGTACCATGCGATTATGGCAATCTCAGGGGTGCCTCTCCTTGACTGGTGCGGGCAATTGGCTTTCAACACGGCTGACGCGGTTGTATTTTTCGGTAAAGCGCGCCGCCAATTGCCGACGCGCACGCGACATCACCCGCGATCGGGGCGCCCTGGCGCACGATGACCGCATCGACGCGCTAGCCGGCGCCGTGGCGCACTTCCAGCGGGCAATGATGATGGATGTCGACCAGGCGGCCAAGGCCATAAAGGATGCGGAGATCGAGGACTTCCTCGAAGGCTTCGATCAGCCCTCCTACCGCGGCATCGGTCAATGGGGTTCGGGTGGCAACCTGGAGCAGCCAAAGGGGCATGAGTGGGCAGTAGAGGCTAACCAATTGCAGCATCTCGCGTGACAAGAACTTTTTAATAAGCAGCACGCAAGTCTGCCGGCATCTCAGTCGCGAGACGGAGTGGAAGATGCCAAAACCTAATGAGGCGGCTGTCCTGGAGCGAGCCAAGAAGCTCTGCAAAGAGGATGGTTTCGAGTGGGATTTAGAGTTTAAGATGCCGTTACCGAAATACTCCAAGGTTGTCCTAGAACAAGAGGCTCGACAGAAATATCGAGCGCATGCTCGTCAGGAATTGCTCGACGAGTGCGGCGACTGCGCCTAATCATGAATACGGCTCGTGGCTTGCGTCGTCTTTGGGTGGTTGCCACGGTAGTTTGGCTAATCCATTCTGCGTGGTTTTATCACGTGCATTGCCAAATCGCCAGACCGCAGTATTCCCACGACTGGTTCTTTGAATGTAGTGGTGGGGAACAGCATTATTATTCTGCTGCGGAGTTACTTTTCCCAATTTTTCTGGTACCCGTTCTGCTATTCATATTGGGTTTGATAGCGTTGTGGGTAGTACGGTGGGTAGTACGAGGTTTCGGAATAGCTGGAGATCCGAAAGTGTGACACCTGAAAAGTCCTTCCCCCCACTCACAGGTCACTGGACTGGACGGGAGGGGCACTGGAGAGGCATTGGGGACCTAACGGTCCCCTGCTGCCTCGCTATCGACGCCCTAGAATGACCGCCAACAGACCAATTATGACACCGATGAGGCCGGTCAGGCCGGGGACTATCGTGGCCACCCACGAGCGAACAATTTCAAGGCGCTCCCTGCGATCGTTTCGGAGAGCCACGTGAAGTTCTCTGAGGCCTTCGTCTGTCAGTATAAGACCTACATAAGTCGTCCCTTGTCTCCATTTGCTGGATCGTTCTGGTTTCCCGAGAAGAGCCGCATCACTCATTTCTGGCAGCGGGATCAGTCGTTTGGCTGCCAGATCGCATAAATAGTGGGTTTGTAGAGTAGCTTCCTCGTCTCGGTGGCGCTCTACTTCAGGCATGAGTGCCGCGAATGCCTCACTTCTTTCATCGTCTGATTTAGCGGCTTTTCTGGCTCCCCAATATTCCTCTTCTAGGGGAATTAATGCCTTGCGGTTGGCGCGTTGAACGCGTGCCAGCTTATAGCGGTAGAGAAGCCAGTCGAGCATCACCGATTAATACGAGAGGCGGACTAAGGTCTGCTTAATACAGGAGG
>Ga0126381_100003779_pt1 | contig 16414 bp, 13 predicted proteins | sample PanSoiMetPlot_28_FD_96465 | JGI IMG/M metagenome (GOLD analysis project Ga0126381, IMG submission 96465) | Tropical forest soil microbial communities from Panama - MetaG Plot_28 | ecosystem: Environmental > Terrestrial > Soil > Tropical forest > Bulk soil | place: Panama | collected 2016-02-17 | reverse complement strand
GCCGCACGCGGCGCCCGCCGCCTCGCCCGAGCTCGCGCCACCGGGTAACTGGCGGGTGTACGTCAGGGACCAGACCGGCGAGGGGACGTCGCTGCTCAGCAATCCGAACGCGGGCAACGCGACGGCGCCGACCATCTCCGGGATCGGCAAGCTGGTGAGCTACCTGTTTGATGACGGCTTCGAGGCCAGCATCGTCGCGGTGAACCGGCAGGCGACCGGCAGTGGTCCCTTCGACACGCCGGCGAACCTCGCCGTCCAAACTGTCACCGGCACGCCGAACGACCTGCAATTCGAGCGGATCCCGCGGATTCCTGGCTGCCCGTCCGGGATCGGCGAGGCCGGGGCTATCCGCACGACGCCATGCGGCCCCAGGCTGTCGGCGGACGGCAGCACGCTCGTCTATCCGGCGCAGCTGTCTCCGCTCTCGCCGGCGCTTGTCGCCACCGCGTTCGGCGACCCGATCCCCGGGAACCTGGTCGACTTCGGCACGACCTCGCCCTTCTTCGAGAGCGACGAAGCACAAGTCAACTACACAGTGCAGGGGACCAAGCCGGTGACCATCACCGGGTTCAGCGTGAGCGATCCGTCGTTCACCGTCAGTCAGGGAGAGGGGTCGTCCTGTGTCGGCGCCCCCCTCCAGCCCGGTACGCAGTGCACAATTTTCGTGGACTTCAATACGAGCGCCTGCCCGGCATCCGGCACCGCGGAGATAACCTCATCCCTGCAGACGGAGTCGTCGCTGCCGGACGGCCAGTCCAGCCTCACGCTGGTCGTCTTCTGCAACTCCGCGTTGCAGGGGACCGCCCAACTGCGGCCGGCTGGTCCCGTGGCAACCCTGACGGCCGCGGCCGCCTGCCCCGCCCCGCCGAAGGGATTGCCCGTCGTCCAGGCGCCCGCCGCGGAACTGGACAACGCGGAGACCAGCCTCGTCGACTTGGGCCAGCAGGTCATCGGCCAGCCGTTCGCGGCCATTGTCAAGTTCACCGGGGTGCCCTTCTCGGCGACCGCTCAGTTCTCTTCGCCTGACTGCGGCCTTCAGCTCATCGACCCGGCCGCCATCGGCCAGCCGCCCGGCCCGTCGGTCAGCTGCACCGCCGCTCCGCCGAGCGACGCCGAGTCATGTACCGCGTATGTGCTGGTGACGCCGGAGGCCGTGAGTACCGATGTGGCCAGCTTCGTCGGCACTTCGAATCTGGAGGGCGGCCAGACGCAGGTCGCGGCCTATGTGAGCGTGACCGGCCTGAGCGACATCATCGTCGCGCGGCACGACAAGAGCGGCGCCGGCGACTTCGCCGCGTCGCCGAGCACCGTGGTGAACGTCGACGGCACGGGGACCGTGATTCCCAACGCGAGCGAGCCTTCGGTCTCCGCCACCGGCAGGTACGTCGCGTTCACCGCGTCCGGGCCGCCCGGCGCCACCGCCGACAGCACTTCGGTCTGGCGGCACGACACCGACGCCGCGGGCGACGGGACCTTCCACGCCGGGGCGACGATCATGGTGTCCTGCCTGCCAGCGGGCGCCGCCGCCGCCACGTGCGACGCGGCGGCGGACGCCGACTCGCCATCGATGTCGGGCGACGGCTCGCAGGTCGCGTTCGCCACGATCGAAGCCAAGGGGCAGGTCTACGTCCGGGACGTCACGGACGCCAGCACCGCCGTGGTGTCGGCGCCCGCCGCCGGCCCCGCGGGCGCCGCGGCGGACGGGAACAGCTACGCGCCCGCGATGTCGCAAGATGGCAGCACGGTCGCTTACATCTCGACGGCCACCGACCTGGCCGCCAAGGCCACGCCCGCGGGCGCCACCAACCTCTATGTGCGGACCCTGACACCTAATGCCCCGCTCGTCAGCGAGCTCGCCACGCCGTCAGGCGCGAGCCTGCCCGCCGGGGATGACATCGCACTGCCAGACATCGACGCACGCGGCGGCCTGGTCGCGTTCCAGACATCGCAGCGGCTGCTGCCCGCGGCACCGCCGGCCGTGACGAGCGTGTACACCTTCGAGCGTGAGCCCGTGCTCGCGTTCCAGCCCGACCCCGTCAACTTCGGCAGCATGCCGACAGGCAGCACGGCGGCGAGCCTCACCGTCACCGTCACCGATACCGGCCCAGGTCCTGGAACGGTGCCCACCACGGGAACCACCGCTCCGTTCGGGATAAGCATCGACGCCTGTACCGGAGCGGTGCTGCACGATGGCGACAGCTGCGTGCTCGCCGTGACGCTTGTCCCCGCGCAGGCGGGCACCGATACCGGCACCCTGTCGGCCACCGCCACCGACGACCTCGGGTCCCCGGTCGTCTTCAGCGTGCCGGTCGTGGCTACCGTCGTCACGGTCACACACCACCACGGGGGGACCGTGCAGATCGCCGTCAACCCGGGCGTGGCGCCGGCCGGTCAGGTGACCGACGTCACCGGCAGCGGCTTCCTCGCGGGACAGCACATCACGCTGTCCTGGGACCATGGCCTGGGCCAGGTTCCGGTCGTGGCCAGCGGGACCGGTGCCATCACCGCGGTGATGGTCATATTTCCCGACGACATCACAGGCCCGCGGGTGCTTCAGGCCCGCGACCTGAGCGGCAAGCTGCTCGCGAGCGCCAACTTCCTGGTGCAGCAGCCCACGATATGGCCGCCGATCGGCTCGGGCAGCGCGCCGGGCTTCGCGGGCGCGCCGGCCTGAGCTAGCCCGGGCGCTCGGTGATCCTGGCGCGCTCCCAGCGGCGCCGCTGCCCGGGCTGCGACGGCGAAGGCTGGCCGCCCGGCGCCTCGCCTGGCGGCGTGACGGCCGCCCGCCGCGCCGTCGCGGCCATGTTGAGGTCCAGGCTGCGTGCGGGCGGCGCGATCTCGGCGGTGGCCACGGGAACAAGGGGCGCCAGCATGACCAGGGTCAGCGCCGCGCGCGGCGGTACGCCAAGCGCCTGGCACAGCCCCACGGTGCCCGCCGTGCTCGCCGTGCCTTGCTGGCCGGAAGCACCGCCTGGCGGAGCACAGCGGAGGTGGACCGGCAGCCCGGCCTCGAGGAGCGTTCCGCGCAGGCAGTCCGCCGGCATGACCTCGGCGGAGACACAGCCGGCCATCACATACCCCAGCAGCTCGTGGTCGGCCGACACGTCGGCCGACCAGGCGGTGAGCAGGTAGGACAGCCGGAACTGGCGGACCGGAGGCTGCCAGGCCACCGCACGCCCGCCGGGGTCGCGGACCAGCGCGGAATCCGCGGCGAGCCCGCCAGTGTCTTCGGCGATGTCGTACAGGAAGACGTCAACGAAGGGCCGCTCGGGAGGGCGCCGGGCCCAGCCCGGGTCGGGCGCGTCGAACCTGACCCCGACTGCCGGCGGCAGCATGCGGCCTAGCCATGCCTCAAGCGAACGGTCAGCGTCATGGATCACCGCTTCATTGTCACTGTCGGCCGCTGCCTCTCCCGCGCGTAGCTGGCAGCGCTGCGAGCGGTTTACGGTGCGCGATCGCGCAGCCGGCGCTGCGCTTCCTGACGCGTAGACGCTACTGCCGCAGGTGGCCTGGGGTTGCGACCCTCCAGTAGGGATGCATGCCACGACCAACCAGCTAAGCGCGGAGGAGTCCCATGCCCAGTTACCTATCTCCCGGCGTCTACATGGAGGAGGTCTCCTCTGGCTCGAAGCCGATCGAAGGCGTCGGCACCGCGATCGCCGCGTTCGTGGGATTCACCGAACGCGGGCCGCTCAACGAACCGATCCTGGTTACCAACTGGACGCAGTTCGTCAAGTCGTTCGGCAACTTCGCCGAGGGCTGCTACGTGCCGCACGCGGTGTACGGGTACTTCCTCAACGGGGGAGGTTCCGCTTACGTCGTGCGGGTCGGCGGGGGAGCGGTCGCCGGGAACGGCGCGAGCGCTGACCCGGGAGCCGTGGCATCCAAGGCGACGGCCGAGCTGACCGGCGGCAACGCCAAGCCCGCGTTCAGGGTCCGCGCGCTGGCGGAAGGCCAGGCTGGGAACGACATCACGGTCGAGATCACCGACGCGACCGAGGCCAGCGAGGACACCTTCAAGCTGATCGTGCGCAAGGCCGGGCAGGTCGAGGAGACCTTCGACAACGTGACAACGCGGCGCGGCCAGGCGAATGTCATCACGGTCGTCCGCCAGCAGTCCAAGCTGATCACGATCGAGGAGGTCAAGGGCGCCGCCCTGGCGGTGCCCAACAAGGGCGCCCAGGTCGCGCTGGCGGGCGGAGACTCACCCGCGGTCGTCGACGTCAGGCCCGAGCAGTATGTCGGCGACTCCGCCGCGCGCACCGGGTTCGCCGGGCTCGAGGCGATCGAGGACGTCACGATGCTCTGCGTCCCCGACCTGATGACCGCGTACCAGAGCGGCTCGGTCGACGCCGAAGGCCTCAAGGCCGTGCAGCTCGCGATGATCGCCCACTGCGAGCTGATGGCCGACCGGGTGGCCATCCTCGACGCGCCGCCCAGCCTGAACCCGCAGCAGATGAAGGACTGGCGGACCAATTTCGCCGGCTACGACTCCAAGTACGCGACGCTTTACTACCCATGGATCAAGGTCATGGACCCGGTCGTTGGCAAGCCGGTCTTCGTGCCGCCGAGCGGCCACGTGGCCGGCATCTGGGCGCGCAACGACGAGACCCGCGGGGTGCACAAGGCACCGGCGAACGAGGTGGCCCGTGGCGTGATCGCGCTGGAGACCGGCATCACCAAGGGCGAGCACGACCAGCTCAACCCCGTCGGGGTTAACTGCATCCGTGCCTTCCCCGGCCAGGGCATCCGCGTCTGGGGTGCCAGGACACTGTCCAGCGACCCCGAGTGGCGCTACCTGAACGTACGGCGGCTGTTCAATTTCGTCGAGAAGTCCATCCTCTCTGGCACCAACTGGGTGGTGTTCGAACCCAACGACCAGCGGCTGTGGGACGCCGTGACGCGGACGATCAACCAGTTCCTGCGCCGGGTCTGGCGCAGCGGAGCGCTGTTCGGCCGCACCCCGGCCCAGGCCTTCTATGTCAAGTGCGACGAGGAGAACAACCCGCCAGAGAACCGGGATGTCGGCATCCTCACCGTCGACATCGGCATCGCACCGGTGAAGCCGGCGGAATTCGTCGTGTTCCGCATCTCGCAATTCTCAGAGGGATCAGGGCTCGAAGAGTAGTGCCTGCTTAGCTAACAGGAAGGACGACGGAAATGCCGCCTGCGCCAAACACGGTTCTCACCGCCGCGCGCTTCATCATCAGCATCGACGGGAAAGACACCTCCTTCTCTGAGCTGGCCGGGATCAACTCAGAAGTCGAGTCCTCCGAGTACATCTCGGTCGACCCGGGAGGGAATATCAGTCACACCAAGCAGTACGGAAAGACCAAGCCGCCGACGATTACCCTCAAGCGCGGCGTGGATAGCGACACCAAAATGTGGGCGTGGCACCAGCTGGTGCTGACGGGCGACCCGGCCGCACGGGTAACGGCCACCCTGTCACTGCAGGACGCCCAGGGGCAGACTTTCCAGAAGTACGTTCTTGAGGGGGCCTGGTGTTCCAAGCTCGATATCGGCGGCCTCAAGGCGGGCGACAGCGCCGTCGTCATGGAGACCGTGACGATCGTCTGCGACTACATCGAATTCCAGCCGGGCTGAGGCCGCGGTGCCAGGGCTGATCGGCGACGTCATGCGACCGGGGCAGGGCGCGGCCGGCCCGGAACCCGACAGGCTGCCAGCCGGAATCCGGACCGAGTATCCCTTCGTCCTGCCCCGCGGATATGTCGACGAGCATGGCACCATTCACCGCGATGGTGTCATGCGGCTGGCGACCGCGCGTGACGAAATCACCACGCAGACCGACCCGCGGGTGCGGCAGAACCCCGCTTACCTGACCGTCTTGCTGCTGTCCCGGACGATAACCAGAATCGGTCAGGTAAAGCAGCCGGACACGCTCGTGATCGAGAACCTTTTCGCCTCGGACCTCGCATTCCTGCAGGACCTTTACCGCCGGATTAACCAGGAGGGCCACACCGAAGTCGCGGTGGACTGCCCCTCGTGCGGGAATTCCTTCACGGTGGACGTGGCGGGTGATGCGGTGGGGGAATCCTAATGTACGCGGCTGGCCGGCTCTGGGAGGAAACCGCGTACCTGGCCTACTACCTGCACTGGTCTCTTGACGAAATCCTCGATCTCGAGCATCCGGCCCGGGCCCGGATGATCGAAGAAGTCGGGAAAATCCACGAACACCTGCGTTCGGCCACTTAATCAGCTCGCACTGGGACCGTAATCGCCGAGGAGGATCGCATGCGCTGGCCACTGCGTCGACGGCGGCCTGCGGCCGGCCAGGCGGCGACTGCGGTCCCGCCGGAACTCGCGCGTCGCGGAGGCCGGGGCGAATGGCGCCGGCTGGCGCCGCCGACGTTGACGACGAGTCGGCGGCCGCCGATCCTGCATGACGGGCTCGTCTCACTCCCCGACGTCGCGGGGACCCGCCCGCTGCTGCCGTCGGCACCCGGCATCGGCGAGTTGCCGTCACCGTGGGCGACCAGGCCGCCGTCCGATGCCAGCGAGCTCGTGCACGCGACGACCGTCGGATGGCCGAGTGAGCACGCTGGCCGGCCGAGCCTTCTGCAGGGGGCCGACGGCGTGATCCGCGCGGCTGACGATGATCCGGCCCGGTCGGCGGAGGCCGCCCAGGAGCGCGCCGGGACTGGACCAGGGCAAGTCCCGGGCGTCCCCGTCCGGGTGGCGCCCGTCGTCGGCAGTCCTGCCTCGGCGCGACAGCTAACCAGGGCGACCGACGAATACGTGGGCGAGGCCCGCGAGCCGGCCACGCCGTACAAGTCGTCGGAGTGGCTTCGCAAGGTGTCTTCGATGAAGCCCCCGTGGCTAGCCGACTCCGACGAGGAGATCGCGCCGCTCGCGCCGCCTCCCGAGCCCGCGCCGGGTATGCCCCCGCGCGGCACATCCCGGCCGCTGCCGCGAGCCGGGCGCGCCGGCCTCGGCGCGAGCCGCCGCCTCAACCTTGGGCCGCCGCAACAGGGCAGCGGGTCCGGTAGTGCCGGCGGTGAGTCCGGTCGCGACGGCGAGCCCGGCAACGCCGCGCGGGGCAGCACCGCGCAGGACATAGGCGGTCCAGCGCCTGCCGGCGCGGCGGGCCGGCAGGCGGGCAGCGGAGCGGGCGCGTCGCATGGCAAGCCTCGCGAGGGCCCGAGCCCGGCCAGGCAGCAGCGGCGCGCGGGCGGGCCGCCGGGCTCTAGTCCCAGGGCACCGATCCCCGCGCCTCCCGGCGCGGTGACCGCGACCTCCGCCCTCGCGCCTGCGGCTGATGCCCGGTCCGGCCACGCTCCCGATCCGGGTCAGGCTCCCGCGCCGGCCGGCGAGGGCCCGCTGCCGGGCATTCACGTTCCCGCGTCGGCTGGTCCCGCCGCCGCGCCAGGCGATGAATCCGCGCCGCTGGGCAGTCAGTCCGCGCTGGCGGACCGTCAGGCGGCGGTGCCGGACTCCGGGCCGCTGCCTCCGGCCGGACGGGCCGGTCCGGCCGGTCCGAGGGCTCAGGCCACTCCGGCCACTTCCGGCGCCCCGGCGCGGGAGCAGCCTGGGCATGGGGATAGCGCGCCGGCGCTGACGCACCGTCCGGACCGCGAATCCGAGCAGGCGCGATGGTGGCGCAGGAACGAGCCTGAGCGGAGCAGTGAGCGCGGGCGCCCGGCCGCGGCTGGGCCGCCGCGTGGCGAGCAGGTCCGAGCGGCGGACGGCCCGCTACCGGCCGGACCGGGAACGGCCGGCCGCGCGTCCGGCACCGCGGCAGCTGGCACAGGGCGCATCGGGCGGCGCGGCGATCCCGCACAGGCAGGGAACGCGGGCACCGGACCAGCTAGCACGGAAATGGCGCGAGGGTCTGCGGACCTGCCGCCGCTCCCGCACGTTCAAGCGCGCACGGTTCCCGGGCGTGATGGCGGGCGGCCCGCGTCCGAAGACTCGCCGGAACTCATCCTGGCGCCGCCGGCTGGGCAGGCGCCTCGCGCGGACACGACACAGGCGTCCGCCGAGCCCTCGCCCGCAGCCGCCCTGGACGCCGGGCTGCCCGGGCTGCCCGGGCCGCCTGGGCAGTCGCCGCCGGACGCCGCCCAAGAAGCCGGTCGCGACCGCCCTTCCGACAGCGATCGGCGCGGAGCGGCCGTGTGGCAGGCAGACGACATCGGCTACCATCCTGACGCCCCCGACGCCGAGACCACCGAGGCGCCGGTGCGGCAGGCGGCTCGCGAGCCAGGCCAGCGGGCGCCTGCGCAGGCCCGCTATCGGTCCGCGCTCGATCCATTGCTTCCGGCGCCGATGCCCGCGGCGCCGTCGAGGCGCGATGCCACCTTCCGGGTGGCCGTGACGACGCCGAGTGCTCCCGCGGCGCACGTCGCTCAGGCGGCCAGGCGCGGGGCGCCAGGTCGGCCGTCGCGTCAGTATCAGTCCGCCGCGGACGGCATCGCCGCCGAGAGGGTACCGGCGAGCCTGGCCAGCGCCTTTCGCGCGCTGCACGGAGCCGACGTCTCCGATGTCCCGGTGCGCCGCGGCCGCGCCGTGTCGACGCAGGCCACGCGGCTCGACGCCGCGGCGTTCAGCCATGGCGGTGTGGTGTACCTGCCCGATTCGGCCGGATCGCTCAGCCAGATGCAAGCCCAGGCGCTGCTCGCACACGAACTGACGCACGCGGTGCAGCAGCGAATGCTGGGCGCCGCGCTGCCCGGCGAGGCTTCGGCGGAAGGACGGGAGCTCGAGGAGCAGGCGATGGCCACGCAGCGCTGGTTCCTCGGCGCGGCAGGCCCGGTCCCTCCCTTGGCGTTCCTGCCTTCCGCGACAGCGGCGCCGCTGACACACGCGCCTGCGGTCCGACCCGCCTTGCCCGCGGCACCCGACGAGCCCGATGGCGTGTTCGCGGCCGACTCGGCAGGCGCGTCGTGGTCGTCGTGGGCGCCGGGAGTGCCCGGGATGCCTGGGGTGCACGGCTCGGCCGGACAGGTGGGCGTGCAACGGCAGCCCGCCGAGGCGGCGCCGTTGGCGACGACCCCCTCGCCCGGGTCGGCGGCCGCCGACGGCGCGGCGCCGGCGCCAGACGTTACCGCGGCGGTCGCGGACGCGCACTCGGGCCTCGCTGACCTGAGAGGCCAGGTCGCCGAGCTCGCCGGCCAGCGGTCCGCCGTCCCGGACGATCCCGTGGACCTGGACGAACTCGCTGCCAAGCTCTACCGGCGACTGCGCAGCAAGCTGCGGCTTGAGCTGATCGTGGACAGAGAACGGGCCGGCCTGCTGACGGATTTTCGATAAGGACACCAGATGAGCCTGATGAGCGCGCTGCTAGGGAATCTCCCCGTTGGCATGGGGCACCACTTCTCGGTAGTGGTCGACAACCCTGCATTCGATCTGGGTACCTGGTCAAAGGTTTCCGGCCTTCAGGTCAGCTGGAATCCCTGCGAGTACCGAGTCGGCGACCAGGGCAATCAGTTCTGGGTAATCCCGGGAACCACGAAATACTCACACATCAAGCTGAGCCGGGCGGCGTGCCTTGAATCAAACATCGTTCAGCTGTGGCTCTCGCAAACATCGACCGACCCGACGCCGCTCACCGGCGCGATAAGCCTCGTCACGGCGATGGGGATTCCGATCGTGGTATGGCAGCTTAACGATTTCTTCCCGATCGGCTGGTCGATCACCGATTTCGAGGCCGCTCAGGGTCATCCCGCCATCGAGACGCTCGAACTGGTGCACGGTGGATTCCTCTTCGATGAATCGCTGCCCCTGCCGCCGCTCTAGATCCGGGCACGCGCCTGGTGGAGGGAGTCAAGAATGACCATGCCGATATCGGCCTCGGCAAGCCTCTCCGTTGGCGCGAGCGTGCCCGGAATCGGCGGACTGCTGTCGGGAGGCACCTTTCCGTACGGGCTGGCCATGCGGTTCCAGGTGTCCGTGGACGGTCTCGACCTCGGCAGCTGGTCCGCCTGCAAGGGCCTGAAGGTGAAACTTCAGGTGAAGAAGGTGCAGGAGGGCGGAAATTACTGGTACGAGCACCTGCTCCCGGACCGGATCTCGTACGAGAACATCACGCTGGAGCGTGCGGTGCATCCCCAGGATTCTCAGGCGGTGCTGACGTGGCTGCAGCAAGTGGCAACCCAGTGGCAGAACGACGACGCGGACGGCGACACGTTCACGGCGGGAAGCGCGACGATCACCCTGCTAGGCGCGTCCGGCCAGGAGGTGATGACCTGGGAGCTCACTGGTGTCTACCCTGTCTCGTGGACTGGTCCGACGCTTAGCGCGGCAGACAGCAAGGTCGCCCTCGAGACGCTCGAACTCGCGCACCAGGGATTCCTCAGCTCGGATCCGGGGGTACCCGCGCCATGAGCATGCCCGCTCCGCCAGGGAACCAGGCCAGTGCGTCGCTGTCGGAAGAGACGACCAGCAAGCAAGTTGTCTTCAAATTCAATCCTGAGAAGATAATGATCTCGCATCAGGGCGACGCCCCGCAGGATTTCACGTCACCTCAGCAGACCACGGATAAGCAGGACGCGCCGAACAATACCGGCAAAGCTGACAGCACCCCCAAGGCGACCGCCGCGAGCAGAGTCAGCAAGGTAAAGCCCATGACCATCTCCATTGGCGGCCTGATCTTCAGCGGCGCCGGGACGGTCACCGACTGCGCGCAGCTGCTTGACTGGTCCATCCCGAGCATTCCGGCAGGCGGCGCTAAGAATACCCAGATGCCGACGCTTACTTTCGCCTGGGGCACGCTTAGATACAAGGTGAATCTCACGTCGGTGAAAATAACCTACGAGCGTTTCACTTCTACCGGGACACCGGTCCGTGCCACGGCCGACCTCGGCTTCCAGTCTGCCCCGGATGCGCCCACGCCGACGAACCCCACGTCCGGGGGCATTCTCGGGCGCCGCGGCCACACCGTGGTGGCCGGTGAGAACCTTCAGCACATCGCCACGGCGAACTACGGCAGGCCCGCGGCCTGGCGGGCGCTGGCCGCGGCGAACGGCATCGAGGATCCGCTGGCCGTCCAGCCGGGCATGCTCATCTACCTGCCGGCCTCGGCCGAGCTCGACGACCGGGGCGCGCGATGACGGCGGAGACCACCGGCCAGGTCCACTCGACCACCTTCGCGTCGATCAAGGTCGGCGCGGGCGGCAGCCCGCTGCCTGACGACGCGCAGGCACAGGTGATCCGCGCGGTGGCGGAGACGCACCTGCATCTGCCGGGCATGTTCGAGATCACCTTCAACGACGTCAGCGGTGACGTCATCACCGTGGGGGGCCTGTCGATCGGCACCCCGGTCCAGATATTCGGCCCCGGCGGCGACGGCACCCCAAAGCTCCTGATCGACGGCGAGGTGACCGCGATCGAGGGCATCTTCGAGCGGCTGAACTTCATCACCGTGGTGCGCGGCTACGACAAGGCGCACCGGCTGCAGCGAACGCGCCGCACGCAGACGTTCATGGACATGAAGGATTCCGACATCGCTTCCCAGCTCGCGGAGGGTGCCGGGCTGACCGTGGGCCAGATCGACACCAGCGCCACCACGCACGCCCACCTGGGCCAGTGTGACCAGACCGACTGGGATTTCCTCTGCCAGCGCGCACGCGAGATCGGATTCGAGACCGGCGTCGGGGACGGCAAGTTCTACTTCAGGAAGGCCTCTACCATCGCCGGGGGCGGCGAGCCTGTGGCGCTGACCTTCCGTGACGCGCTGCACTCATTCCGGCCGAGGCTGACCTCGGGCAACCTGCCACCCGAGGTCGAGGTCCGGGTGTGGGATCCGGCCAAGGCGACCGTGGTGGCGTCGCAGGCGCCCACCGCCACGGGAAGCGCCGGGCTGACCCTGGATCCGGCGGCCATCGCGGGCACGTTCAAGTCCGCGGGCGGCGACGCCGCCGCCGCGGGCGGCGGCGCGGGCGGGGGCGGAGAAGACCTGGGCCCGCCGCCCGCCAGCGACGCCTACGTGGTGTCGGACCGGCTGGCCGCGACAGGCGCCAGCGTCGCCGCGGCGGCGGAGGAAATCGCGGCCGCCCTCGCTGACCACATCGGCAGCACGTTCGCCGAGGCCGAGGGCGAGGCCTCGGGCAACCCCGCGATCCAGGCCGGGACCGCGATCAAGGTTGACGGCGTGCCCTCCGAGTTCGCCGGAAGCTGGCTGGTGACCAGCGCGAGGCATGTGTTCGACTCCGAGGAGGGCGGCTACTACACCTCCTTCGAGGTCACCGGGCGGCAGGAACGGTCACTGCTCGGCCTTGCCTCGGCTGCGGCCGCGCGTCCGACATTGCCCCGGGTCTCCGGGCTGGCCTGCGGCGTGGTCAGCAGCATCTACGACCCTAACGGCGACAACAACAACCTGGGCAGCCACGGCCGGGTCAAGGTCGCGCTGCCGTGGCTGTCACCCACGTACGTCTCCGATTGGGCGCCGGTCCTGCAGTACGGCGCGGGGAAGAAGAGCGGCGCGATGTTCATGCCCGAGGTCGGGGACGAGGTGCTCGTCGGCTTCGAGCTCGGTGATCCACGGCGGCCGTACGTGCTCGGCGGGATCGTCAACCAGTCCACTGGCTACGACCTCGGCGGTCCGGCGGTCCAGTCCGCCGGGATGACCGCGGCGGTCATCCGCAGGGGCTTCGTATCCGGCGCGGGGAACCGGCTGGTCTTCCACGATGAGCTTCCCCCGCCGGACTCCGGTGGGCCGCCGACCGCGTCGGCCATCACGCTGGGCACCAAGGACGGCAGCTTGTGCCTGTCCATCGACCAGACCGCCGGGACGGTCACCCTGACCTGCAAGCCCGCTCCGCCGGACAGCCAGGCCGCGTCCGGCCAGCTCAACATCCAGTGCGGCGACGCCGGCATCGTCAACATCTCCACCGGCGCCGGCGGCAGCGTGACCATCGACGGTGGCGACAGCCTCACCCTCAAGGCGCAGGCCTCGATCTCGATCCAGAGCTCGGGCCAGGTGGCCATAAAGGGCTCGCAGATCATGCTCAACTGAGGTGACAAGGTGACGGATTTCATCGGATCTGGGTGGGCCTTTCCGGTCGGCGTGGACGCCACCGGGCAGATCGCGCTGGTCAGCGGCAGCCGCGAGATCGAGCAGGCGATGCGGCTGATCCTGTCTACCTACCCGGGCGAGCGGCCAATGCGGCCAAGGTTCGGCAGCAAGCTGCGCGACTTCATCTTCGACGGCGCCACCTGGGAGAACGCGGCCGCGATCGCGGCGGAGGTCCGCGCGTCGCTGCGGCAATGGGAGCCGCGAGCGACCGTCGCCGACGTGCTCGTGATGCCAGAGGCGGGCGACCCAGGCGTGCTGATGATCGACATCCTCTACACGATCAAAGGCACGAACGACCCGCGCAACCTGGTGTTTCCGTTCTACACGATTCCGGCGCATGCGGAGGAGCCGTGAACAGCGGCGCGGCATCTGCCGGGCGGCGCGAGAGGGCAGGTGAGCACTGATGCCGCTACCGGTACCCAACCTGGACGACAGGCGGTTCCAGGATCTGGTCGACGACGCCAAGCGGCTCGTTCAGCTCCGTTGCCCGGAGTGGACCGACCATAACGTCTCCGATCCCGGCGTGACGCTGATCGAGACGTTCGCGTTCATGACCGACCAACTGCTTTACCGGCTCAACCAGGTCCCCGATCGGGTCTACCTGAAGTTCCTTGACATGATCGGCCTGCGGATGCTGCCGCCGACCCCGGCCCGCGTCCCTGTGACCTTCTGGCTGTCCGCGCCGGCCGCCACCGAGCTGGTGATTCCCCCGGGCACCCGTGTCGGGACGCCGCGAACCGACGCTAGCGAATCCACCGTATTCGCCACTTCGAGAGAACTGACGATCATCCCGTGCTCGCTGCTGCGGGTCCGTTCCCCCGACCCTGAGGACGGCGCCCTCGCCGAGGCCGACGACAGACGCACCGTCGACCGCACCGGTGTGCTCGCGCTGGCCGGCTCCTTCCCCGCGTTCAACGATCCGCCGCGGCTGGATGACACGCTGCTGCTCGGATTGTCCGACCCGGTGCCGGGGTGCGCGGTCCGGCTAGACTTCCGCGGCCACGTCGAGGGTGTCGGCGTCAACCCGGAGGAGCCGCCGCTGGTCTGGGAGGCGTGGACCGGCGCAGAGGGCGCCGGAATCACCAACGGCTGGGGGCAATGCGAGATCAGCGACGACGAGACCCGCGGCCTGAACCGGCCTGGCTCCATCACGCTGCACGTCCCGCCGGAGCACAAGGCCAGCGTGATCGACGGGGAGCGGGCCGGCTGGCTGCGTGCCCGCATCGTCGAGCCGGTCGAGGACCAGCCGCCGTACACGGCGTCGCCGGTCGTTCACGGCCTCACCGCGTGCACGGTGGGCGGCACCGTCAGCGCGATCCACGCGGAGATCATCGCATCGGAGGCGCTCGGCGAGTCGACGGGCGTGCCCGGCCAGAGCCTGCCGGTATCCCGGACGCCCGTGCTCGCCGCCGCGGCGGCGCCGATCGTGGAGACCAGCTCCGCCGACGGCTGGCAGGAATGGACTCAGGTCGATCACTTCGCCGACAGCACCGCCTCGGACAGGCACTTTGTCCTGGACAGCATGGCCGGTCTCGTACGGTTCGGGCCGGTCGTCAGAACCCCGGAAGGCGGGGTCCGGCGCTACGGCGCAGCCCCGGACAAGGGCGCGGCGATCAGGATCCGCAGGTACGCGACCGGCGGCGGCAGGCGCGGCAACGTCGCGACCGGTGCGATCGTCACGCTCAGGTCCTCGATCCCGTTCGTAGCCGGGGTGGAGAACCGGCATCCAGCGAGCGGCGGAGTGGACGGGGAGACGCTGGAGGAGGCCAAGGAGCGGGGGCCGCTGCTGCTGCGGACCAGGAGCAGGGCGGTCACCGCCGAGGACTACGAGGTCCTTGCTCGTGAGGTCGCCCCGGAGGCGGCGAGGATCCGGTGCGTCCGGGCGGGCGAGGCGGACATTCCGGCGGGCGCGGTACGCCTGCTTGTGGTTCCGGCGGCCGCGCACGAGGACGGCCGGATCATGTTCGAGAGTCTGGTGCCGGCGCAGGAGATGCTTGCCCGGATCGCCGCCAGGCTCGATGAGGTGCGCGTGATCGGCGCACAGCTACACGTGCAGCCGCCGTTGTACCGGGGAGTGACCGTGGTGGCCCGGCTGATCGCGAGGCCGCGGGTAAGCCTGAGCCGGGTGCGCGACCAGGCGCTCGACGAGCTGTACCGGTACCTCAACCCGCTGCCCGGCGGCGGTCCCGACGGAGCCGGCTGGCCCTTCGGCCGGCCGGTCCAGGCCGGGGACATCTTCGGACTGCTGCAACGGGTAACCGGAGTGGACCTGGTCGAAGACGTGCGGCTGTTCAGTGCCGACCCGGTCACCGGCACACGGGGGAGAGAAGCCGCTCGCATCGACGTGGCCGCGCACAGCCTCGTGTTCTCCTTCGATCACCAGATCCGGGTGGAGGAGCACTGATGCGCGGTACCGTGGCCGGCCTCAGCAGCCCGCATCCGCTCGGCGGCCTGATGCCGGCCGTATTTCAGGACGACAACTTCACGATGCGCTGGACCCAGGCGCTCGACGAGGTGCTGGCGCCGGTGCCCGCGGTCCTCGACAGCATCGAGGCGTACATGGACCCCATGCTCGCGCCCGAAGACTTCCTCGCCTGGCTGGCCGGGTGGTGCGGCATGACGCTGGACGAGAACTGGCCGCTGCCGCGGCGCCGTGCCGTGGTGTCCGCCGCCGCTGAGCTCTACAGGGAACGGGGCACGCTGGCAGGGCTGCGCAGGCATGTCGAGCTCGTCACCGGGGGCCGGGTGGAGGTCGCCGACACCGGCGGCGTGACATGGTCCGCCACGCCAGGCGATCCGCATCCACCCGCCGGACATGGCGGGCCCGGCCTCACGATCCGGGTTGTGGTGACCGATCCCGCCGAGGTCAACGTCCGGGCGCTCGACGCCCTTATCAGCGCCATCAAGCCGGCGCACGTCGTGCACAGACTGGAGGTGGCAGGCTCATGATCGTCTGCCGGAAGTGCGGATATCAGAACGGTGACGCTGACGGGTTCTGCGGATCGTGTGGCAGCTTCCTCGAATGGACCGGGGAGAAGGTCGCGCCCCAGATCCCCGACGAGGTCATAGCGGCGGCACAGGAGGAGACGCGGCCGGCGCCGAGGCACAGCCTGCTGCAGCGGGCCTACCTGGCGGCGGTTGGCGCCATGTATCCCGACCCGGCGCCGCCCGCGTCCGGTGCGCCAGGTGCTGGCCCGGCGGGGGCGTCCGGGGTATCGGCGCCGCCGCGCCCGACCGGCGCGCCGCCGCGACCCGGAGGTGGACCGCCACCACCGCCACCGCCGCGGCCCGGTGGCGGAGCCCCGCCGCCTCCGCCGCCTCCGCCGCCGCCTCCGGGCGTGCGCACACCGCCGCCTCCGCCGCCTCCGCCGCCAGGCGCGGGCG
>Ga0126381_100003778_pt1 | contig 16414 bp, 13 predicted proteins | sample PanSoiMetPlot_28_FD_96465 | JGI IMG/M metagenome (GOLD analysis project Ga0126381, IMG submission 96465) | Tropical forest soil microbial communities from Panama - MetaG Plot_28 | ecosystem: Environmental > Terrestrial > Soil > Tropical forest > Bulk soil | place: Panama | collected 2016-02-17 | reverse complement strand
CCTTTGGGGAACGACAAAACCGCTGCCCGCATCCAAGTGAACATCGAGACAAGTGTCCCAATCTGTGGTGAATAGCCTGGTTTCGGCCCAATAATATTCAATGCATCAGAATCTCCACTCAGAGCAAATGCCGTTGCTGAATTCGCGCTGGCCCCCACGAGTGCAATCGCAGCTGAGCTCCGTAGAAAACTCCTCCGGCTAGGTAAACAGGCGGCATCGTTCATACCATCCTCCTTGTCGCTTCTCGTGCTTTTACTCGCAGAGTCGCGCCGATCTTACATCCCAATACGGGCCATGTCAGCAAATTTCAGGGTGCTGCTATCTGCGGATTCGCCGTCTTCAGTCCATCGATGTAGCGATGCCAGATGGCCGCCAGATAAGTCCAATCTTCGGGAGAAGGGCTCTCCTGCGTAGTTTCCGTGCGCGTCACAAAATACAGTGCGGGAATCCCTATCGACGGCTGCGCTTGCATGTAATTCCACCATTCCTTCAGATTGGTCGATGAAGCATTATCGGTATCCAGCAGCGGCCAGCCCGTTATGTTCGCCATGCTTGCCCTCAGCCGCATCATCTCAGTAACATTCCGGCTCGCATACCAAACATCATTGAGGCGAATCACGTCAGACGATTCACGAAAAAGTGCATTCGTCGTTTGTGTCTCCACCAAGGCATCCGGCTTCCATTTATGCGTCTCGCTGTAAAGAATCCATTGGAACCGCCGGACGAATTCAATCCCCGTGGCATTGCTTCTTAAAGGCAGCCCGGGTGCGGCAGGAGACCGAACCCAGTCCTCTTTGAATCCGTCTACGCCAAGAGCCTGCACAAGATGACGAATACGCGCCCGTAGATACGTCTCATATTCCGGCTTGCCAACATCAGCGATAACGCATTTGCCTTGATACTCCACGCAGAGTGCGGTGGGTAAACCATCCGTGTCCGCAACCGGTACCCACAGAACTACGTGTCGCCCCTTGCTATGTTGTGAGGCGATAAAGCCCTTCAGATCCGGCCATTTCTGCTGATCGACGTCAAAGCTGCCGTAGCCCTGTTGCCATTTGTCATCGATCACCACGGTTCCCACTGGCAATCCTCGCTCATCGAGAGTAGCGAGCCACTTTTCATAAGTCGCCTGTGTGGAAAGCTTATTAGCCGAGCCGCCCTGAGGCACAGATTCAACTGTCTGCTCGGCCCATCCGCAGAAGATGGGCAAATGATGCCAGTAAGCGTCTTTTGTAGCAGAAGCAGTTGCGAATCCCTTGCTATCCAGCCATGCTGTGTAACTCTTGAGAGCATCCAGCGGGCTATATGCCATATTGATCACTAGGGCAGGTGAAGCAAAATCTCCCTGAATGCTTTGGTAGCCCATATAGTCAACGTAGAACGACGCCCCGGCATAACGTGATCCCGAGTACTCAAGTGCAGGGAACTGATAGTCTCCCGGTCTGGTTCCAATTCCAACTCCCGTCCACTCGTCATTCATATGGAAAGCAAGGAACAGCGGTGGCGGTGCAAAAGTTCCGGCCATGCGTTCCGGGCGGAAATCCTGCTCAGAACTCTCTTCGCGTCCCACGCTAAATCCCAGAATCTGCGGCATGGCGATGTTGAATTCAATCTGGTCCGCAAGGTTTGGGTTTGGCGCAAAATAACGGTCGGCATAGATAGTCGCGTCCCACATGTGCCCCTCCGTCGTCCCGTTGTCCCAGCGATTCGAAATCCCGTTCGACAAAAAGTAGCAGCGCCCAAGTTTGCCCGTGCCGCTTGCGAACTGCTGGAACTCAACATGATCTGCAAAGAACCGCCATACAAAACTTCTCTTGCTCCAAAGCGTGCTTCTTGCCGAGACATTCAGTTCATAGACACCATCGTCAGGCTTCTGCAAGGAGTAATCGATATCAGACAGGTGTTCTTCAGCAGTGGTCGAAGCAAGTCCTGCAATCAATGGCACTTCAAAAACAACCTGGTGCCCGCGCTCCACTTTGAGCCGTGGAGGAACGCCCGGCTCAAGCACAACGGAGTACTCTTGCAGGTCAATCGACTGCGCCGCCTTCTGCGTTTGTGCATTACAACTGTGAGAGAAGAAAAGCGGCAGAAGAACAAAAAGCGGAACGCATCTAAAGCGCCATGGCATGGAAATAGTCCCAAATGTCAGCGATGAAATCTGTGTCACATATTCGCACATCACAGGCCAATTTGATTTTGGGCGTCGCGCCCTGCTAAAACGGTGGGCGCATCAAAGGAGTCATTCATGCCACCCACTCTGGGTAACGGAAAGATCTGCTACATCGAGATGCCCGCGACCGACCCGGCGCGTTCAGCTGACTTTTACAGCAAAGTCTTCGGTTGGAATGTTAGGACGCGAGGCGACGGCGCTACCGCCTTTGATGACGCGGTTGGCCAGGTGAGCGGTGCATGGGTGCAGGGAAGACCGCCAGCCGATCAGCCCGGCTTCATGATCTACATCTGGGTCGACAGTGTTGCCGAAACCGTCAACGCCGTCATCGCAAATGGATGCGAAATCGTCCAGCCCATCGGAGCCGATGCTCCTGAGATCACAGCCCGCTTCCGCGACCCCGGTGGCAATATTGTAGGCCTTTATCAAGAACCACCTGCACGGTGAACTCCGGCTGCTTCTGCCACGGGGAGGGTCTTCTATTCCGCGTGCAGCACCACATCAAAAAGCAGCAGGCAGATGGTCGTATAAATCACGTCATACCCAGCTAGCAACTTGATCCAAAGCCCTGGATCTGACTCACCAGTAAGAATCGCACTCGCCCCGAGGACCATCGCAAGAAGCGCAGGAATAAACAGCGGAAAGAGGATCAGCGGCAGCAGCAATTCACGATTCCGCGTCCGAATTGAGAGCGCCGCAAAGAATGTCCCGTTTGCCACCAGCGCCCACGTCCCTAGCGGCAGAACCAGCGTAAGCAGCCAGCCATTCCCAAGCGCATGCAGGTTGTAAAAGATGATGAAGACTGGCGTCAGTACCACTTCCACCACCGTCACAAACAGAAAATTCGCCAGCACCTTCCCCAGAAAAAGCGAGGCCGCCGGAGCCGGCGTCATCCGCTGCGCATCCAACACTTGATGCCGCAATTCTCGCGCCCACGCCTGATTCAGCGCCGACACAGACGCAAACATCGTCGCTACGCATAAAATCCCGCCTGCAATCTGCCGCGACGACTCTCGCGTAGGATCGAAAGCCAGACTGAAGAGCACCACCACCAGGAGTGCAAAGAAGAGCATAGAGTTGATGGCATCCTTCGACCGCCACTCCAGCCGCAGGTCCTTGATCAGGTGCGTTACAAAATAAGGGTGCCTCACGAAGCGTGCTCCTTCGTCAGATCCACCAGAACCGCCTGTGAGGCGCGGATGTAGTCGGCAGGCGAGAGAACAATCTGTGTGCCTCGCGTCCCCGCCGAAACTGAAATCACATCGAATAGTTCCAGAGTCTCGTCGGCATAAACAGGGAAGTCCTTTTTCGCGCCAAAAACCGTCACGCCGCCGCGAATGTAGCCGGTAAGCGGCTGGACATCCTTGAGCGAAACCATCTCGGCCTTACGCGCGCCGGCAGCATGGGCCAGCTTCTTGAAATCAAGCTCAGCGTTTCCGGGAACGATGGCAAATATGTACTCTTTGTTACTGGTGACACAGAGCAGAGTCTTGAAGGCCTGCTCCGGCGGCAGCCCAATCTTCTCCGCTACCAACACAGCGGAAAAGTCCTCCGTATCGAGCGCGTACTCGCGCAGTTCATAATGAATACCCAGTGAATCGAGATACCGCGCAGCATTCGTCTTCATCCGTGAATCGTCTTTTCTATCGTCGCGCTCACGCTGCCTGCAACCAGCGTAATTAGCGAATCCGCAAGCGGCTCAGCCAGTTCGCGCTGGTGCGTGGTCAGCACAATCGTGCGTCCTTCCGCCTTGATTCCAGCCAGCAGATCCAGCATCTGGTGCGCGCTACCAATGTCCATGTTGGAAAAAGGCTCATCCAGCAACAGCAATTCCGGTTGCGAGAGCAGCACGCGCGCCAACGACGCCCGCTGCCGCATTCCCTGTGAATACTGTCCGACAGGCCGTTTTAGAGCGGAATCAAGCCCTACCGAACGCAAGGCTATTTCTGGGGCGACGCACGCGCGTGAGCGATACAGATCTGCAAAATAGGCGAGATTCTCCACCGCCGTGTACTCGTCGTAGAGCATCGGAGCGTGACTCATATATCCAATGCGATCACGAGCCTCCTGCGGTGAAGTTCCCAGAACCGTAACCGTCCCGTAAGTAGGACGCAGCAGCCCTGCCAGAATTCGAAGCAACGTAGATTTGCCCGCACCATTTTCACCCAGAAGCACATAACAGCGTCCTGCTTCCAGCGTCAGTGAAACCCTGCGCAACGCGGCAAATGTGCCGTAAAGTTTCGAGACGTCTTCCAGTTGTGCAGTTATGGACATGCGCAGAAATCAGTTTACAGGGCTGACTTCAGCGAGCCGCGATCTGCATTAACGGGATGGAACTACAGCCGCCGTATTCGCGGTAGGTGTTCCTGCCGGGTTTTGTCCTGGCTGCTGAGGAGCATACTTCGATGCGCACTTAGCCTGAAGCTGCGTCGCATGAAAAACGCCATCGTGACCAAAGGTGCCGACCGCAAGAGCCTGCGAATTGTCCTTAAAGGTATCCGGCGGCGGCTCGTCTCCTTTGTAGGCAACGCGAAGCGTGCGGTCATTCTCCACCAGCACAAAATCTGCATCAGAGCCTTTGTGTTGAATCGAACCGGGCTGCACGTTGCCCGCTACGCGCAGATGGCGCGTATAGGCTTTATCCCCCATCCCTTGCAGTTCCTGAATCGTAACGTAGTAACTCTTATTGGCCTGCACACCACTGATCGCCAGGTAAATAATCGTGCCCAGAATGACGACCACCGCGATACTGATGCGCATACCCTGATTGGTGCTTTTCATACCTGCGCCTATTCTACGCGAACCAGCCAAACATCCGAATCCTAAAGGCCCGCTCAAACGAAGTTTATAATCGCCTTCAGGATTCATCCAGCAATCATTCATCATCTAACTACAAAATCATTCCTTTCCACCTGCGAGGTAGATATGAGCGGCAATGGCAACGGCACTCTCCACACAAACGTCGACGTGCAGTCGGCACGGGAAATCTTGAAACCTCGGGCGGAATGGATCACGAAACGCAAAGCCGAAGTAGAACGAACTGGCGACACGAACGCCTCGCAAATGCACTTTGCCCGCCAGGGCCGCATTACCGAAGAGATGGAATACGTCGCTAGGCGCGAAAACCTCGCCATCGAGCTGATCCGCGACGAGATCGCTGCGGGCCGCCTTATCATCCCAGCGAACATCAATCACCCTGAACTCGAACCAATGGCCATCGGCGTGGCATCCAGGTGCAAGGTCAACGCCAACATCGGCAACTCCGCTGTGACCTCAAACATCGACGAAGAACTGCGCAAGCTGCACATGGCTGTGCAGTTCGGCGCTGACACGGTGATGGATCTTTCGACTGGCGGCAATATTCCCGAAATCCGCGAAGCCATCCTGCGCCATTCGCCCGTTCCCATCGGAACCGTGCCTATCTATGAAGCACTGCAGCGCGTTAAAAAGCTCGAAGACCTCAACATCGATCTTTACCTCGAAGTCATCGAGGAACAGGCGCAGCAGGGCGTCGACTACTTCACGGTTCATGCCGGCGTCCTGATCCAATACGTCCCGATGGTCGCAAAGCGCATCACCGGAATCGTCAGTCGCGGCGGCGCGATCCTGGCGCAGTGGATGACCCATCACCACAAGCAGAACTTTCTGTACGAGCACTTCGACCGCATCGTCAAAGTCATGGCGAAATACGATGTCAGCTTCTCGCTCGGTGACGGCCTGCGTCCAGGCTGCGTCGCCGACGCCTCCGACGAAGCCCAGTTCGCCGAGCTGAAAACTTTAGGCGAGTTGACCTCCAAGGCATGGGAGAGCGACGTACAGGTCATGATCGAAGGCCCGGGTCACGTTCCGCTCGACAAGATCAAGGAACAGGTCGACATGGAAGCCGAGCACTGCTTCGGCGCGCCGTTCTATACGCTTGGCCCGCTCGTTACCGACATCGCACCTGGCTACGACCACATCACCTCGGCCATCGGCGCAGCCATGATCGGCTGGCACGGAGCGTCCATGCTCTGCTACGTCACGCCAAAGGAACATCTTGGCCTGCCCAACGAAAAGGACGTGAAAGACGGCATGATCGCGTACAAAATCGCTGCCCACGCGGCAGACGTCGCCCGTCACCGGCCCGGCGCGCGCGACCGCGACGACGCCATCAGCTACGCACGCTACACCTTCGATTGGGAAAAGCAGTTTGCGCTTTCACTCGATCCGGAAACGGCTCGCTCCATGCACGACGAGACGCTTCCCGACGACTACTACAAGGAAGCGGCCTTCTGCTCCATGTGCGGCCCAAAGTTCTGCTCCATGAACTGGTCGAGCAAGGTAGACGAGTTCAACAAGACCGTCCACGGTCTCGAAAAAGCCGATTTGAGCAGTCTCGTCATCTTACAGGCGCAGCAGCTGGCAGGTAAGGGTTAGCGCCTATTAGTGTTAACTGGCTCTAGATCATTCCATCCAGCCGATCTAGGCGGCTGGATAACGCCTGTTCTCAATACGTCATCAAGGCCTTCCGGCAAAAAGTCCCGCAAGTAGTACATCTGGACTATTACGAAATGGAAGCGTTTACAGAGATAAATCGATCATGTAAGAAAGGTGCATGTGGAATGTTATCTTGAGCATTTTTGTTCGGAGTTTGTGTCTTGTTGTACTAGCTTCGGTTTCTGTTATTCCATCCTGTGCACAGGAACCAGTAACGGCGCGAACATCAGCAACCCCGCTTGTTCTGCACGACCCGTACTTCAGCGTCTGGTCTTTCGACGATGATCTTACAGATGGCCCCACGCGCCATTGGACCGGAACGCGCCAGCAATTGGCTGGCCTCGTTCGCGTCGATGGCAAGACCTACCGCTTCATCGGTGACGACCGCGACACTCCCGCTCTGAAACAGGTATCGCGCACGATATGGCCCACGCGCACGATTTACGGCTTCGAAGACGCAGGCATTCACCTCACCCTAACCTTCTTCACGCCTGCGCTGCCACACGACTTCGATGTCCTATCCTGCCCGGTCACATATGTCATCTTTGACGTAAAATCCGCAGACGCGCAGCAGCACAGCGTCTCACTCTATTTCGATGCTTCCGCCCAGCTCGCGACGAACACCGACGATGACACCGTCGTCTGGGGACGCGAGCGCGTCGGCGACATGCAGGCCCTTCGCATTGGCACGAATGCGCAGCCGGTGCTCGCCAAGTCCGGAGACAACCTCCGCATCGACTGGGGCTGGCTCTATCTCGCTGCCCCACCGCAGCCTGGCCTCGACACTGCCGCCAGCAGCTATGCAGCCCGCGAGCAGTTCGCCAAAGACGGCTCGTTGCCTGCAACCGATGATCTCGACATGCCAAGCGCCGTAAAGCACACGCTGCCGCTGCTCGCTGCGCGCTTCGATCTCGGCAATGTCGGGAGCGCTCAGATTTCCCGCCGTGTTCTGCTCGCCTACGATGACCGCTTCGCCATCGAATATCTTAACCGCCGCCTGCGTTCCTATTGGCGTCGCAACGGCGTGACGACAGCAGAAATGCTCCAGAAGGCGGAAGCCGAAGAGTCCTCGCTGCGCACGAAAGCCGAAGCCTTCGATAAAGAACTGGTCAGCGACCTGGACCATGAAGGCGGTTCGCACTACGCGCAGCTCGCAACGCTCGCTTATCGTCAAACCATCGCCGCCCACAAACTCGTCGCCGATGTGGACGGAACGCCGATGCTTTTCTCCAAGGAGAACTTCAGCAACGGCTGCATCGACACTGTCGACGTGACCTATCCTTCTGCGCCGTTTTTCCTGCTAATGAACCCCAAGCTCCTACAGGCGCAACTTGAGCCGATGTTCGCATACGCCAGTCTGGCGCGGTGGCGCTGGCCTTTCGCTCCGCACGATCTCGGAACCTATCCGCTTGCTAACGGACAGGTCTACGGCGGCGGCGAACGCACAGAAGAAGACCAGATGCCAGTCGAAGAAAGCGGCAACCTCATTATCCTCACTAACGCCCTGGCACATGCCGAAAACTCAGGCGCTTTCGCCGAAAAATACTGGCCGCTGCTCACGAAATGGGCCGAATATCTCAAAGAAAAGGGCATGGACCCTGAGAATCAGCTCAGCACCGATGATTTCGCCGGACACCTGCCGCACAATACGAATCTCTCGATCAAGGCCATCGAAGCCCTCGGCAGCTACGCCCAACTTGCAGACCGTCTCGGAAAAAAGCAGGATGCGGCCGAATACCGCAAGCTCGCCGAGCAGATGGCCGCCAGATGGAAAGGCATGGCCATCGACGGCGATCACTACAAACTGGCCTTCGATCAGGCAGGCAGCTGGAGCCAGAAATACAACCTCGTGTGGGATCGCGTACTGAATCTCCATTTGTTCTCGCCCGAGATCGTCGATCAGGAACTGGCCTTCTACCTGAAGCACCAGAACGCCTTCGGCCTGCCGCTTGATAACCGCAAAACTTACACCAAACTCGATTGGATCGTTTGGACCGCAACCCTCAGCACCAAGCAGAGCGATTTCATCACCCTTACCGATCCGCTCTACAAATTCATGACTGAATCGCCCACGCGGGTACCGCTGAGCGACTGGTTCGAAACGACTGACGGCACGCAGGTCGGCTTCCAGGCCCGCTCGGTCGTCGGTGGCGTTTATATCAAGATGCTCGCCGATCCGCAGATGTGGGCGAAGTGGGCAGGGAAGTCGAACTAGCCCGCTTATAATTTTCCCGACCGCAACGGGGGAGGAAGTAATGGATTTCCTGCACATCCTGCTCAGCTCAATCAAGGGAACGTTCCCGGATCTGCTGTATTGGACAATTCCCCCGTTGATCCCCTTCATCATTGCGGAGCAAATTTGGCCTGTGCATGCTCGGCCACGGTGGCGCGACTATGGAATGAACATCCTCATCGCGCTCACTACCTCATATCTCGCTTTGCCTCTCGGCATCCTAGCTGGTATGTGGAGCGCCGATGTGCGCCACCATCTTCCCTGGAAGGCGTTTTCTGTTTCTTTCCACAACATTGCAGCAATTCCCGTCGTTGGCCACTCGCTTGAAATTGCAGCGATGATTTTTGTCCCTCTTCTGGCACACGATTTCTGGTTCTATTGGAGCCACCGTCTTGAGCACAAGGTTCCTGTCCTGTGGTCATTTCACAAGCTGCATCACAGCGATGAGCTCATGAACACATCCACCTGGGCCCGAGACCATTTCCTGCAGAACTCCTGGCGCGCTTTCTTCTCGGTTTTTACGCTGGGTCTTTTCTTCGATCTGGATTTCGCCGATGCGGGAAAAGCAGCACTTTACTCGTTTATGTTTCTCGCTTGCCTTTCACTCTTCTACCACTCGGCAATCCGGGTCAGATTGCCCTGGCTTGATCGCATACTGGTAACCCCGCAAGTTCATCGCATCCACCACTCGATCGATCCAATGCATCACAACAGGAACTTTGCCGATGCGCTACCCATCTTCGACATCCTCTTCGGCACCTATCATCGCCCGAGCAGGGAAGAGTTTCCGACCACTGGCCTCGGGGACGAGTACCACGCGCCGAACTCGATCTGGTTGGCACAAGCTGGTCCTGTCTTGTCGGCCGTGAAGCTGCTGTTACCGAAGCAAGGGAATCAGGCCTTGATTACCGAGCAGATCGATAACAGATAGGCTCCGCGTTTGGATCAGTCCGTAAAATGATGGAGTTTGTGAGCGGACGAACTCACGGCAGCTCTGAAGCGAAAACAGAGCCTGTGGCAAGCCAGGCGCTCTTTTCCGCCACTACGACCAAGCCTGAAGTAATCCCGATCCGCTTCGAGGCCTGGGCCACAACGCCGAATTCCCGTTGACACATGCTCAAGCGATAAGTGATTCTACGTTTCGCCTGCTCCGAGGGTGAGTCATACGAATCAGGCTCATCAGCGCAGTTGGATCCCCCCTCAATTCTTTTTCGAAAGGTTCCTTCATGAAAAAGGCGCTTCCAGCCATTGTGTGTCTCTTTTTGCTCGCAGGTACTCATCCGCTTTGGTCGCAGGATGACGCGGAGGGATGCAAGGACTCACCACTCGTCAGCCGCATGCCCGGCAGTTCGATCCATTCCTGTGACAATAAGGATTACGACCAGAAGGACATCATTGTCGGCGAGAAGGACGGATCAGACGTGAATAAGCACGTCGAGGGACCATTGCAATCGTGGGACTACGGAACGCGTGAAGGCGTCAGCGATCTTCAGGTATTCCGGAATTTCGAGACGGCGCTAAAGACCGGCGGCTTCCAGATTGTTTTCGAGCGGAATCCCGGATACATTTCGGCGCGCAAGGGAAATACCTGGGTAGTGATCGAGAACAGCGGGAGCTATTACGATCAGACGATCATCACCGAGCAGGCCATGAAGCAGGAGGTGACGGCAGATGCTTCGAGCCTGAAAGATGAACTGGACAAAAGCGGCCGTGTTGCGGTCTACGGCATTCTGTTCGACACAGGAAAGGCGACATTGCAACCTGCTTCGAATGGGCCGCTGAATGAAGTCCTAAAGCTGTTGCAGGACGACGGGTCGCTAAAGCTGCGCATCGAGGGGCACACGGACAACGTCGGCGGAGAAGCCGCAAATCAGACCCTGAGCGAAAAGCGCGCCCAGAGCGTGCGCGACTGGCTGATCTCTCATGGCATCGCTGCCGGGCGCCTGACTGCGCAAGGATTCGGCGCGACGAAGCCGGTCGCTGACAACTCAACCGATGAAGGGCGGGCGAAGAACCGTAGGGTTGAGCTGGTGAAGCTATAAGTTACGAAACTTTCGTGGTTTCCCGCCCCTTCGTCAAGCTCAGGGCAGGCACTTTCGGAACAACGTCGGAAAGGGTGGGACACACGACTAATCGACAGGGCGAAGAGTTTTCAACGGTCTTTCACTGGCCGCACTCATAAAAGTTTTGGAAAAAAATCTACCACCTGAGTCGCCGCGGCGAATAGCGGTTGCCATCTGCGGATCTAACTCACTCATGAAAGCGAAAAGACCTCATGCGTTTTGAATGGTGACTGTGAGGCGGCCAGCGTTTCCTTGTTTTTTTGCGAAATTGCAGGGAACCTAGATTCCACCCATAAGGAATCTCCGTGGAATTGACCCAAACTCGGCTTTGCGCAAAAGTGCAATCTGATTCGAACGTCCTGGTGAGATGCCAGACAGCAAAGTCGTCAAGATAATGTAATACGTTGGGCGGTCGCAGCAGACGTACTCGAACAAATCCAAATTCTTATCTAGGAGTGAGTATGATACTGCACGACATTCTTCAGGCGTGGAACGATTATGTTGACAACACAATCGTGGTCACGGTAACAAGCGCGGGCGTTCCAGCGGGTCAGGGTGAGTTCAACGTCGGCGAAAAAGTTAAATATGATTTGCAGGTAACCAACGGAACCTCTGCAAACGGTGTCCAGGTCAACAATATTCGATTGCACGTGCACTTTAGCAATACAGCGGGCAATGTCAATGTCTTTAAGTTACTTGTGCCCCCTACAAGCGTTGCCAATGCCTTTCCGGACGCAACATCAACCACCGCTTTGTCGCCCAACACTGAGCAAACTGCGATGTTCCTTGAAACGTCATCGCTGTCGACGCTTACCCCAGGCGAAGTCGCCACAATATCTGGTCTTGAAGTAATCGGAAAAAATGCGGGGACAGCAATATTGGAGGCCCATCCTCATGCAACTTTGGACGTGGACCAGATCTTCCCTCCTAACACGACTGGAAAAGATGGCACCAAATCGCTCACTGTAAAAACATAAGTCAAGAAAGTTGTTAGGAGCTGGCATCTGGGCCTATTCAGGTATGTTAAAGGGTCCGGAGAAGGGGGCAGTTTCCCCTTCTCCGTCAAATCGCTGAACCGCTCGCTGCGTAAGATCATCAGCATTGCCGCGGTTTTCCCATTCAGAAAATACGCTGCAAATCTATGCGGTCACATTCAGCTCTTGAAGCAAGAAGGCGTAATCCATTGCGATCTCCTTCAGGTAGTCGTAGCGTCCAGAAGCCCCGCCATGCCCAGCCGTCATATTGGTATGGAGCAGCAGGGAATTGTCGTCTGCTTTGAGCGTACGCAACTTTGCTACGTACTTGGCTGGCTCCCAGTACATCACCTGGCTGTCATAGAGCGAGGTCTTCACCAGCATCGCCGGATAGTTCTTCGCTACCAGGTTGTCATAAGGCGAGTAGCTCAGCATATATTCAAACGCCGGCTTCTCATTCGGATTGCCCCACTCCTCATACTCCGGCACAGTAAGCGGCAGGGAAGCATCGAGCATCGTGTTCATCACGTCGACGAAAGGAACGTGCGAAAGCACAGCGCGGAAGAGATCGGGTCGCATGTTGGTCACAGTGCCCATCAGCAAACCGCCCGCGCTTCCGCCTTCGATGGCGACGCGTTTGGGATCGCCATAGCCATTCACAAACAGATATTCCACCACCGCGATGAAGTCGACAAAGGTGTTGAGCTTATTCATCAGGCGTCCGTCGTCATGCCACGGCTTGCCCAGGTCGCCGCCGCCACGGATGTGCGCATACGCCATCACGAAGCCGCGATCAAGCATGCTAAGGCGATTGCTATTGAATCCGATGGGAAGGGAATAACCGTAGGAGCCGTATCCGTAGACGTAGAGCGGATTCTTCCTGCTCTCGAACTTGTCCTTGCGGTAAACAAGCGAAACCGGCACCTTCACACCATCGGGAGCCGTGGCGAAGAGGCGCTCCGACGCATACAGTGTCCGTTCAAATCCACCGGGAATCTCCAGTTGTTTGAGCAGCTTCGATTCTGCAGTCGTGACGTCATATTCATAGACTGAGCTCGGCGTAACCAGCGACTGGTAACCGTAGCGATAAGTGGTCGTCTCGAAGATACGGTTCTGATGCGGATGAGCGCTGTAGACCGGCTCAGGGAAGGCAATCTCCTGCGATTGCGAAGCTTCGGTACCATTACCTGTAAATCTCACAACTCGCAGATGCGGCAATCCATCAAAGCGCTCGCAAGCTACATAAAATCCGCTGAATAGATCAACTTCTTCAAGCATCACATCACCACGGTGAGGAATCAGTTCTTGCCAATTTTCCGTCCCAGGGCTGTCCACAGAAACCGTCACAAGACGGAAGTTGCGCCCGGCATCGTTGACCCGGATGAAGAAAAGCCCATTGCGATGATCGAGGTAATACTCGATGTTTTCGCGACGCGGCGCGATCAGGCGAAACTTGGATTCAGGCGTATCGGCGGGTAGAAACTGCGCCTCGCTGGTGGTGTGGCTCGCGGATTCCAGCACGATGTACTTGTCATCCCGCGTGCGGCCCGCTCCGATATTGAAACGCTCATCGGTCTCCTCATAGACGAGCACATCCTGATCGTGGGGCGTGCCAAGTGTGTGCCGAAAAAGCTGGTATTGCCGCTTCTGCTCTTCGTCCTCGACCGTATAGAGGAGCGTTTTATTATCAGCAGCCCAGACAATCGAACCCGTGCGCTCGACGCGCTCTGACAGCAGTTCGCCTGTGCCCAGGTCCTTCATTTGCAGCGTGTACTGGCGAAAGCCCTTGTTGTCGAATGAGTAGGCCAGCAGGTTGCCGTCGTCGGAAACCGACATCCCGCCGACGGCCATGAAGCTCTCACCCTTGGCCAGCTCGTTCACATCCAGAATCACCGACTCCTGTGCTTCGAGTGAGCCGAGCTTGCGGCAGAAGATGGGATACTGCAAACCTTCCTCGGTACGCGTGTAGTACCAGTACTCGCCGTCGCGGAAGGGAACGGAGACGTCCGTTTCCTTGATGTGGCTCAACATCTCGCGATAGAGCTTCTCCTGCAGTTCCTTCGTCGGTTCCAGAACCGTCGCCGTGTAGTCGTTTTCCGCCTGAAGGTAAGCTAGCGTTTCGGCGCTGTCTTTATCGCGGAGCCATGCGTAGTCGTCAATCAGCGTGTGGCCGTGCAGAGGTGTTTCCGTGCGTTGTGGCCTGGCCACGGGATGAGTCAATCGGGTCGTAGTTGTCATACCTATTCAGGATAGCGCCTTTGCGCTGCGTTAAAACTGCGGCAATATCACTCATGCGGCAAGCTCCGCATGTTTGAAAACGACGGGTTTGGAGCACGAAACGATTTTCGAGAATGCCGCACTATCTGGTGAATATCGCTGCATTCGCAGCGAGTTACAGACGGCTGCAGGCACCAGAAAACAGAAGAGAAGTGAGAGCGTCAGACTGCGTTTTTCTGATTGACTCGGGTTAGACCCTTTAGTACCATTCGACTGCTTTTAGTTCGTTTCTTTTACATGGTTTCCCCCTTTAGCCTTCTAGCTAAGACTTGTAAAAGGCTCTTTTCCGTAACAGAAGTGTAACGACTTACTTCGCGCGGTTCTTATGCCTTCGTTCCTGACAAACTGGCTCAGAAATACGTCTTCGCGGCTTCCGCAATGCCTTGGCCTTGCGTGCCTATTGTTGATCACCAGAGGGGCATTGTGTCAGGCCCGAAATGCTGCGGCTGCTCAAGGCGCCGACAGCAGTTCGCGGCTGATCTCGACTGTGCCCATGGCATTTGAAGAAAACGATGGTCAGCTTGCGCCCGAGCTCTCGTTCCTGGGGCGCGCGCAGAGCTATTCGGTTGCGATCGAACGCGATCGCCTGAAATTCTTCATGCCGGGTCCCGCTGTAAATTCACCAGCTTCGACGATCGATGTGCGCTTCGCCGGAAGCCGCGGTGGCTCGCCGGTATCGCTGTCTGGCGTTGCGTATCGCAGCAATTTCTTCATCGGCCCTGACCCGTCACATTGGCATGAAGGCGTAGCAAACTTCTCGCGCGTCGGCATTCGCGGCATTTATCCGGGCATCGACACCGAGTTCTATGAAAAGAACGGCGAACTGGAGCACGACTTTGTGCTGGCTCCGGGTGCCGACGCCAGCCTGATTCGGCTCGATCTGCAGGGCGCTCAGACCGCAACCATGACCCCAACCGGTGATGCTCTGCTTCCATCTGCTGCGGGAGAACTGCGTTTCCGCAAGCCTGTGGCCTACCAGTTCGACGCCTCAGGAAAGCGTGTATCTGTTGACGCGGCATATCGCCTCAAGGGAAAGAGCCTGCACTTTGCGCTTGGCAGCTACGATCACAGTCGCACTCTGGTGATCGACCCAGTCATCGTTTTTGCCACTTATCTCTCAGGAAAGCCGGGAACGTTTGGTTCCACTCCTGCGCAGCTCGGCGCAGACGCGAACGGAAATCTATTCATTGCGGGAACCACAACATCTGCGGCAACCGACTTCCCCCCTGCGGGTCATTGTACGAACCACACCTCATCCGGGAACACCTGCGCTACATCCCAATCTGGTACAAGAAAAAAAATCTTTGTAGCTGCCATGGCTACGGGCCAGTTGGGGTCCTCTATTTCATGGTTGACCGTACTGGGTGGCGGGAATGACTCCGTCGCCACCAGTGTCGTGGCCAATGCGAGCAGGGTTTATGTTGCCGGCACAACCGCGGCGTCCGACTTTCCCGGAGTAAAGACAACAGGGAGTTCACCCACTGCACAAACTGCACTGCCTACTACAGGGTCTGTTTCCGGCATTATCGCTGCGTTAAATGCCACGGACGGCACACTCCCGACGACTGCCTCGGTCCCGTCTTCGCAATACATTGTCAGCAACACCGTGGGCGGAACCATCGACGACAAGACGACTATCACCGGCCTGGCCCTGGATAGCTCCGGCAACGTATATCTTTCTGGTTATGGGCTGGGCAATTCCTTTACAGAGAAAGTCAGTGCGACAAATCCATTCACATTGACAAAGGCTCTCGGCAAGTCGAGTGGTTCGATCGCTCCGGCGATTCCTGCCCAGACTGCGACATCCACTAATAACAATGCGTTTGTCATCGAACTGGACTCGACACTGCAACCGGCGAACGCAAAGCTCGTGACGTATCTCCAGAGCGCTACTCCCAAAGCTTCCGGGGATTACAAAGCTACAGTCATCCAGGTGGACGCGAGCAAGAACATCTATGTGGGCGGTACGGTTGGACTCTCCAGTGCGCAAACGGTCACTTTTCCCAAGGCGAGTTCCTTCGACGCTGCTGGAGCCTACACCCAGACTGATTACACTGCGTGCACCAGAACCGGCACGAATACGAGTACATTCCTCTCGCAAATCGTACCCGGCTCAGGCGGCGCAACCATGGGCTACTCGGTCTTTACCTGCGGAGGCGCATCCGAGTCTGCAACAGCTTTGGCGTTGGCCAAGTCAGGCGGCGAGGGAGCCTATCTGGTT
>Ga0126381_100003776_pt1 | contig 16418 bp, 11 predicted proteins | sample PanSoiMetPlot_28_FD_96465 | JGI IMG/M metagenome (GOLD analysis project Ga0126381, IMG submission 96465) | Tropical forest soil microbial communities from Panama - MetaG Plot_28 | ecosystem: Environmental > Terrestrial > Soil > Tropical forest > Bulk soil | place: Panama | collected 2016-02-17 | reverse complement strand
GGGCCTGAGTACACGCTGCGAGCAGCCAACTATCTGCTGGGTACACATCCCGTTTCGAGCACTTCCTACATCTCCTCTGTCGGAACCGTCTCGAAGATGAAGGCCTACGGAAACAACCGAGCCGATGGAGCCTTCATTCCGGGCGGAATGATTCCTGGCTACATCATCATCAAGCCGGACTTCCCGGAGTGCATCGACGACTTCGGTTTCCTGTGGTTCGAGAACGAGTACACGATCAGCGCCACGGCCAAGTGGATTCTGGCGGCCAACGCAGCCGACGCGCTGGTGAAGTGAGCCGATTCGAGAGCCTACTCGTTAGACGTTTCGTAGCACTTTCGTCCAGGCACGCAGCGCGCAAGGTGCACGTAGCTCTCATCGGGTCCCGCGGGCCCCATCGTGCGCAGACACCAGTAGCTCGAAGCAGTGTGAACGCCCGGAAGCCATGATTCCGGATCCTGCGGAGTGGTGCCGTAGGGATTCTTGGTTCGAAGACACTGGCAGGGAAGCGGTTTTGTATCAGTTGTGCTCATCGATAACCTCCTAGCCCGCAGCGCTTGGGTCGCGGTCCATTTGTCCGGCCGCCAGCAGGATTGTGCGATAGATGGCTACTGGGAAAAGCTCGACTTTGTAAGCGTTCATGGAGAGAGGCTGCACGTTCGTCATCGCGGCCTTGCCCGCAGCACGTGCTACTTCTTCGGAGATGGTCTTGCCGGCGAGCAGGGACTCCGCCTCCGTCGAGCGGCGCACTACAGGCGATGCGGCGCCCATGGTAATTACGGCGCGCCGGCAGACATTTCCATCCATCTCCAGAACCACGCCTGCATCGGCGATCGCCCAGTCAAAGCTCTCCTTTTCTCCGTACTTCTGATATGCGGATCGGGTACCCGACGCAGGCTTTGGGATCCTCACCGCGGTCAGCAACTCATCGGGCTCAATCACGCTGAACTTCGTCGGGTTCGCATCGGGCTGAGCATAGAAGTCTTTGATCGCGACCGTTCGTTTGCCCTTTTTCGCAGACTCCAGTTCGATGGCGGAGTTGAGGCCCAGCAGCGCCACGGCAGCAGAAGATGGCGCAACGGAGGGGCAGGTTCCGTAATCCATGATCGCGTGGTACTGGTTGAGTCCCCCGAACGCGAAGCAGAACTCCTTGCCTTTACGGATGCATTGGAATTCTGCCGAGCGGTAGTACCAGCACTGAACCGGCTGCAGCAGATTTCCGCCAAGGGTTGCCATGTTGCGAATATGCGGTGTCGCCGCGTGTCCGCAAGCATCAGAAAGAATCTGATACTCTGCGCGGATCACGGGGTGCTCATTGATTTCCGTCAGAGTTGTAAGCGCACCGATCGTCAGCCCGTTCTCTGTCTCGTGGATCCCGCGCAACGCCGACACGTTGCGGATGTTCACCAGCTTTGCCGGCTGGATCGTTCCGTTCTTCATGCGCCCGAGAAGGTCGACGCCACCGGCTTTGATTATGGCACCATCCTTTAATTGGGACAGTGCCCCATCAACGGTTGTGCAATCTGCGAGAGCAAAACTGTTCATGCCAGTAACCTCCCCTCCCTCACGCCGGGCTGATTCAATGCGGCCAGAACGACGGCGGGTGTCATCGGTGTCTGGCGAATGCGGACGCCCGTCGCGTTATAAACTGCGTTGCCAATCGCCGCCCCAACCGAAACGATACCGGCGGCCTCGCCAATTCCAGATGCATCCGTGGAACTCTGCCCGATATACGCCTCGACAAGCTGTACTTCGATCTCGGGGGTTTCGCGCGATCCGGTGATCTTGTATTGCTCCAAATTGGGATTCACCATCAGACCGTATTCCGGGTCGAGCAGCCGGTTTTCAAATAGCGTGTAGGAGATTGCCTGCAGAATTCCCCCATTGATCTGGTTCACGACCAGCGACGGATTCATGGGGCGTCCGCAGTCGTGCACGGAAAGAACACGCTTGACGTGGATGCGGCCGACTTCGGTATCGACCTCGACCTCGGCAACGTCTACGCCGCCATAGGTCAGATACTTACTGCGGTCGTAGTCCGGGATGCGTTTGGATTGAACCGTGATCTGATCTGTCCGCATTTTGGCCGCGGCGCGTTTGAAGGCGACGGGCTCGATCTTTCCGGATTTGCTGCGAACCTCGCCGTTCACGATCTCCAGATCGGCGCCTGTCGTACCGAATGCAGGAGCAATCTCCGCCAGGAACTTTTGCGAAGCCTGCCAGGCGGCGTCACGGACAGCGGGAGTGAGTGAAAGCGTCGTCACGCTGCCGCCGGAGTTCGGACCCTGCGGATAATTGGTGTCGCCAACCCGGACCGCAATCTTCTCCGGCGGCACCCCAAACTGCTCAGCAAGGATCTGCGCCATCACTGTCTTTATGCCGGAACCAATGTCCTGCACCGCAGAAAGCACTTCAAGCGACCCATCCTTGTGGACGCGGACTTCCGCAGACGATTCCATGCTCACGAAGCGATACCAGACTGACTGGCCAAGGCCAACACCGCGCTTGATCGGGCCGCGGTCTGCCCCGGCGATCTGCTGGCGCGACTTCCAGATCGGGCTTTCACGAACGATCTGGCGCTCGACCTTGCGCACAGGATGTTCGTCGATGCGGTCGCGCAGATCGATCGGATCCAAATTGAGTTTGACGGCAAGTTCGTCGATGGTCTGCTCGAGCGCGAAGGCCCCTTGCGGATGGCCGGGCGCGCGCATCGCCGCGCCTGGACCCGCATTCGTGAATACGTCATTCTCTTCGGTGTGGAGCGATGCAGATTTGTAGAGATTCGTGGCGGGTCCGCCACATCCTGCTCCGGTGCCGCACCCGGCAGTCCCATAGCTCACCAGATGAACAGCGGTGATGGTGCCGTCCTTCCTGGCGCCGACGCGCAGGATCTGATCGGAACTCGGGCGATTGCCAACCGAAAGATGCTCTTCTTTGCGATCCAGCATCAGGCGCACTGGCGCCCCGGTTTTCTTTGAGAGCAGGGCGGCGACCACACCTGGATTTCCCGCCCCGAACTTTGCTCCGAAGCCACCGCCCATGTACTCGGTGACGACTCGTACCTGCGTCATCGGAATCTTGAAGTATGCTGCAAGTTCCTCGCGCACACTCGCCGTGCCTTGGGTCGAGGCCCAGACTGTCAGCAATTCCGGTTTCCAGTCGACGACCACGCCGTGAGTCTCCAGCGCGGAGTGCGTCTGCACCTGCGTGACGTAGCGGCCTTCGACAACTACATCGGCGTCGCGCAATCCTTGCTCGACGTCTGCAACCTTGTGGATTGACGGTCCGTGTATATTGCCGGTTTGCGAGACATCGTGCGGGCCGCCGCCGCCGCCCGCGCTTCCCTCCTGGTCGGCCGCGCCCGGGAAAACCAGGGGCGCATCGGACGCCCGTGCTTTATCGAGATCCACAACAAACGGAATGGCCTCGTACTGGACCTTTACCAGCGCGGCCGCTTCTTCGGCTGCATATGGAGTGGTCGCCGCTACTGCGGCGATCGGCTGACCTGCATAGCGCACTACCGGAAACTTCACCTGCTCGAGCGATGGATCGCGCAGAACGGCGTTCCCCATCACGTGCTGAATCACGTGGACTCCCTTTACCGCCGGATGACGCTCTGCTGCGGAGGTGTCGACAGAAAGAACTCTCGCATGGGGTACGGTGGCATTCACGAATTTCGCATAGAGCATGCCGGGGAGCTGAATATCCGAGGTATAGCGTGCGCGGCCGGATACTTTAGGGTAGCCGTCCCACCGTTCGTGCGATTTTCCAACATATTTCAGGTCCTGATTGATTGGCCATACCGGCGGTTCGGTCACCGGAACTTCGCGCGGTTCATCATGCAGCGTGTGACCGGGCACCCCGATCGGCATCGTCACGGTCTTCTTGCCGGTATCTCCGCCCGGCGCAGCACCGGATTGCTGAAGCACCTCTTCTTTATCTGTAGCCATGACGTCCTCCCTTACGCCCTGCGCGCGTTGCCGGCCGCCTCGAGCGTCGCGGCGAAGATCCTCGGATAAGTGCCGCATCGGCACAAGTTGCCCGAAATTGCGTGGCGCACGTCCTGCTCTGACGGGTGGGGATTCTTCTCGAGCAGCGCGGCACAGCTCATCACCATGCCCGGCGTGCAAAAGCCGCACTGCATGGCATCGTGCTTCACAAATGCAGTCTGCAAAGGATGCGGATCGCTGCCTCTGGAGAGTCCCTCAATTGTCGTCACCTCATGCCCGATGGCATCGACAGCCAGCGTCAGGCAGCTATTCACAGGCATCTTGTCGAGCCAGACAGTGCATCCGGAACAGGCGCCGTGATCGCAGATAATCTTGGTGCCGGTCATTCCGAGATCAATGCGAAGGGCGTCGGCCAAGGTAGTGCGAGGCTCAATTTGGAGCGTGTGCTCCTTGCCGTTGATGGTCAGCCGCACAGAAACGGGGTCGGGACCCATCTCGGTAACGCCCGGATGTGCCGCAGCGGAGACCTCGCTGCTGAATGCCTGAACTCCATCGAGCAGCGCCGTTCCGGCAGCGGTGAATCCGGCGCCCTTCAGGAATCCCCTGCGGCTGATGCCATTCCGGCCGGGTTCGCCCTCGGCCCGAGTTTCCTCGGGAGTTGGAGTGTGTATTTGCTTCGGATCGGTCATTGGCACCTCCTGAGGGATCCCTTAGAGAGAAGGAATTGAGCCGGCTGCGCGTGGCGGCTCGTTCAGTTCGGTTCTTACGCCGTTGTTGGGAATGAGACTGCTGCACCAAAACTATAGCTCCTGAATGTGTGGAAGGACAATCCGGAACATAGCTCAGCCGAACGATTCAGCCGAGATTCTCAAAGTTGCAGCTAATTGTCTATCGCGGAAGTGTTACTGCCATCGAGCGTTGGAGAAGCCTCAACCGAGGTCGATGTTGAAGCAAGCTCGAAAGTCATGGGTAGCTACGAGCGCCTCGGGCAGGATGCCGCCGCCAACTGGCAGGCGCTCCGCGTTTCGGGATGATTGGGCCCCAGGGTATCTACCAGGTGTTCATAAGCGGTGTGAGACGCAGTTTGCGCCTCTTTCAACCTGCCCTGAGCCTTCAAAACGCGTGCCTGCGCCAGGAAAGCGCGTCCGACGTTGCTGGAGTGGACGCCAGATTGCAGCTCTGCCTGGAGCAGTACAAGGGCGCGGGTTGCATCCCATGAAGCCAGATCCTCGCGCCTGGCCTCGAGTTCGAGATTCGACCGGCGCACCAGCAGTGTTGGCAATAAAGCTGCACATTGGCCAACGGTTCTGATCGATTGTTCATCGAGCTTCACGGCCTTGTCGGCAAGCTGCATTGCGGTCGGCAGATCTCCCGTCGCGAGCGCGAGCTGCGATCGATCAGAGGCCAAAGACGCAAATGTGTAGTGTCCGGGCGGAAGCTTGCTGCGCAATCGCGGCTCGAGCTCTGAAAGCAACACACGTGCCTTTGCGAAATTGTGCTTGTCTAAGTAAAACCGTGCTTCCAAGAGAGTCGTTTGATCCACAAGCATCTGATCGCCAACCTGTCGCGCTTTTCTAGCCGCACGCTCGGCGTAATCGGCAGCTTCCGCGCTTCGATCAAGATCGCGAAGCACCGTGGCATAGTTATACAGCAGCGCGGGTGAAACCGAATCGAGGGTCTCGTCTGTCCGACTGATATCAATCGCGCGGCGATAGGTTCTCTCTGCCTGCAATTGCCGTCCGGCGTAGCTCAGACTGAGCGCCCAGTCGTTGTAGAGCTTGACGGCCTTTTGAGTGCCGTCGTAGCCGAGGCTGGTCATCAGCGCCGAGGCTTGTTCGAAGACATCGTCTGCTTCTCGGAACTGACCCGCATCGCCGAGGACACCTGCAAGATTGATCAGAACGTTCAGCTCCTGCAGGTTCCACTCCATTGACGATTTCTTAAGCGTCTGCTCGGCGTCGATGGCACGTAAGAGAGCCTCACGAGAATTGCCGTTGCGGTAGGCGACCTCGCTTCCACGCAAGTAGCAAAATGCGCGATCAAGGGCATACTCCTCACGATTCGACAATTCACGCAGCCCCTCGCGGTATAAGGCTTCGGCGCGATCCAGATCGCCGGTGTGCGCCAAGACTCCTGCCAGAACGCATGATGCTTTTGCGCGAACCGAATGTTCCTTCAGGTCCCTCGAAAGCTGATACGCGTTCGTCGCCACGCGCAGCGCCCTTTCATTGTCGTTCTGTCCGGAGTACTGATCGCCAATGGAAAGCAGCAATTCCACGTGATTGACTGCATCAGGATTGTGCTCACGCTCAACGACTTTCTCTTCGTGCGCAAGGAGCTGATTCACGGCAAGTGGCTTACCCATCGGGGCGACATCACTCAGGATGAGTTCATTCAGATCGGCGGTGCGCTCGGCACGGGCGAGCTGGCGCTGCGCCAGATCGCGTTCGGCACGGGCAGATCGCGCCTGCAGCCAGGTTCCGATGCTGCCGGCCACGATCGCCATAAATGCGATTCCGGCAAGAGCTACCGCTGGTCGATTACGGCGTACAAACTTTCTTGTCCGATACACGATCGAGTCGCGACGCGCACTGATAGGCTCGTTTCGCAGACAGCGATGAAGATCGTCTGCGAAGGCCGTAACCGAGGGATATCGCTCCTCCGGCTGCTTTTTCATCGCCTTAGCCACAATGGTGTCAAGATCGCCGTGCAACAGTCGGCGAAGCTTCTCAGGCGTCGTGGACCGGCGAGTTGCGTTGACCGCGATCATGCCCTTGCACTCGCGTGCCGAAACGACAACGTCGGAAGGCAAAAGAGGTTCGGACTCGACAATAGCCTTTACCAGATCCGCGGGCCCGTATGGACCGCTGCCGGCAGGATGATGCCCCGTCAGCAACAGATAGAGCAGAACTCCCAAAGCATAGATATCAGTGGCGGTCGTGATCGCTTCTCCCTTCAATTGTTCGGGAGCTGCGTATTCAGGTGTCAGGGCGTTCGCGCCCGCAAGGGTCAGCGTGGTTTGCAGAGCAGCGCGCCGATCGCCTTCGATCAACTTTGCGATGCCGAAATCCAGGAGCTTCACCTGGTTGTTCTCTTTGCCGACGAGAATATTGGAGGGCTTGAGGTCGCGATGCACGATCAGATTCGCATGTGCCTTGGTTACGGCCTCCAGTACATCGAGGAAGAGTCGAATGCGCGCGTATATGTCGAGTTGATGCAGGTCGCAGTACCGATCGATCTGATTGCCCTCGACGTACTCGAGAATTAGATATGGCTGCCCGGTGGCAGTTACGCCCGCGTCAATGAGCTCCGCGATGTGCGGGTCTGCGAGAAGACCCAGTATCTTGCCCTCACGTTTGAATCGCTCTTCTCCTCCTTTGCCCATGAGAGCGAAGTGAAGAAACTTCACTGCAACTCGTCGTTCGAAGCGGCCATCCATGCGCTCCGCAAGCCAGACGGTACCCATGCCGCCCTGACCGATTTGAGAAACCAGTCTGTAAACGCCCAGCGTCTGACCTGTCAGAGACTCCGGCGAATCCGCTAACTCGATAAGGTCCGCTTCGAGAAACCGCTGCCTGGCCAGCGCGTCGTGCTCATGCAGGAGCTCCTCGAGCTGCTCTCTCAGCTCAATGTCGAGCGTACGGATCCAGGCGAAGCGCTCCTCCGCTTCCATTTCGAGAGCTCTGTCAAGATAGGGACTGAGTGCAACCCATCGATCATAGGACTGCTTGGACATACATGTCCTCAGACTGGCAGATCCGCACGGATACTGCGGTGCAGGTAGATTCTCGCTTTCTCCCATTTTCTCTGCACTGTTCGTTCCGACAGATCCTGCATGGCGCCGATCTCGGCAAATGAAAAACCGCAAAAGAACTTCAGGTCAACCAGCGTTGCCAAATCGGGTTCGACTTGGGCCAGTTCTTCCAAAGCGTCGCTGATCAATCCAAGATCGCGCGGATCAGGCGGATTCTCAATGGCGCTCAACGTAAGCGAGGTGATATGAAATTCGCCACCCCGCTTCGACGCGTTTCGATTTCGTATGCGATCGATAATCAGCCCGCGCATGACACGCGCAGCGTAACCCAGAAAGTGCGCCTGGCCTTGAAACGAAACATCATTCCGATCCGCCATATCCAGATATGCTTCGTGCAAAAGCGTCGTGACACCCATGTCATTTGGAAACCATTGCTTTGCCAGTTGCCGCTTTGCAAGCCGGTGGAGTTCGGAATACAAAGTGCTAAAGAGTGCGTCCTTGCGCTCGCCATTTGCGGGCGTGCTCAAAGCGGGGGAAGTTGCTGACTGCACGAAACACTCTCCTGTGGTGAAGATGTTTCCGGTTGTTTGACGGACGCAAGGAAAATACAGCCCATGCTGTTCGTCACAAAGCCGGAAATCCTGTCGGGCGGGGAGCTAGAGGTTCGTGCGCGGTCCCGACAGGAAACACAGAATAGAGTGTATGGGGCTTTGAAATGAGATGTGTCACAGCCGTGTAATTGCTGCGGCTCATAGCGCCGAAGATTGTCCTCCAACAACCAAACGGTCTGGCGGCGATGTGAACCGGTCGAAGAGCAAGCAAACGCGGTAATCGCAATTAGCGCGGAGTTCCGCACCTGCGGCCGACGTTTGCCTGCTCTTCCTCGTGACTATGTTGTGGACCTTCAACCTTCTCCGCAGCTTTCGATTACCGACCCCTGGCAACCGCGTTGGTCACCTCCGTATCGTGCGATGCAAGCTGCACCCCGGCCCTCTTCTCCGTCTTGCAGGCTGGAAGTTCCACGCTGGTCTTCGCTGTTGGCGAAGCAACTCTCCTCAGGAACCGTTCCCCCTGCACGACGTCAAAGTACAGCTCAGCCTTTCCGTCACCCGTCGTTTCGCCCGGAATCGCGGTCACGTACGCGGCGCCGCTGCCATCGATTCTGTTGATCAGCAGGAAGTCTCCCTGCGGTTCGATACGATAGTTCCCGGCTGGAAGCGTCCGATCCTCGACCACAAAATCGAACGGCACCTTTGCTATAACCTGGGGCTCTTGTGCGGATGCACGAGTTACGCTGCCGACGGCTGCCCCAACGATGAGAATGGCTACTGCGATGATGCGTTTCATTTTCACTCCTTCTCCTGGTTTGCCTACCTGCATCCAGCCCCGTTCGAAGCACGCTCGAAGCGCTCTCCGATACCGCTGGAGAATCTACTTACCTGGAGAATCGAAATCCTGGAGTGAAAGGCGACAACGCATTTCTTTGAGCGGCAGATTAACGCAACCCGATAAGTACGGCACGGTTAGTCGCGGCGCAGATGATGAGCGAGTATTTCACTCGGACGCATCTCTGATTAATTTGGGGATGGCGCCTACGAAATGCCGAAGCGTGGCCTTGGGGGATCGATACTTAGATCGAAGTCTTTTATTTTGCTAGCAAAAGACCTGGATCGCACCGGCGACACTCAGCTTGGCAAGTAGTGTGTGAATTGAAAACAAAGAACATAGCTGATTCTGTCGATTGGGAACACGAGAACTTCTCCGAGATACCTAAGTTCTTTTACTCTTGATATCAAATTATCTCGACAGCCCAGCTACTCGTCTAGGAGCACAATCAAACTGACAGTCGGAGAAGGAATTTCAGCGGGAATATAGACACCGACTTCACGGGTCTTGACGATATGTTCCCAGCACCCGCCCTCACGCTGGACCGAGAAATACTGGCTCTCAACGCGTGCCGCAATCTGTGCCGGCGGCACAGAGAGATGCCGCAGCGGCAATCCCGGAACAGCTCGCTTAATCAGCTCTAAGACGAACCGTGCCGAACAAATCTTGACAAGCTTTGGCACGTTCGCTATCAAATCGGCATCTCCGACGGGCGAGTGAATTTCGAGTATCCAGCGGCTTGGCCCAACACAGCGTTCATCGGTAACCGCACCGTTGTATAGGCACGTCTCGATGGACTGAAGGGGAATGCGGATCGCCTGCGAAGGCATCACGATTTCCAGATGCCGGCGAATGTGGTCGTCTAGCGAACGGAAGCAGTCGCCGAGATTGAAATGATCGTAGGACGGCAAAGATCTCGGATGTGTTTCCAAACCGAACGTACACAGCGCACCACCTAGCCGTGACAACTCCCGGAAAAGTTCCTGAGGATGCGCGTGCTGCGAAAGCATGAAATGACGAAGAACCGGCAGGGCCGTGTTCAGAGTATGCAGGAACCAATACTGCGCCACATGGCGCGCAGACATCCCCGCCTGAAACACACCGTTCCGCTGGTCCTGTACCTGCGCGAACACAGTGCTCTTCTCGTCCAGAATATCGATAAGGCGCCGCAGGATTTCCGTGAGACCGAGGCTGGCGCTCGCGCTCAAGCATGGAGGAATCATCGTGGAGTCCGCTTCGAATCGGCCCGAGCCATCGCGAACAATCCGAACGACCGGCATATACGCGCATTTGTCTGAAAGCTCGGACTCCGTGAGCAATTGCAGATTCTTTGCGCCGATTGTGATTAGTCGCTCGTCCAGACCGGTATTCAGGTCGGGTAGCTTCTGCTCTTTCGCAACATAACGCGTCGAATTCAGACTTCCGTTCAGGCTGGTATTCTGCCCATCGCTCACCGAGGCTGGAATCGCCAGATACATCGTCAGGTGATCGGCGACGGGCGAGAACAGACTGGCAAAGTCGCGTGGCGGCGGCGCAGCATCTGAACCGGGAAAATCAAATGCGAGTCCGTCTGTAAACAGCCCGCGCGCATGGGTCAGCGTGAGCGTGCCGTTGCGCAGCGCATCCGCATCGAGCTGCAGGCCGGCGAATCCGCACGCATCCCGCCACAAGCTGCTGGTGACGAAGTTCAGCACATCCTCAAAGTAGCGGTTCTGGGACTGGAAATGATGCGGGCCCAGGTACATGCCCTCAGACCAAACTGGTTTGGACAAGGTTCTCATCGCGCGCCGCCTGTCTGGGCCTGCGGCAACAATATCACCAGCTCCATCTGCGGATTTGCGATATCCGCAGGAACGTGCGCTGCGAGATTTCGGGCGCGCGTAACTGTCTCCCACGCAGCGCCGGACTGGTTGAGGCTGAAGTACTGGTGCTTCATCTTGACGGGAATGGCGCTGGGCGGGCTGGGAATGTGTGTAAGCGTCATACCCGGCAGCGCGTTGCTAACGAGCTGGTCGATGTGCGTGGCCGAGCACACCTTCACCAGCTGCGGCACGCGGCGGATGATGGTCTCGTCACTTGCGTCGGCGCTGACCGCCAAATACATGCGTGTGTTCACCAGGTACTTATCCTGATCCACAGCGGTCGCGTAGATGGTATTGTTAACCTGCTTCAGCGGCAGAGAGACCACGTTGGTGGGAACAACGGTCTCCAGCAGGATACGCAGTTTCTCGTCGAGATCCGTAAAGACCTTACTGAGCTCGGCATGGTCGTAGGGCGGTAGATCGCGCGGCCGGATGGTGGATGAGAACGTCGTGAGCGATGCTCCCAATTGCGTCAGAGCGGAAAAGAGCTCTTCAGGATGGCAGCGCTGGCCCTGAAGCAAGTGGCTCAACACGGGAATGTGGGAATTGACCGTGTACAGCAGCCAGAAGTTCGCGATGTCAGAGGTGGTGAAGTCGGCCAGGCTTTGGTTCTTCTGGCGCCGGCTGCCGGAAAGCTGCGTGCTCTTTGCAGAGAGAATCTCGAGGATGCCATTGACCAACCCGCGCAAGTAATCGCTGGCCCGGACTTCAAGCAATGGCGGTACAAAACGCGGGTTGAGGCGAAAGCCGCCTGTCTCGGTCTTCTCCACGTTCGCGATGGGCAAAGCCGAACTGCCCTCTCGGGTTTCGTTTCCGGCCAGCAGGCGCAGGTTCTTGCGCGCGATCTGGATGGGCTTTTCGCCTGTACCGGTGTTGTCGTCGCGCACCGTTGCGATTTCTGCCAGATAGCGTGAACTCGCGGTCCGGCCCAGCCCGGCGACATTGAGGCCTTTTTCCTTATAGTCGGGAACCGTGAGGTAGAAGTCGAGGCTCCGGACGCCGGGATCGAAGTACTCTGCCAGCCCCTTCGAAGGCGGGGGCTGATCGGGGCCGGGAATGTCGAATGGGAGACCATCGGGGAAGATGCCCGACGCCCGCGAGATGGCCAACTGCCCGTCAGCCAGCAGTTGCTGATCGAGCACGACCTCGTTGAAGCCCCATGCGCAGAACTTCAGCGACTGAACGCGGAAGTTCATGCTATCTTCCAGGAACTTGTCCTGAAGCTGCATGTGCTGGGGCGTCAGAAGAGTGCCTTTGCTCCAAAGAACGGGTTGTAGTTGTCTCATGTTAGCGACCGGACTCTACGTATAACCTAAATGAAACCCCCAGGGCAGCAAATGTAGCTTTGGCGATCTGTGTTCAGAGCCTACATCTTGGTCCCTTTGCTGCCGTCGTCGGCCTCGTCAGGGTCCTGAGGGTCTGCGGGATCGGTCGGGCTGGATCCACTGCCGGACGCTGCCGAGCCTCCACTGTTGATCATCACCATCGGCGTGCCCGAGATCGCGATCCCTTCCGGGCCGATGTCGATAAAGCTGCTGCCGGCCTTGAGCGATAGCTGTACCCCGGCCTCCAGAACCATGGTCATTCCGGCCTTCAAATGAATGGCCATGCCGGCTTCATGCGCAAAGTTCTGCCCCGACTTCTCGTAAATGTTTTGGCCCGCCTGGATTGAAACGTTCTGAGCGGCCTTCACGTTCAGGTTACCGGTGACATTGAGATTGTCGTCGCCTTCCACCTTCTCGGCACGTTTACCGGTGATCTGAATGGATTCATCGCCCTCGACCTTTTCCATCCGGTTCTTCTTGATGATGATGCTCTGGTTGTTTCCGATCCACTCGCGCGCATCGTTCTTGATGCGAGTGTCGTAATCCATTTCGCCGCGAAGAAAAATCTGCTCACCACCCGTCTTGTCCTCGAAGCGCAGCTCGTTGTAATTGTCGTCGCCACCGCCAGTGGAACTGCGCGTCTTGAACGTGCTGCGCGTCTGGTATTCGGGCAGATCATAGGGTACTTTGTGCGTGCCGTTATACACGCAGCCGATTACTATCGGACGGTCCGGATCACCGTCCAGGAAACTGACTAGGACTTCCTGGCCCACACGTGGGATCACCATCCCGCCCCACTTCACTCCCGCCCACTGCTGCGCCACTCGCGCGCGGCAAGAGCAGGCACCCGCCCGATCCCACGGAAACCGCACGATGATCCGGCCGTACTTATCCACCCAGATCTCTTCGCCGTCTCCCGTAGCGCCGTCGTCGCTGGAGGTCGTGTCGTCCGAATCATCCGACTTTCCGATCACAATGGCTGTCTGCACGCCCTGGATGTATGGCTTGGGAGTGATCCGCGGCGGGCGATACCGAACTGATTTGGGTATGCAGGAAAACTGATTGGTGTACGTGAACCCTCCGCCTCCGCCGGTCTCATACATCCCGGCTGTCGCTGAATGGTGTACTTCCGTCAGTAAGTATTCGACATTGAGATCGGAGCGGAAATGATCCTTCAATGTAAATGTGTAACCGGGGACAAAACTGCGCATGAGCCCAGATCCGGAAATGCTGTGGTGCGCGGCCTCATGCTCTTCCATCCGGATCTTCGAAATCCTCGCTCCCTCATCTTGAGTCCTGTAAAGGCCGGGGTAGTCGAACATTTCCAGCGGCTGGTTGCCACCAACAACAATCACGGTGTTCTCGGACGTCTTCAGGTTCGCGTCAGGCGTCTTGAAATTGTAGTCGGTAGAACTGTAGATGCCGGTTCTGAATTCGCGACGAGAAAACATTGAGATGATATGATCTTCATCCATCTCGCCCGTGTTTCGTACGATGTGTGATGCATGCGATTGGATCGGGCAAGGCATCGCTGAGTCCGAGTTATTCGCAATGACTAGAAAGTGATCGTCCTTGGTGTGCTCAAAATAATAGTAGATGCCTGCGTGCTCCATTAGCCGGGAAATGAAATTGAGCGAAGTCTCACGGTACTGTACTGTGTATTCCAGCTTCGGGTAGTCGTCTGGCTGCAGATTCATTTTTAGCTTGCACTTGGGCGTGCCCTTAAAATCCTCGATGACCTTCTGCACGATCTGCGGGATACTCATGTTGTGAAATATGCGGCAATCCGCATGCCGCGTCAGAAACCATATCCAGGGAACCATCTCCAGGTGATAATGATGGAGCATGTTGTCGGAACCGCTCTGTGCGAAACGGCTGACGTAACCATGGAAGAAGCGTGACTGCTCCTCCTCGTTGGTTTGAATACTGATCCTCACTCTTTGCCCAATAATTGCCTTGAAATCGACTGCAGGGTGTTCACTGAGCACTTCAGCTTCGAAAAAGAACGGTCGCGAGATCACCTCGGTTCCCGTAAAACTTCCAAGAAGGAGGTCGTGTGGGCCTTGACCATCGACATGGATCGATATAAGCCGGGCTTCCTGAATGTACTCACTCATAGTTCGATCTCCCTCACTTACCGCCTACTGGCATATGCCGAGAACAGATGGTGATTTGTGCACCTTATCGATCGTGGCTTTGGAGTAATGACTGAAAGTGTGGAATTTGAATCCCTTAGTGGTTCCTGTCCATTCTCTCGCACACTTACGGGCTCTCTCCAAAAATCCCCAATCGATCGGCACGCCATTGTTGCCGTTATTGTCGTGAAAGAACTCGCTCCAGGTTTGCGGCAAAGCGAGCATCGGGAGAACGGGATGAATTGGAGCGTTCTCGGGCCGATAAATTCCTTCGAGCCTTTCTGCAGCTGCCTTGTGGGTTAAGGCTGTCCCTTTGGCAAGAGCGGAGGCGGCCAGATCTAGAATGGCCTTGATCTGAACGCTGGACTGAGTCTCTTTCGTTCGTTTGAAAACGCCGACCAGCGGCACCCTCACTTCTTCTTCCTGAGCTTTGAGCGTTGGGATCCACTTCAAGCCGTCCAGAACATCGGCCGGGACATCGTCCTGCGAAGGCGTCGTCTTGACGGTACGCCATTTGGCTTTCAGGAGCCGCCAGAGCCTGGAACCGTACGAGAGATAGAGCTCCGCGCGATTCTCATCGATTGTGTCAGGGGCGTGACCACCGGACCCATGGCCCAACGGAGCCTTGTACATCCTCACTTTGTTTTCTCGATGAGCGAAACTGTCGCCGAAAGCGTGAAGGCCAAGGCCATACTCGAGGCTCGCGCCGGGCACGCTGTTTAGCTTCTCCTCGCGGTAGTCTGTCTCCTTATTCGAATCGCCGCCTGTGAGTGCGTGCAGACCGGTCTGAATCTGCCATTGAACTTGTCGGTCGCCTTCAAAGGCGACGAAGCGAGAAACCAAATCAAATTCCTGGTTTACAAATGGGTAGCATATCTTGTGAGCCTCCGCCCAACCGTTCGCCATGTCACCTTGGACGCGATGGTATTCGTTCTCGATCTTCAACTCTTCATTCCTGTCGTAAGCCCACTGCAAGCACGCCGCAACCGCGTCCAGTTCTTGGACTTGATCCGGCAGTTGGGCGTAGAAGGCGTTCTTCTTCGCGTCGTCAAGACTCAGGCCAGCTGCGAGCGAAACCCACAACACCGTGTAGTAGTGTCCTTCGATATCCCAGCATCGCGGACCATGCCATGCGTCAGGCGTCAATCGGGATACCCGTTCGCCACGCAACGCCTGTTCCACGGCCCAATTGGCCTCTTGCTCCAGCAGCAGCCTCGGCACTCTCTGTCGTGTCGTGTCGTAGCTTCTTAGGCGCTTCTGCACCACGTGCGCCATCTCGTGCGCGAGGACGGCAGGAAAGTCCAGTTCGCACGACTCATCGAATCCCGGCCGGAAGCATATGTGGCCGTCAACCGCGAATGCAAGCGACCCAAGGTGGTGGTTTGCGGCTCCGCTTTCACGCGAAGAGTGCAGGCGCACGTCAGCCAAGCGAGTTCCGAAGCAGTACTCCATTCGGTCGCGAAGTTCACCGGTCATTCGAACCCCGCGATCCGAAATGGCTGCGGAGACGAACTGTCTCACAGATGGTGAAACATATCGCATCGGAAATCCCCTTCTCATGGGCGCGCGCGCCACACCCGAACCCGTCAGGCCGGCTCCAATACCGCTGTGGCACCGCTCGGTTGCGTGTAACTGAATTCCCCATCCTCGCCCACGCTCACGTGAATCGTGCTCATTTTCTCGCCCTCCGCCATGCTGCTGAGAATCTTGCGCGAGATGTCAGGCAGCAGGGAGTTGGTCAGGATGTTGTCAACGTTGCGTGCGCCGCTCTCCACTTCCGTGCACCGCGCCGCGACAGCATTCAGGAACGCATCGTCGTAGGTGAGTTTGATCTTGTGGTTCTCGTGCAGGCGGCGTTGAATCTTGCCGAGCTTGAGGCGAATGATCTGCTTGAGCGCCTCGTCGCGAACCGGGTAGTACGGAATCAAAACCATGCGCCCCAGGAAGGCTGGTTTGAAGATCTTATTCAATTCCGGCTTCAGAGCGTCGATCAGCGCACGGGGTCCGGG
>Ga0126381_100003775_pt1 | contig 16421 bp, 10 predicted proteins | sample PanSoiMetPlot_28_FD_96465 | JGI IMG/M metagenome (GOLD analysis project Ga0126381, IMG submission 96465) | Tropical forest soil microbial communities from Panama - MetaG Plot_28 | ecosystem: Environmental > Terrestrial > Soil > Tropical forest > Bulk soil | place: Panama | collected 2016-02-17 | reverse complement strand
CGCCGATCAAGCCGCCCACGAGCGGTCCGACTATCGGGACCCAGAACACGCGCGGGCCGTCGGTCAGACCGTTGTTTTTGAACCCGGCGGCCACGGTCAAGAGCCGCGGCCCGAAATCGCGCGCGGGATTGATCGCATAGCCGTGCATGCCCCCGAACGCCATTCCGATGACGACCACAATCAAGCCGACCATGAGCGGTTGCAGAATCGCCGGCGGCTGGTTACGCTCGTCCGTGACGGCAAAAATCATAAGCAGGAGCAGCGCGGTCCCGATGACTTGATCGAGCAGGCCGGCGGATGGGATTTCGGGGAAGGCGGGAAACGTTGTGAACACACCCGCGGTGTGATCCAGATTCGGATCGGCATTGAGGAACGCGGGATGGTAATTCCAGAAAACGAGAGCAGCCGCGACGAATGCACCGGCGGTCTGGGCGATAGAATAAGGAATCACTTTTCGCCAGGGGAATCCCCGCAGCGCTGCCAGTGTGAGGGTGACGGCCGGGTTCAGGTGCGCGCCTGAAATTCTGCCCGCGATGTAAATTCCCATGGTGACCGCTAGTCCCCAGGCCAGCGTGATGTTGGTGTAACCGCCGTTCACGATTTCGCCTGGGATGTGGTGGCTGAACAACACCACCATGGCGACGACGCCGTCGCCAAACAGGATCAGGACCATGGTTCCGAGAAACTCCGCAAGCAGTTCAGCGATGAGAGTCATGTTGAAGGGTGGATTTTATCATTAACGCCGCCGCGCGCTCGCGCAGAGCGAGCCTTTGGCATAGCCCGGATTTTCTGAAGCTCTGGACCGGGCAAACCATCTCCGAGCTAGGCTCGCGCATCACGCGCGAAGGTCTGCCGTTGACGGCGGTTCTGATTCTGGGCGCAAAGCCGGCCGAGATGGGCTTTCTCGCGGCTACCGGCGCGGCGGCAGTGCTCCTATTCGGCTTGGTGGCCGGAGTGTGGGCGGATCGTGTCCGGCGACGTCCGATCCTGATCTCGATGGACCTGGTGCGGGCGGTACTGCTCGCGACAATCCCGCTGGCCGCCTTTTTTCACCGGCTTTCCATGGCTCAGCTTTATGGCGTGATCGCGCTGACCGGGTTCTGTACCGTCTTCTTCGACGTCGCGTATCAAAGCTATCTGCCGTCGCTCGTCGAGCGCGACGAGCTGCTCGAAGGAAATAGTAAGTTGGCGCAAAGCAACGCGGTCGCCGAAATCGCCGGGCCGGGATTGACCGGCGTTCTGGTCCAGCTCATCACCGCACCCATCGCGATCTTGTTCGATGCGCTTTCGTTTCTTGCGTCAGCGTTCTCGGTTTGTACCATCCGCAAGCCGGAGCCGCCGGTCCAGCCTGCGTCCGAGCATCATTGGACGCAGGAAACCGTGGCTGGATTGCGCTTTGTGTTCGGTAATCCGCTGCTGCGGCCGATGGCTTGTTTTTCAGCCTGTGCATTTTTCTGCTTCGGGGCGATGGGCACACTGTATGTTCTTTACGCGATCCGGACTCTGTCGCTGCCGCCGGCCGCACTCGGACTCGCGATCGCGACCGGCGGCGGGGGCTCGATGCTCGGCGCGACGTTCGGTCCGCACATCGGACGCGCCCTTGGGCTGGGCCGCACATTCATCGTGTCGATCGCCGTTGTTGTATGCTCGCAGACGCTTGTCGTTTTGGCGCATGGTCCAGTGAGCCTGGCGCTTGCGTTCCTGGTCGCGCAGCAGCTCATAGGCGATGCTGCGTTCACGGCATTTAATATTCACGAAGTGGCGCTACGCCAATCGGTCGCGCCCGGTCCAGTGCTGGGGCGAGTGAACGCGGCCATGCAGTTGCTCACACGCGGTATCTATCCGCTTGGTGCGCTTGCCGCCGGCGTGCTAGCGCAAAATATCGGCATTCGCGCGACGCTCGCGGCAGGCGTGAGCGGTGTCGCACTGTCGATGCTGTGGCTGATTGCCTCGCCGCTGCGCCGAGTTCGCGAGATTCCCGAGTAAATGCGCCAAATGCGCTAACCTACCTCCAACGCCCATGCTGAACGACGCTCGTTTCGGTGTGCGGATGCTTCTCAAGTCGCCGGGATTTACGGCGCTTGCGCTGCTGACGCTGGCCCTGGGTATCGGCGCGAACACCACCATGTTCAGCGTGGTGAACTCGGTACTGCTGCGACCCCTGGCGTACGAAAAGCCTGAGCGCATCGTCCAGGTTCTTGACATAATCCCGGGGGCGGGGGCATTCATCACGTCTTCGTTTCCGAAGTTTGGATTTTTTCACGCCAACGTGCGCGGCCTGGAAGCGATCGCGGCCGAGAGCGGCGGGCGATTCCAGATCAGCAGTTCGCCTCCCAACGCACCGATCGAAGTCGCCGGCTCGCGCGTGTCGGCCGATTTTTTCCGCGTATTCGGAGTGAAGCCAATGGCTGGCCGGACCTTCTTGCCCGGTGACGACCAGCCGGGTGCGAAGCCGGTGGCAGTGCTGAGCCACGCGCTGTGGCAGAGCCGTTTCGCTTCCGATACCAACGTGATCGGCCAGAGCATCGACGTCGACGGATCGCCCGCGACCATCGTAGGCGTGATGCCGGCGGGCTTCGATGATCCCGCGGAATCCGAAATCTGGGTCCCACGATTCTTCGAACATTCGGTCATAACGCCGGTGCAAATTCAACGCGGAGCTAGTTACTTGTTTTATTACGGCCGGCTGGCCGATGGCGTCGAATCGAAGCAAGCCGAGACCGAGATCGCTGCGCTCAGTCAGCAGTACGACGCTTCGCACAAGGGCTTCGGCGATACGGGGCGCGCGATCCAGGTCATGCCGCTGCGCGATTTTCTGGTGAATGACATTCGCCGCACGCTTATGGTGCTGTTAGGTGCGGTGGCCTTCGTGCTGCTGATCGCATCGGCGAACGTGGCCAACCTGCTGCTCGCCCGCGCCATGGCGAGGCAAAAGGAAGTCGCGATTCGCGCGTCGCTCGGCGCCAGCCGCGGGCGACTGCTGGTGCAGTTCCTAACGGAGAGCCTGATGCTGGCTGCACTCGGCGCCGCGCTCGGCGTTCTGCTCGCTGTATGGAGTATGCATTTTGTGAGGCGGATTGACCCGGCGGTTCTGCCTCGCGCATCGGAGATCCGGATCGATGCCACCGTTCTGTTTTTCACGATCGCGGTAGCTCTTTTGACCGGAAACGTGTTCGGCCTTGGCCCGGCGATGCATGCCTCGCGGGCCGATTTAAACGAAGCGCTGAAGTCTTCGAGCCGCAGCTTTTCAGGCGGTGGGCGGCTGCGCGGCGTGATGATCGTTTGCGAGGTTGCGCTGGCGATGATCCTGCTTGCGGGCGCGGGGTTGCTGATGCGCAGCTTCCTGCGGCTGGAGAGCGTCTCGCCTGGATTTGAGCCACGGAATCTTCTCACGATGCGAATCGGACTGGCGAGCGCGCGTTATCCGCAACCGGTGCAGCGCAGCGCCTTTTACGATCGCGTGCTCGAGCGGGTCAGCGGCATTCCTGGCGTCCAGAGCGCGGCCATCGGCAATGTGCTTCCTCCAAACGGACGCGGGATCGGTTACTTCTTCAACATCGAGGGGCGGCCGCTGCTCGAATCGACCAAAGCTCCGACGGCGTGGCTGCAAAGCATCAGCCCGAGTTATTTCCGGACGATGGGCATTCCACTTCTGGGCGGTCGCGGTTTCACGCGTTCGGATACGGCCGACAGCCCGCCGGTCGCGATCGTCAATGAGGCATTGACCCGCCGCTATTGGCCCCACCAGAATCCGATCGGCCAGCACTTGATCTACGCGCGGGAGTCGATTCGCGTGGAGATCGTTGGCGTGGCCGCGAACGTGAAGCTCGGCGGGCTCGGCGAGAAAACCCCGGACAACGAAATCTACGTGCCTTACAGCCAGCGGCCTTTTCTGACGGTCTTCCTGGTGACGCGCGGATCGTCAAACGTCGCGTCGGCAGCGCGGCGCGAGATTCTCGCGATCGACCCCGAGCAGCCGGTGGCGAATATCCGAACCATGGACGAAGTGATTGCGAAATCCGTCTCGCAGCCGCGGCTGCGGACCACGCTGATTGGATCGTTCGCGGCACTGGCGCTGGTTCTAACGATGATTGGGATCGCGGGCGTGGTGGCGTGGTCGGTGTCGCAGCGAACAAGCGAGATCGCGATCCGAATGGCGCTTGGGGCGCGGTCGTTCAACGTGCTCGCAATGATCGTGCGGCAGGCGTTCACGATGATAGGGACCGGTCTTGCGATCGGCCTGGCGGGGGCGCTCGTAATGACGCGCGTGTTGTCCGGATTTTTGTTCGGAATCGTCCCGGAAGATCCGGCGACTTTCGCCGGTGTGCTGTTGTTGCTGGCAATTGTGGCGCTCGCGGCGTGTGTTTTCGCCGCGAGCCGCGCTTTACAAATCGATCCCGCCAGCGCGATGCGTTCGGAGTGATGTATGCGCGCAATCGTTTTGCTGTTGATCTGCCCCATAGCAGTTTTGTGTCAGGAGAAGCTGGAGTTCGAGGTGGTATCGGTGAAGCCGTCCGCGCCGTCGAATGGAAGGGGACCGAAGATCGGCTGCCACGGGGGGCCTGGAACCGACGATCCAACACTGCTCGTTTGTCAGAATTTGAGCCTGCTAGGGCTGGTTGGGAGTGCCTACGGCGTCAACTCTTTCCAAATTTCCACGCCGCAGTGGATGAAAGAGACGCAGTTCGACATACGCGCTCGGGTTCCACCGGGAACCGCCAAGACGCAGCTTGGGAGTATGTGGGAGAACATGCTGGCTGACCGGTTCAAACTCGGGATCCACAGGGAGACGAGAGAGATTCAGTCGTATGTTCTCGCGCTGGCGAAGGGAGGTCCGAAATTCAAAACGAAAGCTACATCGGGAGACGGCAATGCTGCCGCTGCGGACGAGGCAGCCGTCAATGATGTGGGGCCACGACGGGAAGGGCTCGTGATTAATCGCGGTTTGTGCCACCTCTACGCATCGGAGATGACCATGGCGCGACTGGCGGGCCTGATGGTGACTCAGCTCCGTGGGCCCGTCCGCGACGTGACCGGCTTGGACGGGAAGTACGAGATCGATCTTCATTGGGCCGGAGACGTTTTCGTTGACGCGTCGCAGGGCGAAGCTGGCCCTCGGCTTGCCGATGCGTTGCGCGATCAGCTCGGGCTACGGCTAGTGTCGAAGAAGGGGCCGGTTGAGTTCATCGTCGTGGATCACTGCGAGCGTGGTCCGAGCGACAATTGATCATGCGAATTATTTGCGCCGCTGCCGCGCTCATCTCTATGGCCTTCGCCCAGACCCGCTCTGTCTCTGATGCCGAGGTGAAACGCGTCCACAGTTCGGCGATCCTGATCGACACCCACAACGACATCACCAGCAGGACCGTTGAAGGCTACGACATCGGCGAGGCCAAGCATGACGGGCACACCAACGTCACTGCTCTGAAGGAAGGCGGCGTGGGCGCACAGTTCTTCGCCGTGTATGTCTCGGCCGAATACGTGAATGGCAATCATTCCGCGAATCGCACGCTGCAGATGATCGACACGGTGCGGCACGATATCGTGGGCCGGTATCCGAAGGATTTCGAGCTTGCCACCACCGCCGACGACATTGAGCGCATTCATCGCGAGGGAAAGATCGCCGCGCTGATGGGTATCGAGGGCGGGCACGCGATCGAAGACAGCCTCCGGCTCCTGCGAGATTATTACGCGCTCGGCATCCGCTACATGACGTTGACGCATTCAAACACCAACAACTGGGCGGACTCGTCCGGCGACATCAACGATCCGAAGATCCAGCATCACAACGGGCTCACCGATTTCGGTAAGGGCGTGGTGCGTGAGATGAACCGGCTCGGCATGATGGTGGATATCTCGCACGTCGCCGACAAAACCTTCTGGGATGCTCTGGCCGTCAGCAGCGCTCCGATGATTGCGTCGCACTCCTCCTGCCGAGCGCTCGCAAACGTTCCGCGCAATATGACTGACGACATGATCGTCGCGTTTGCCAAGAAGGGTGGGGTGGTCCAGGTGAATTTCAACTGCGGCTTTCTATCAGAAAAATCTGCTGAGGCGGGGAAGAACGTGAAGCCGAGCACGATACCTGGGATGCGCGGCGAGGATGCGACTGCCGCCGAGTACAAGAAGAAGGTCCCGCCCGCGACGCTAGCCGATGTTGTCGCGCATATCGATCACATCGTGAAGATCGCAGGTGTCAACGCGGCCGGCATCGGAAGCGATTTCGACGGGGTTTTTTGCACGCCCACGGGCCTCGAGGATGTGTCCAAGTTTCCGAACCTCACGCGTGTGTTGCTCGAGAAGGGCTATTCAGCTGATGACATTCGGAAGATCTATGGGGGGAACACACTGCGTGTGATGCGGGCGGTCGAAGCTGAAGCGAAAAAGGAACAGGCCCTCAAGTAGCACGCTGTGGCGCACGTATTCGTAGGAGCAGCGTTCGCACTCGAGCGAACGCTGAGATCTCGCTCTCCCGGACGCTGTGGTGGTTTGAGACAAAGCGTCGACACGATTGTCGAGGCGACACGCACGAGTGCGTGCGCCACACACACGGTAACATAGGAGATTAACTCATCAGGAAATTAGACTCGTTGAAAGATTGCCCGATGTGGAAAGATCGACCGATTCCCTGATTCATCAAACTATCTTCAGATGGCACTGCGCTTTTACAACACCCTTACACAGCGAGTGGAGCCGTTCACTCCGCTGCACGACAACGTTGTGCGCATGTATACTTGCGGGCCCACCGTCTATAACTACGTCCACATTGGGAATCTGCGCTCGTTCACCGCTCAAGACATCCTCCGGCGCTGGCTGCAGGCACGCGGCTATCAGATGGACCACGTGATGAACATTACCGACGTGGAAGACAAGATCATTCGGAATGCTTCTGCGGAGCACAAATCGCTCACCGAGTATACGGAGAAGTACACGCAAGGCTTTCTCGAAGACACTGCAGCGCTGCGCCTCCAGCGGCCCGAGCGGCTGGTGAAGGCCACCGAGCACATCACGGAGATGGTCCAGGCGATTCAGGATTTGGAGCGCGGAGGCTACACCTACGAGAGCGAAGGCTCCATCTATTACCGCATTTCGAAGTTTCCGGAATACGGCAAGCTGTCCCATAACGATTTCAGCGGCATTCGGGCCGGCGCGCGTGTGGACGTGGACGAGTACGACAAAGCTAATGCGCGCGATTTTGTGCTCTGGAAGGCGCGCAAGGACGGCGAGCCGTTTTGGGACAGCGCGATCGGTCCGGGCAGGCCGGGCTGGCATATCGAGTGTTCCGTGATGGCAATGAAGTACCTGGGCGAGACGCTCGATATTCACGCGGGTGGCGTCGATCTGGTGTTTCCGCATCATGAGAATGAGATCGCGCAGTCGGAGGCGATCACGTCGAAGCCGTTCGCGCGTTTCTGGCTGCACTCGGAGTTTTTGAACATCGACGCGCAGAAGATGTCGAAGTCGGCCGGGAATTTTTATACTTTGCGCGATCTGCGAGAGATGGGTTATGCGCCCGAGCCGATCCGCTACCTGCTCGCGTCGGTCCCGTATCGCAAGAAGCTGAATTTTACGTTCGACGGGCTGAAGGCGGCGGCCACCGCGATCGACCGGCTGCGGAATTTCAAACTGCGCATTGAGACGGACAGATTCGCCGAAGGTGCCAACGAGGCGCTGATCGAGCGGACCGAGTCGGCGGCAAAACAGTTCGGCGACAGCTTGGACGACGATCTCAACACGGCCGAGGCCCTGGCTGCGCTCTTTGAATACGTGCGCGACGCCAACACGGCTATGGACTCGGGCGAGTTTCGCGCGGGGAACATCCCGGCGGCGCTAGAGCTTCTGGATCAATTTGACCGTATCTTCGACGTCCTGCGCCCGTCGGCTACGGACGATGCCATGAGCGACGCTCAAGTGGAAGGTCTCGTCGCCGAGCGCGCGCAGGCAAAGAAGAATCGCGACTTCGCCCGTGGCGACCAGATCCGCAAGCAGTTGCTTGACGCCGGCATTATCCTGGAAGATACAAAAGAAGGGGCGCGCTGGAAGAGGAAGTAGCATGAAAATCGAAACCCAAGCTGTGCACGCAGGGGACCGCAAGCGCGATCCCAACTCGCCCGGCGCATTCGTTCCAGTGACGACTCCCATTTACACTGCCGCCAGTTACGCCTATGCGAGCGCCGCGAAGCTCGATCGCGTTTTGGGGCGCGAGGAAGAAGGCTTCTGCTATTCGCGCTACGACAACCCGACTAGCGCCGCGCTTGAAGAGCTTGTGGCCACGCTCGAAGGCGGACACGGCGCGCTGGCCTGTTCGTCCGGCATGACGGCCGTGCACATCGCGGTTCTGGCTGCGCTGACAGATCGCCGGAAATCGATTTTAAGCGCGAGCGCAATTTATGGCGCAACGACGAGTCTGCTGACCAAGATTCTCGAGCCGCTTGGCATCGAGATCAACTTCATGGATGCCTGCAACCTGGACGAGGTGCGGCAGAAAATCGCGGATACAAAGCCAGGCTGCGTGCTGCTGGAAACGATATCGAACCCTTTGCTTCGCGTCGCCGCCTTGGATCGAATCGCGGAGTTGACGCGCGAGGCCGGCGCGGCGCTGGTTGTGGACAATACGTTTGCGACGCCGCTGATGGCCCGGCCGCTCGAGTGGGGCGCGCATTTGGTAGTGCATAGCGCGACGAAATTCCTGGCGGGCCACGGCGATGTACTGGGAGGCGTTATCGTCGGCGACGAAGAGCACGCTGAGCGTCTGCGAGTGATGAATCGAACGTTGGGCGTGTCCCTCGGTCCGTTTGAGGCGTACCTGACGATGCGCGGAATCAAGACTTTCGCCCTGCGCATGGAGCGGCAATGCTCCAATGCCTGCCGCATAGCGAGTTGGCTCGGATCGCATTCGCGCGTTTCACGCGTCCACTATCTGGCCGATCCGAATCATCCGGACGCCCTAGTAATCCGGCGCCTGCTTCCGAACGGGCTCTACGGCGCGATTGTCAGCTTCGAGCTGAAGGACGCAAGCAAGCAGGACGTGCTGAATTTCATGGATCGTCTGAAGCTGGTGGTTTCCGCTACTTCGCTAGGCGACGTGCACAGCTTGTTGCTCTACCCGGCGATCGCCTCCCACCGCGACGTAGCGCCGAAGCAGCGCGAGCGCATGGGAATCCACGACGGCTTCGTGCGATTGTGCGCTGGAATCGAAGCCGTGGACGACATTATTGCGGATGTGGATCAGGCTCTCGGAGGAGTCTACTCGCGGGAGTGATTTGATACGAAGGGCGTACTCTTAGCTGTGTTTTTGCCGGTTAGCTTGCTGGCCGGCACGATTACGTTGGGCACCGGCGGGCTGAGCGTGTTCGGTGGAAACGCAGACAGCGGATCTTCTCCGACTTACGTTACTAACCCCGACTCGTTTGCCTTCGTGATGACGGACGGCATCACCACCATTGAGGGGCAACAGCGCCGAAACACTGATCCCACCGGGGGTCCCAATAGGGTGCTCGAAGCTATTGCCACGTTCGACGGCCGCCAGACCACAATCTCGGGAACCATCAGTGCCATGACCATCCCCGATTCGGAAGGCGCGGCGGGGGGACACTCCCAAGCGTTCGCAATCGGGATGTGCACGGGCGGCTGGCGCGATCAGGCGGCGGGCACCTACAACTTAAATCTGCTAGCGTCCCAACCGGCGCCCGCTAAGGACGGGTTCGCTGGAATCGCATTTGGCTTCCGGAACGGGTCGCTCTTCATGACGGGCTACGATTACGATGCGCAGCCGAGCCAGATTTTCGTCGACTTGGGAGAAGCCGGACTGGCGTCTGGACCATCGCTCAAGACTGCGCTGGCGTTCACGATCGTATATTCGTCGGGAACGATGTCGGTAAGCCTGAATGGTGGGCAAGTGGGGGCCGTGCCAACTTCTCACGATTTCTCAGGCGCACTGGTCGTCGCGATGGGGGCGAGTGTGGATCCAGGGAACGGCGTCGGCACAATGAGCTTTTCGAAGTTGGTGGCAGCCACGCCGTCTACCGTGGGCGCGCCGGCGCTACTCTATTCGGTTTCGGGGAATCAGCAGGCGGTCGCGGTGAACGGCGCCGTCGCCCAACCGCTGGTGGCAGGAGTTGTAGATGCCACGCGGAATCCGGTGGCGGGAGTCCTGGTCAGCTTCGCTGCCGGAGACGCCACGGCAAATCCCGCGTCGATGCCGACGAATTCTTTGGGACAGGCCAGCACGAGCGTGATTGCCGGGAGCGCGCCCGGATTGGCGACTGTGATCGCATCGGCGGGGAACTTGCCTCCGCTTTCGTTCAATGTCAATGTGACGTCGGCTGCCGCTGGGCCCGTGATCACCAGCGTCGTGGATGGCGCGGCCTTCGGAGGGAAGATTTCGTCCGGTGGTTGGGCGACGATCCTGGGAACGAACTTGTCGGCTGCGACGGCTACGGTGAGCCCGAATGGTGCGTCGCTTCCCATCGGGTTCGGCGGAGTTTCAGTCAGCATCGACGGCAATCCCGCGTTCATTTACTACATCAGCCCGACGCAGATCAACTTGATCGTTCCCGACGACCCGACCGACGGTGGCGTCAATGTTCAGGTAAATTCGCCGGCCGGAACGAGCAATGTTTTTATCGCTGACAAAGAAGATTTCGCGCCGGCACTGTTCTTGTTCAATTCGAAATATCCGGCGGCCGTCCACGCGGATGGCACGCTGCTGGGACCGGCGAACCTTCTTCCCAGTGTCACGACGCAGCCGGCCAAGACCGGCGAAGTAGTTCTGTTATTCGGGACTGGCTTCGGCTCATCGAACCCTGCGATTCCAGCCGGCCAGCTGGCCACGAACGATGCGCAGCCGGCGCAACCCGTGACCGCGACCGTTGGTGGTGTACCTGCCCAGGTGCAAGGCTACTTGATCTCGCCGGGTCAGTATCAGTTCAACCTGACTGTGCCATCGAATCTACCGCCCGGAGATGCTGCGGTCTCGCTGTCGGTGGTCAATGGGACCACGCAGAGCGGTCTGATGCTCTCGATCGGTCAGTAGTCAACTCGCGCGGCCGCTAGATTGGATCTGCACCAAAGGCTCGCTGGGCGCGGTACTCGGGATGGTCTGCGGATCACGCCAAAAGTCCATGTAGGCGATTTGGTGAACACACGATACGGTGCAGAAGGGTGCGCAGCCTTTCTGGGTGATGTACTCACGCCGGATGTCAGCGAGCGAGTATTCAGCCAAGGGCTTCGCAGGGAATCCGCGCTGCTGGGAGCAGTAATGAACCAGACCGTCCTCGCAAATGTAGAGGTAGCGTGCGCCGGCGCGGCAACGCCAATTGCTGGCTCGGCCATGCGCGATGTCGTCCTGAAAGCCGTTGATCTGCGAAAAGTTCTTCTTCTCGAAGCTCTTCATCGCTAGGAAGACGTCGCGCTCGCAATCGGCGATGGGCTTCAATTGACCGGCGTGGTCATGGATGATTCCTACCGTGGACGTGAAGCCCAGCTCGAGCGCGCGCCGCCCGACCGTGAGCGCATCTTCCGGATTATGAATCCCGCCGCCGAGCACCGAGTTGATATTGACATGGAAGAGTGCGCAGTCGGCCAGAATCTGGAGCTTTTTGTCCAGAACCTTGAGGCTTTTCTTCGAGACATCGTCGGGCATGACGTTGTCGATCGAGATCTGCATATGGTCGAGCCCGGCGTCGTTCAGCTGCTCGACCCGCTGTGGTGTAAGCAGGTAGCCATTGGTGATCATGCCGGCGATGATTCCGAGACTGCGGACATGCGCGATGAGACGGTCGAGCTCGGGATGGAGCAGCGGTTCGCCACCGCTGAACGTGATGATGGTGGTGCCGAGAGACGCCAGGTGATTCAACCGTCCGATCATGACGTCGGCGGGCACGGGCTTTGAGAAGTCGTCGTACTCGTTGCAGTAGGTACACGACAAGTTACAGCGGCGGATGGGAATGATGTGGGCCATCACCGGATGATCGGTGGAAGCAAGCCCCTTGAGGATCATTCGCCACTCGCGCGCGCGCCGGGCCAAAGCCCGTCGATCACGGCGAAACTTGAATTGCAACGACGCCATTCCCGTTGTTGGAAGTTATTGTCTATTGAATCATACTCTTGCACTCCCCGCATGCGGCTCGGGCCGAAAGGTTGAACGAAACAGTTGAATGGCGACATGTTGTAGTCAGCAGCGTTTCGATGTATCGAAAGATTGTAGTAACCAGGGTGCTCGAGCGCGGCACCTAATGATAGAAGCCATGGTATTCTTAGGGCAGTTTCGAAACTCGGCGCTTCCGGAAGGCGATCGGCCGCCTAAGGAAAATGTGAGTGCGCTGGGCTTTCGGATCGGCGTCCATCACGTCTTTTATGCGATGACCCACTAAGGAGCCCGACAAGTCTCCCGCGATGTTCGAGTTTCTCTTCAAGTATCCTCGCTCGGTTTTCGACAAAGGCAGTTTTGTGCTGCTCGGGCAGTGGCCGGTGTGGGCGATGGTTTTGTGTCTGGCGGCTGCGGCGGGGGGTCTGGGCTACACGATTTGGCGACGCCGAAAGCGAGTCGCGCCTTCGATGCGCGGTGGCCGGACCGCGGTGGTTTGGATACTCCAAACGCTGCTGGTTTGTCTGCTGCTGTTTTTGTTGTGGCAGCCTGCGTTGAGCATCGCTACGCTGCGCCCGCAGCAAAACATCGTGGCGGTGGTGATCGATGACAGCCGCAGCATGTCGGTCGCGGAAAATGGCGAAACTCGCAAAGAGGAAGTAATAAAAACTCTGAATAGCGGTCTTTTGAATAGCTTGCAGTCTAAATTTCAAGTTCGCCTTTACCGCTTTGGCGATCATGTGGAACGCCTCGAAAGGCCGGACCAACTGACCGCGGCGGCACCGGCGACGCGCATCGGCGACAGCTTAAAGGAAGTGGTCGCCGACGCAGCGACGCTTCCGATCGGTGCGGTGGTGGTGATGAGCGACGGCGCCGACAACTCGGGCGGCATCGATCTCGAGACCGTCTCCGACATCAAGCGGCAGCGTATCCCGATTCACACCATCGGTTTCGGCCGGGAAAAGATGGATCGTGATGTCGAATTGAACGATGTGCAATTGCCGCGGCGATCGCTTGCCAAGTCGCGGCTGGAGGCCGAGGTCAGCTTCCATCAGGAAGGGTTTCGAGGCGAGAGGGCGCACCTGGCAGTAAGGGAAGCAGGAAAGGTTTTGGCCGCCCGCGACATCACATTCAAGGGCGACGGCGCGGTTCAGACCGAAGCGATCCTCTTTAATGCGGGCGACGCTGGGGTCAAGAACCTCGAGTTTTCCATCGACCCGCTGCCGCAGGAGGAAAACCGCCTGAACAATTCCGCAACTCGCGTGCTCAACGTGGATTCGGCCACGCCGCGCGTCCTTTATATGGAAGGCGAGCCTCGCTGGGACTATAAATTCCTGCGCCGAGCTGTGGAAGACGATAAGAACATCGCGCTCTATAGCATCGTCCGCACGACGCAGAACAAGAATTACACCCAGACGCCCGATGACAAGCATCCGGAATTGAAGAACGCGTTTCCGTTTCCGAGCAAGGTGGAAGATCTCTTCGATTTTCAAGGCCTGATCCTCGGCAGCATCGAAGCGAACTATTTCACGCCGCAGCAGCAGGAGATGATCCAGCAATTTGTCGATCGCCGCGGCGGGGGAGTGCTTTTTCTAGGCGGGCGCTCGGCGCTAGCGGAAGGCGGTTACGATAAGCCGCCCCTTGACGAACTGTTGCCGGTTCGTCTGCCGACCCATAAAGGCACGTTCCATCGCGATCATGCCAATCCCGAGTTGACGTCTTCCGGCCGCGACAGCCTGATCACTCGCATCGAAGAAGATCCCGCGAAGAATGTAGATCGCTGGAACAAACTTCCCTACATGTTGAGCTACCAGGAAGCCGGCACAGTGAAGCCGGGCGCGACGGTGCTCGTTGAAATGAAGGTGGGGGGCCGCGCGCTGCCGCTGCTGATCACGCAGAAGTACGGCCGCGGGCGAACGGCCGTCTTCGCCACGGGAAGCGATTGGACCTGGCAAATGCTCCAGCCGCTGGAAGATATGAGTCACGAAATCTTCTGGCGTCAGATGCTGCGCTGGTTGGTCAGCGACACGCCGACGCGCGTGGTTGCGTCCACACCGAGCGTGACGCTCGAGGACGACGGGCGGGTGCGGCTCCGCGCTGAGGTTCGCGACACGACTTATCTGCCGACCAGCGACGCGGACGTGCAGGCGCGCGTGGTGGGTCCGAATGGCGCCGCTGAAACTGTCGAACTGCATCCCGATCCGACGGCGCAGGGCGTGTACCTGGCGGATTGGAACGCTGAGCATGCTGGATCGTACATTACCGAAGTCACGGCGCATCGCGGCCAGCAGGAACTGGGGCGCGACGTGGTCACGTTCCGGCGCGAGAATGGGGTCGCCGAGAATTTTCATCTGGAACAAAACCGCGATCTGCTCGAAAAGCTTTCCTCTCAGACCGGCGGCAAGTATTATCACCCGAACGAAGTGAGCCGGTTAGGCGAGGACATATCCTATTCAGAGGCCGGCATTAGCGTTCGTGAGACCAAAGACTTGTGGGACATGCCGGTGGTGTTCTTCTTTGCATTGTTGTTATGCTGCGCCGAATGGTTATTGCGCCGTCGTTGGGGTGTCGTATGAAGTCGCATGTGGCGCACGCACTCGTGGGTGCCGCGTCGACACTCGTGTCGACGCTTGTGCTTGCCTCGGCCCTGAATGCCGCCACGTTCTACGTGACCATCGCGGGTCTGGGAGGCGAACCTGACTTCGAACAGCGTTTTACGTCCTTGGCTCAAGAAATCGACAAGCTTGTGCAATCGAACTCAGATTCGAAGGTAACGACGCTTTACGGCCCCAAGGCGACAAAAGCGCAAATCCAAGCCGCGCTGGGACAAATCGCGAAGGAAGCGAAGCCCGCCGATGCCCTGGTTGTGATGATGATCGGCCACGGCGGTTACGACGGCTTCGAGTACAAAATCAATCTGCCGGGTCCGGATCTGTCGGGCGTCGAGCTGGCTTCACTGCTCGATCGGATCCCGGCTACGCGCCAGCTCGTTGTCAACATGACCAGCGCCAGCGGTGGTTCGCGCGCAGCGCTCGAAAAACAGGGTCGCGTCGTAATCACCGCGACCAAGAGCGGCACCGAAAAGAACGCGACCGTCTTTGCGCGGTACTGGGTGGAAGCGTTGCGCGACCCTGCGGCAGACACCGATAAGAATGAAACCGTGACGGCGCTCGAGGCGTTCAATTACGCCAATGAAAAGACGGCGCAGTTTTACGAATCGCAAAAGCGCCTCGCGACTGAGCATCCGACACTCGAAGACACCGGCCAAGGCGATGGCGCGCGTAAACCTTCGCCCGAGAACGGTCAGGGGTTGCTGGCTTCGCGTTTCACGCTGCTGCGCCTCGGCTCGACCCAGCTCGCTGCCACGACGCCCGAGAAGAAAGCTCTGCTCGAAAAGCGGGAGGAGCTGGAACAGGCTATCGACAAGCTAAAGTATGACAAGGCCGCGCTGCCGCCCGACGAATACAAGAAACAGCTCGCCGATTTACTCCTGCAATTGGCGAAGACGCAGGCGGAGCTCGACAGATGAGGCGCGCTCTACTGTTGTTGATCTGCGCGGCTGTGCCCGTCATCGCTCAGACACAGGTGGCCCAGACGCTCGATCAATGCCAGACGCTGCGACGTCATGGCCAGCTACAGCAAGCGCAAGGCTGTTACGGTCGTCTGGTCGCCAGCTCCGATCCGTATCTGCACGCCGAAGGACTCTGGGGCGTCGAGCAATACAAGGATGCGAACGAGGCTTTCCGGGCCGCTGTCAAGAACAATCCGAAGAACGCCAAGTACCGAGTACGCTGGGGCATGTTGTTCCTGGAGCGCTTCGTGCCCGCGGAAGCCGGAGGCCTATTTTCCGAGGCTCTCGAGATTGACAAAAACAACTCTGATGCCTACCTCGGCCTAGCGAAAGTGGCTGCGCTCGAATACGGCAGCAAAGCCGTCGAGTACGCGAAGAAGGCCGCGGATCTGAATCCCAGGATGTTCGAGGCGCATGAGCTGCTCGCGTTTCTGGCGCTCGAAGACGGCAACGAAAAGCTCGCAGCTGAGGAAGCCGATAAGGCGCTCGCGATCTCCCAAGAGGCGCTGGACGCCATGGCCATCCACGCGTCACTCGATTTTCTGCACGACAAGACCGAATCGCCGTGGACGGACCGGATTCTCAAGATCAATCCTGTGTACGGCGACGCGTACTTAACCGCCGGACACTTCTTCGAGATCAACCGCCGCTATCCGGAGTGCGTGCGCGCGTATCGCAAGGCTCTCGATCTGAACCCGCGCTTGTGGGAAGGGCACACGCAGTTAGGCCTTATGCTGATGCGCCTGGGCCAGGACGAAGAGG
>Ga0126381_100003774_pt1 | contig 16422 bp, 15 predicted proteins | sample PanSoiMetPlot_28_FD_96465 | JGI IMG/M metagenome (GOLD analysis project Ga0126381, IMG submission 96465) | Tropical forest soil microbial communities from Panama - MetaG Plot_28 | ecosystem: Environmental > Terrestrial > Soil > Tropical forest > Bulk soil | place: Panama | collected 2016-02-17 | reverse complement strand
TCTTGGCACTTCTGTCAGCGACACTCGCGCTGGCTGAGGACTTCAAAACCATCAACGGCAAGGAATACAAAGACGCCACCATCATCCGTGTCGAAGCGGATGGGATCATCCTTAGAACTAAAACCGGAATTTCTAAGGTCTATTTCATTGAACTCCCTAAAGACGTTCAGGGACGGTTTCGCCCCACTCCTCGTCAAAGTCCTGCGAAGACCGCCGCAGCACAGCGCACGCCCGAGCCGATTAAGTCAGAGGGGTGGAGAGCGGTGATGGCAAATCAAACTGCCTTAATAATCCGCGTCTTTGCCGGGGTAATCATCCTTGCCGGTGTAATGTTTCTCGTCGTACGTCGTAAGCGAGCAAAGTCGAAATGAAGGATTGGGAAATCATCGCTGACAATCTCAGCAAAGCTGGATGGAGTTACGGCTACGTGTCAGCCGTGCACCCAGGACAGTCTTGCGGCTGTATTACGCCCACGAGAGACCCGACCTGCTGCAACCCGGTGGGAAGATTAACGCCGTAAATGGCGAAGGAACTCGCAGGCCCTTGCTACCCTGAGTCCCACTACAGTCCGCACGAGTGTCAAAACGTAAGGAAAAAGGTCGCACTCACTTGCGATGCTCCGAGCGTAGCGGTGACTACAATGGAAAGCTGCTGTGCTGGGGAACCACATTGGACGCTGAAGCTTCCAGAATTGCTGTTGGCAGGTATTGTGATTTGCGTTGCAGAAAGAGTAATTTCGCTCGCGGCCGCTGGCGGCGATACCGCCAGCGTGAGCTGCACAGTAGCCCCAACGGCCGGCGCGGGGCCGCTTAGCGTGATCACGCCGGAGGCCGTGCCGCCCTCTGGAACCAATGAAGGGGTTATGGCAAGAGACTGAATCGTGACGGGACTCGGCCCTGGCCCTGGTGCTACGCTCTGGTCAAGGTGCTCCCACGTGTCACGCATGAGCCCCGCCTGCAACGACGCATCTTGGGCCGGTCCGAAAACGGACAATCCACCAACGAGCACAATTCGGCTGGCATCGCTCCGGAACGCCATGCCGTGACCCCAGCGCGGTGCCGGTCCGATGTTCTGGACCTCCGTCCAAGCATGACCGTCCCAGCGCCACGAATCGCCGTAGATGAGGCGCGTGGCCGGCGCCGTCAGCAACGGTTCGATCGAGTTTACGCCGCCAAAGAGAACGATGGTCGAAGCGGCGACCACAGCGGACGCAGCGCGGGGGTCAGGCCCGGTGTCGGCGGCCTGCGTCCACGCCGTCCCGTCCCATAACCACGTGTCATTGAGCCCCGCTCCACTCGTACCCGCACCTCCAAATAGAACGAGGCGGGAGGAGGTAGGGTCGAAGGCCATCGCGTGTGCGAGACGCGCAGACGGGCCGACATCCTGAACCTGGGTCCATTCGGTACCGTCCCATTCCCAAGTATCGCCGAGCGGATTAGCCGCCGTACGCCCGCCGAAGAGCACTACGCGCTCGCGTGCGTTGTCATAGGCAAGCGCATGACCACTGCGAGCCGCAGGACCCGTGTCGGCGACTTGCGTCCATTCCGTGCCGTCCCACGTCCACGTGTCGGCAAAGAGGTTGGAGCCGGATGCGCCACCGAACAAGACGATGCACTTTCGGGCGGAGTCGAAAGCCATCGCCAAACCGTGCCGGGCCGACGGTCCGGTGTCGGCGACTTGCGTCCAGAGAGCGCCGTCCCAACTCCACGTGTCGGCAAATGGCGGTCCGCCGGGATCGCCGCCAAATAGAACGACGCGCTTGCGGTCGCCGTCATACGTCAGTCCGTGGCTAGTTCGGTTGCTCGGACCAATGTCCTGCTTCTGGGTCCAGAAGAACGATGGCATGTGTTATCGTACGATATTTACCACGAAGCAAAAGCCTAGGTCGAGGAAAAATGAACTCACCATTCTTTGAACTCGCCCTTGTGCTCGTGTGATTCGATCACGTTGCCAAGCGCATCGTAAACGCGAATCACGGCATGATGCGAGCGGCTGCGATGCTTGGCGTACCCGATTGCATTCGCGACTGGGTTCGGCTTGCCGTACCACAGCCGACCGAATGGCAGCGCACCGGAGATTAGATCGAGGTTCGTTTTCTTTGCTTTTATAGCTGCTGTTTGGTCTCGCGAACTGTAACAAGCTCGATCACAAAGCAACCCTTCGGAAGTGCGCCAGATGGTTCGACCACGACCCCGTCGAAAACGTAAACGTTGGTATCCAAGTCGCGGTAGACCGCTTTCCCGCGTTCACGAAATTCCGATATGAGCGCACGTACGAAGTCGGTCGATGCTATGATTCGACCGTCGGCGGGTTCTGTAATCTCGGCTTCGATTTCAGCCTCTCTTTCTCTAATAAGTTCGAGATAGGTCTTCACTTGTTTAGGGCTTCATTAAAAGTTTCCGCCGGGCGGCACCGTGGAGTAGGTTCTGTCTCCTCACCAACGGTGGAAGAACTCCGACCCGGCTGTTCCTCGCCTGTCGAGAAATTTCTGTTTGTTTGTAGGTCTTGCTTTAGATTCGTCATAAGGTTTTGATGAGTTCTGCTTCGAGTTTGGCAACCTGCTTTTGATGCTCGAACAGCTGCGGGTATTTTTCTTTGATCGCGATCTGCAACAGATCGTCGGCCATGATGTCCACGCTAACGATGCGTCCGCCTTCGCCGGGGCCCGGTGTTTTGGCTTTGGCTAACAGATATAAAGCGCGCCATACATCGTTTGTGACATGAATCGGGGTGTGCCGGATGTTCATTTTATCCTAGACTCATTGTCTGATGTTATCAGGAAAACTCGGACTGATTTTCAAAGATTTACACGTGTTCTTCATATAAAAACTGTAAGAAGTTTTGAAAAAAGTGCGCGATTTCGCGTCGTATAAAACGCAAAGTTGCCGTTTACCGGCAAGCCCTGGTGCGGAGCCGCCGAAATATTAGGCGTGATCCAAACGACCATGCAGCGTGGGCTTGCAAGCGACGCGCGCTGTTCTGGCGTTGTGGGCAGCGGTAGGGGGTAGCCCGTTCTGGCAGAGTTTGTCCGGGCAGGACTGGCGCAAGCTCTAAAGGGTCTTAGCCCTAGAGGGGTAATTCTTCGTCTTTTATCAAGAATAACTCTGTCTCTTAAAGAAAAGAGATAGGTTATTCTTCTTCTTTTATGGGTTATTCTTCGCCTAAGGGTTACTCTTTCAAGAATAACCTTTCTCTCTGGCTGGCTATGCATGGTGATTGTTCGCAGTTTGGATGAGTTCAAGGGCAACACTGACGGCATCTTCGACGGCATTGGTCATAACGCGTTTTGGGAAACCGAATTCCTTCCAATCGTCTCCAGCCGCCCATGTTTTAAGCTCCGGGTTTCCTTCCTCATCGGAATAGGTGTAATCGCCGCTGGCGAGCAGCCCTTGGAGAATAGGAAGGGCTACTGAAACGAGGAATTTGGGGTCGATGACTTCTGCCGCATCGACAGGTGTTCGGTCCTCTACTTGTTTAGTAATCATACATCAGTTGCTCTTCCGGTCAGAATGGCGGGCCGGGGCAGGTCGCTCCGCTTGACGAACCAGCCGCCTTTGAAGCCATCCTTGAAGGATTTTGTAAGTTTAAGGTCATGCAGCATCTCTCGCCCGAAATACGCCTTTTGGCGTACCATCTGGGCTGATATAGCCAACTCCTCTGCGACCTGTTTAAAAAGGTCGTCCTGTTTTATGGCGTCGCCGTTCCTATTCTCTTCCAGTAGGTCCAGCATCCGGATGGCTGCCTGTCTCGTTTTGGACGGGTTATCTTTTTGAGCGTCATCGCTTAAGAGTTCATCGACATCTTTCCCCGGTACATCGAGAAACTCAGCTTTCGCGACTGGTTCGCCTCCCTCGACGACATCAGCTCCGACAATGCGAAATGCCCGGCTTTCGCTCCCACCGGGTACACGGTTTCCGCCTACGACCTGAACGTATCGAATGTCTTCTTCTTGGTCCCAGACGATTGCCAGCACAGCGCGTGGCACGTTTATCCAATCAATACTCCCAAGCACGGATTCCAACGCGCCACCCGAAGCATTTTTCTTAAGATGCCGCACGCCTATCACCAAGCACTTTAGATTATCGGCCAAGTCATTAAGCGGCGATATGACCGGCCTAACATCACTGTCCAAGTGCGAATTTGCCTTCCCCGGCATCATCCCGCTGAGCGGGTCTCCAACTATCAGGCCGACCTCGCCCAACTCCTCCGCGCATTTTTGCACCAGCCCGACTTCATGCGGCAGTTTCGGGATGAATGATGGATAATAGATTCGCTTCGCATCTCCTCCGGCTGCCTCGATTCGAGGGCGCACATCTAGAGCCAGCGAATCCTCACCAGCTGCAATCCAGATAACGTTTCTCTTTTCCCCCAGCTCGCCGCGCGTTACTCGCGCAGCCACACTGGAGAGAAACGTTCCTTTTCCGGCATTCTTTTTACCGACAACTAAATGAAACGCATCCGCTTGCAGCAAAGGTTTATCGACGAACCTAATCGGTTGCATTTGAACTTCGGAAAGTTGTCTGAGTTTGAGCGTGCCAGTTTCCCGTGACAGGTCTGCGACCGGTGACTCTGTCACAGGTCCATTAAAACCAACCAAAGCGTCGAGCTGTTCAACACGCCGGTTAACAAGTTTAGCTGCATCTTTGCGGACCCACCCATATTCGCGCTTTGAAAGTTTCTGAATCCCCTCAAGCATCTCCCCGACCGGATGGTCGCGAGCGGAGGCAATGAAAAATTCACGAAACGCCTCTTCTTCGTTTCGCAGTTGCTCCTGGCGGCTGTTACTCATGGGAGCGTAGCCGCAACCTCCGTGAGGGCGGCTGAAATATGGAGGCAAAACGCCTGCAGGTGTCTTGATTTCCCGGTGAGTTGATAAAGCCGTGAAAGCCGCTCGCCCTCGTTAAACCAGCGACGCAGAATCTCGTCGGAAATCCCCCGTTGCGGTCCGACAGTGGTCGGTGTAAACGTTGGGCCAGGTAAACGAGATTGGCCGTCGTAGCTGGCGGCCTTTTCTTTTGGCGCGTTCATTTTCCAATCCGGCGAGATTGCAGGAACGCTTCCACATCGCCGGGAATGAATCGCACCATTCGTGGCGATAACTTGAGGAATGGCAAGTCACCGTTTGCCATCCAATAACTAATGACGCGAGGGCAACACTTCGCCCGCGCCGCGACCTCGCGTTTGCTTAAGAGTGTAGGAATCCCTACCTCGGTTTGCGATTCGGCGTTCTTCGCCGCGACGCCTAACGACCTTTTTTTACTCATGTAAGTAGACACTTCTTCTGTTGTGTCCGCGACCTTACATGGCTAGCGGCCCGCGAATCGTTTATGCCGCTGACTTACGCTCGACTTTGCCACTTCGCTAAACGCGAGTGGCCGGTTCCACTACCCTCAGGAACCGTGTTTCGTTTTGTAAAAAGAACTACTTCTACCGCTCGACGCTCGCCATCAATTCGCGCGTCTCCCTCGCCTGTTTCCGAAAGACCTCGCGTCGCTGCCGGTTGGTTAGACCGTGAAGCTTTCCGCCTTCTTTGGTTTGATGAAGAAGATTATAATGCCGCGCGTTATTAAGCGCAGCAATCGCGTCTTGCGTGACCCCAGCAACAAAGGCAGCGCGCCGCTTTTCGGCCTCGTTTGACACTGCATCTTGGGGCTTCATTGCGCAAGTGATACCACAAATAGACAAAGTCTGGCAATCCAAAAATTTGATTTTTTTCAAGAAGCCATCGCGACCACGTTTTTCGGTTGCTTGGGCGATATTGCGAACCACGCTGCAGCGTCATGTTCGTCGGCAAGTTCACGGTAATTGGTGAACAGCATGTTTGGCGAATTTCCGAGTTCGAGCGCGGTTTTTGCTGCGTCCTGTGTCGCGGCCAACCGATACGTCGCGTAAGAATGTCTGAGCGCGTTGTTAGGCCATTTCTTTAAAAGTGACTTGGCAAATTCAATCGTCCTGTCTGCCGCGTGTTCACTTACAAACACTCGCCCGGTTCGTCCGCGATATGGCGTCAGCCATTGCATCAAATTCGGTTGAATGGGAACAAGCCGACGCGTTGCAGTTTTGGATTTTTCTTTTCCAACAATGATGTGACCACGGCTGAAATTAACGTCCTGCCATTCCAAGCGAATCAATTCGGCGTTGCGCACGCCAGTAAATGCGCCGAGCGCGAGATACAACGCCGCTTCCGACTTTGCCTTCTTGAGCAGCTTATCGAGTTCCTGCGGTCGGAGGATCTCAATTTTCCCCCCGCGATCCTTCGCCCTTGCAACGTGCTCTGCTTCGGTCCGCTGATCCTTCGGTAAATAACCATGGGAGCGGGCATACTGAAAAAGCGTAGCGATGGAATTGCGGATATTGTTCCGGGCGCGTGGCCCGATTGATAACCCAGCCAGCCAAGCCTCGATCATGCTGGCAGTGATTGAACCAATGTTGGTGTGAAACGCCTGGGCGAATCCGTTCTTTAAATGACCACGTAATGACTGAATATACCGAAGGCTTAGACCGTCACGTTTCTTGGTCACAAGTAATTCATCTACAATTTCTGTGACGGGTTTGTCTGAATGTTGATGCCGTCGGGCATATTCTTTCGCTGCTGAAAGAAGGGACTCTCCAGACAGGCGTTCACGCGCCGCCAGATATTCCTCAACAACCGAATGCAACGGCAGACCATGCGGTCGCAGAAGATTCATCGCGGCATTGTAGCTCTCCAAGTCCGGGCCGTTTAGTTCCTTCGCATTCGCCCGCCCTTGCGCGATCCTTGTCGCTATGTCGTGCGCCGCCTTTTTTGCATCATCAAGTTTGCCGAACGCTACCCGCTGCCGTTTCCCATTCTGGTAATAGGCGACAGTGAACGCATCGTATCTTCCCCGCTTCATTTTGACCTTGCCAGAATAGATTTTAACGATCGCGCTTCCGACTTTGACGATTTTAGGAAATTTCTCGTTTTTCATGATTTATGACAATTTATGACAAACAGATTGCATTATGGTGCATGAATCTGCAAGTAATTTAGCTAGGAGAAATCATTTTCCGCCTAGCAAACGCTCTTTTCCCTACGGATTCGAATCCCGTAGGCTCCATAGCTTCTTTACCTATTAGAACGATTGACCGCCGTCCTGGTTTCTTCATGACGGGTTCATGACACCGTCGCAGGATTACCCCTTTCCCCGCGCCGGAATCGCTTTTGACCCAGATTGTTCACCAGGAAAAAAATAGTCAGCGCTGCCGGTGTAGTCGTGGGCATCGTCAGCGGCGCAGACGCTGCCAGGATTGCAGGCGAAACACTGCTTTGTAGCCTTGTGCTTTTAGTAGTGGTGATCGATCGGAAGCGATTTCAGCATGCTCGTCGCTAATGGCACCGCGCAACGATACGGTCACCGGGGTTGAGAGCGACGCTCCCATTGCGCTGGCGGACGGACGTCCGTCGGATTTTGCAAGTGCAGATGGTAACTTTTAGCCCGCAAAGTTTGCTGCAACAGGAGGGCAGAATCATATCGAGTTCCAAACGGGTGGACACGATTCGAGGCCACCACCCCATCGGTAACGTGGCCATAACCTTCGACGAATCGGAAAAATTCAACCAGCGCATCCAGAAGTTTCTCAACAAGAAGAGAGGTGATTCAGGAGAAGACTGGAATCAGTTGCCTATCCGGCGATATTTCATCACACGCGAAATCGTTCCGGGGGCATGGTTCCCGTACGTGTGCTTGTATTCGAATGTGGTTTCGAATACCAGAATCAATCCCTCAATCCTCCACTTGAGCGTATCGATGAGGTCTGCCTGGGCTGCTGATGGCACCTTGTGACCGCGGCCATTTTCATTCGCATCATTCGCATAGTAGTCTTGGTATCCGACGGTGCCGGCATTCGAAATCTGAACGTCACGATTGCCGATCCGCACCGTCGATTCGTTCTGCGTAATCACAAGCGGTTTACCATTAACCGGAAGCGGTTTAGCCTTGTCGTTTTCGACCCAACTGATCATTTCCCAGGTGCCCGCAAAATTCGGAAGAGCTGGCTGTGCCTTGGAATCCTCACGCGGAGCTGAACGGCGCTCGGCAGTTGTCGTTGTGGCGGTTGAAGCAGTTAGCCGGGCGACGTTTCTCTTGGCTTCGGAGTTTCCCATATCGGCTGCCTTTGTATAGGCTTCAATTGCTCTGTCGATATCTCTCGGCACGCCATCTCCGTATTCGTAGATATGTCCTAACATCATTTGACCGTATGCGTTGCCCTGGGCAGCGGCTTTCTGATACAACGCAATTGCCTTGTCGGCATTTTTCGGCATTCCGATACCGTACTCGGATAAGATGCCGAGCTTACAAATCGCGTCAGAGTACCCTTGATCCGCCGCTTGTTGATAGAGCGCTACTGCCTTGCCCAGATCTTTCGACATGCCGTTACCCAGCTCATAGGACACGCCGAGAGTGAACTGCGCTGGGGCGTAGCCAGATGCCGCTGATTCCTCGTAAAGCTGAAGCGCCTTGGCTGGATTTTTCAGTAGTCCCATGCCTTTTTCGTACTTTTGCGCGAGCTCGTACTGCGCCGCTGCGTCGATAATAACGGGTGTTTCGGCAACACTTACGCTTGGCTCAGGTGTTCTCTGGCCGCTCGCGGTTAGTTGAATAGCTTGTGGTGATGGACCTTGGGCGGTTTGTTCAGATGGCCTCTTTTTTTGCTGCTTGATTACATTCACGACCACCGCGAGAAACGCTAACGCGATGAGCACAGCGGCCATCCCGACGACCACCATGACCGACCGGGCTCGCTTCTTTGGCACACGTTCCGTTGGTTCCCGCTCCCCCGGCGCAGCGTGTGAAGGGAACTTACCTTCCTCCGCACCGCCGTCGTGCGTGGATGGACGAGTTAGCTCCTCGTCGATAGCGTCTTCAGGCACTTTGGACGAGGGAACTGCAAAGCCAAGCGTCTCCAGAAGCCGCCCTAGACCTTCGTTGTAGTTCAGCGTGAGATCGACGTACTGTAAGCGGCGCAGCCGAAAAGGTATCTTGCATTGCCTGTGAACGACCGGAAGAACAGTCTTGCCTTCTTCCAGGGCAAGCGAGACCTCATCCATCACGTTGGTGGATTCGGTTGCATCAGGCGAAAGGATCACCAGCAGTTGCGGACATTTTGCTAAGGCATCTTCGATAGCGCGGTCCCACCGCTGACCAGGTTTGATATCGAGTCGGTCGATCCACACCGCGGCCCCGCCCGCCCGCAAGTCTTTGGCGAGGCGTTGCGCGAACTCAGCGTCTTCATGAGCATAGCTGAAGAACGCAAGTTGAGCTGGTTTCAGTGACGGCATATATGCAACGCTCTCCTTAAAGCAACTCCGTTCTCTACTTGCTCGCTCATAGAAGAAGTTCCTCAGGTTCGCACCGGACCAATTGGATTGTCTCAAACGCCGGTGACAATGGGAAGCTCATTCCGCGTATTGTCCGTGCCAAAAGTCTATCAAATCTGACGAAGAAAAGTCGCTGACTCGGTTCAAATTTGAATTCGGGAAGTTTTCGTTCACTACCTTTTGCTCATCGTGAGCAGTGAAGAAAATTGATCGGACAGGCCTTAAAGCTGCCGCTGTCGCCATTGGAATTCGCCGCGCGCCCAGACAAGCGCCCAGTATCTCCTCCGGATGCTGATCCTATTCACGACTCATTGAGAATGAGACATCGCGGCGATTTTCTAACTAAACAAACGTCTTGTTGGATCATGGCTGTGCGATGCGATGATGCCGCTTCTGGCGCAACAGCTAATATGATCGAGGAATGGCTGACCGGGCTATCAATCGGTCCACGCGCTCGCAATAACATCCGAATGTCGATCGTCGCGCTTTTCCAATAGGCCCGCGCGCATGGTTATCTGCGGAAAGACCAGCGAAGCGGAGCACGTCGCGAGAGCGAAATCCTACGCGCTCAGCCTGAGGAAACCTCCAGCGCTTGGAGATGCGTCTGCTTGGGTCGCCTTACGCGCTCGGGTAGCTCGGCGCTATCGTAAATCTTCTCCCCGTCCTCTTCTCCGATCCACTCTAGGCCGCCGACCGAAGGCGACATCCTGACAATCCAAACTTTCCCTCGTAACCTCACGTCGCAATTTTACGCATTACCTCAGTGAATTATGAAAAGATGGATATATCAGGACGATCTAGTCACATGGCATAGAATCTATTTTCTATGGTATGTGATTGCATTTTGCGTTGCAATGTGGACTGTCCCCGCTCCTGAACCATCTTGGGGAATTGTAATACATTTTCGTCCAGTTCAATCTGACTGTATTCTTGCCCCACTTGGAGACGCGCGAGCATCGCGGCGACTTCCGTGAACCGCTCTTCCTGGGTCGCTCCGATCTGATTCAGATCGTGGTTAAAGTGGGAAGAGACGACCCATATTTCGAAATTTCTACTGTTCTTGAACTATGGTTGTGCGTGCGAGATTGCGATTCCAATTTCGCTGCGCTGACATTCTAGACCACCGACAACGTATCGGGCCGATACAGGAGTGTAAGGAAATTCAACACGGCCGAGCTGACACACGTCCGTGCTTCCTAGGCAGAGTGGCTGGCATCGGTATTGCTTACTTTTTAGTGGGGCGCCCATCTTTGAAGTGGGTGTGACGCGGGACTCTCGGATTTTCTGGGGGGATTAACCGGGAGTCCCGCTGCCCATTCAACTTGGATTAGGGCGTGTCGACGCCGCGTCTCGCGTTATCCTTCGTGTGGCCAAACTAGACCTTGCCGACTTCAGCGTAGGAATGACTACGCTGCCGCTAGGCGCAAACGCATCGCGGTAGGAACAGCTGGAGTCTTTGCGACGGGCGCGATCTTCGCGGAAGACAACCAATGCGCACAGCAAATCGCGGAGTGTAAGACTCCATTGGCCAAACTCGATGTGCCAGAAGGAAGTGGCTCAACCCAACGCGTGAGCGTATGCCACCCTATACGCGCAGTTTGCGGTCTGTATACGAACAACATGGTTAGAAAAGTAGCTAGTTGGAACATTGTCTGACAGACGCTTGGAAACCCCACAGGGCCGCGCAGTCAGGCAAGTTGTTTGCACATCATCCCAGCGAAGTTTGCGTAACCGCGGTTTACGATGCGGTGAAGCGCGGCGCGACTCAGCAGTTAGGCGATCAAATTCACAGCGAACCCGTGTATCACCCTTTGCACTCCACGACTTGAGTCAACATTTCATCTACGCGCACGATGTGCCCGGCGCGCCAATTTCTTAGGCCAAAGCGGTAAACCGCATCCGTTGTAGCTTTAGAGGTGAAGTTGGAAACGGATTCCCTGGGGGAGCTCGCCAGGCGCACGAGGTCCTTTCCGGCTCGGCGAGTCCCATCGGGGTGAGTTCCACCATACGCGCACTTTGCGACGCGGTTTCGAAGCGCAAGTGAGAGAGATCGGCTTTGTGGAGGGGACATCCCAAGGCCCAGGGCTTGGGACTCTGCTGGCCGATCTCCTCGGAAATTCAGCCAGCGGCACCCAGTTGTTCCGCTAACTTCTGTCCCATCAACGGTTTTAATACGCGCAAGCCGATACGCCCGTGCGTTTTAACCATTCGGAAGCGTGATCAAAGCCCTTCGGACTCCCTGGGGGCGACCCGACGGGCCCGGGGAGTTCGTTAGGGCGATTGAATGCGACCAAAACCAACTGGCCTTTTCCTGTGGTGGGATTAGAGGCTGGATGGGGAAGCGGGAAGTGGGGCTCTCCGGACCGGGAATTCCTGGGAGCCCCACCGATCCCACGGCTGATTCGCTGAATTCTCTTGACATTCTTAGGTTAAATTACCTAGGTCTATAGGGCAGCACTTCTGCAGATATCCGCACGAGTCCCCGAAGTGCTAGGGCGGTGTTCTAGTCGGTGGTTAGGCAAAGCATCAAGAACACCGCCCGCCCTGTTTCCGTCTCATGCTACTTCGACTCCGTGCGGGTCAACTCGCGTCTGAGGCAACCGCATGACCGCACAGGAGGCGCTGTTTGGTCGCATCAAAGTTTGCGTGCTTGCAATTATTTCGCCACCTGGTACGGGAACATCTCCGATGCGGTTCTCCGTCCTTGCAGCCCTAGTATCCCACAACTATGAGCCGGACAAGCTTTTCACGCAGTCCGTGCTTCGAGCCTACGACTGCGAGGGCCGGGAATTTGACGGGGACTTTAACCCGGCCGGTGTGCAATGAATTAGCACGGTGTTGATCCGGACCGCCTCTCCGACACCAACCACTCACGAACTCGCAGTCGCCGCTCCCCTTCTTCTTTTCGGAAAGCAAGCAAATTGTCTATCAGGCATCTCACCTGAATTTTCATGTAGGGCCTCGCCTGATACATTCGAGATACCAAAAACTCTATTTTGTAGCAGACTATGACGAGTTTTAATGAATAACACTGCGGCAACCATGCGCCGATCCGTGTTCGACATAGCAACAGGTAATCTGCGGAATTTTTATCGCCTCAAAATTTCGCGTACGTCGTTGGCTATCGCCTGCCTGATCCTCGCTGGTATAATTGGATATATCGATTACATAACAGGATACGAGCATTCGATGCTTCTCTTCTATTTTCTACCTATCTCCTTAGCCGCGTGGTCCGGCAATTTCGCATTCGGAATTATGATGGTAGTTGTTTGCGTAACAACATGGGTCCTTGCAGACCTTGCATCTGGAATTCCAGCTCTCGGATTCTGGAATATTGGAATGGCTTCCGCATCCTACGTGCTTTTTGCAGGCGTGGTATCGAAGTTAGGAACTCTCGTTCGGGAACTCGATCGACGTGTCGACGAGCGGACGGCAGCGTACGAGCGCGAGATGGTTGAGCGGCGACGACTCGACGAAGAGATTGCACAGGTGGCAGATCGCGAGCGGCGACGGCTGGGTCATGATCTCCATGACAAGCTTGGCCAGCATCTCACTGGAACGGCTCTCGCCGCCCAAGTTTTGAAGGAAAAGCTCGCTGCGCGATGCTGCCCAGAAACGGACGACGCCGAGAAATTAGTGCAGTGCCTTGAAGAAGGAATCGATTTCACCCGGAACCTTGCCCGTGGCTTCTTTTCGCCGGAACTCAGGGCCGAAGGCTTGGTTGTTGCGCTGCAGAATCTGGCTGAGACAATTAGCGAACAGTCCGGCATTAATTGCGTACTGCACGGTGACGAGTTAATTCCTATCCACGATGCCACGGTTGCGAATCAATTATATCGAATCGCCCAAGAGGCGGTTACAAACTCGGTAAAACATGCTGCTGCCAGTCACATTCATATTCGGCTCGCAATGGATGGCTCAGAACTTTGTCTGTCGATTGTTGATGACGGACTCGGATTTCCGGATAACCCGCGATCAGAAGGGCTCGGGCTTCACCTAATGCGCCATGCAGCGGCACTCAGCGGTGGGACCTTCGATATTCGGCGAAATGGAGGGAAAGGGACGATCGCGACATGCCGAGTCACGCCACTTTAAATCGTAAATAAACTCTATTTAATCCAATGAATTCTAACACTTCTGGAACGACTGCACACAAGCACGGGGTATTCATAGTTGATGATCATTCGCTGGTTCGCGAAGGACTTACTAATCTCATAAACAGGCAAAGTGATCTGTTCGTGTGCGGTGAAGCAAAAGGTTCATCCGAAGCCATCGCGGGAATCACAAAGGAGCGGCCGGACGTTGCCATCATTGATATTTCCCTGACAAACGAATCAGGATTGGAGTTGATCAAGAATCTTACAAAGCAGCTCCCGCAGCTTGCGGTGGTTGTTCTCTCAATGCATGACGAAGCCTTATATGCAGAACGTGCGCTGCGCGCCGGCGCACGAGGTTACGTCATGAAGCACGAGACGAGCAAAAGTGTGCTTGCCTCAATCCGGCGGGTACTCGCAGGCGACATTTACGTTAGCGAACGGATTGTCAACAGAATGGCCTTAAGACTCACCTCGGCACGCCGGTCGGCAGCCAGTTCGCCGGTAGAACGTTTGAGCGACCGCGAACTGGAAATCTTTCAGTTGCTCGGACAGGGCCGTACGCCTTCAGAAATCGCCCGCGATTTGAATCTCAGTCTGAAAACGGTTCAAGCTTATTGCGCTCGAGCGAAAGAAAAGTTCGGCGTTACCTCGTTGACGGAGCTGCTGCGCGCCGCCATCAGGTGGGACGACGCCAGCCACGTAAAATAAGCGGCCCTACGGATTCGAGCCTCTTCTTGTTTCAATGCTTTGCCGTTCGGCCAGCCGTGCTTTGCTTGGCAGACACGGCTGGGCGCGCTATGGAACCACGGCCTTGAGCCCAGCCCGTGTTATGATCAGCCATTCTTCCCCCAAGACTCCGCGATTCCAAGATTCGTGTTGCAAAAAAGTCGTGTCACCTTTCCAGCTCTAGTCCACTGTTGCGGGGCCAACTTTAGGTGATTATCGACCACGCGCCGCGCGCGCTTCGTGACGTCGATACCCTCTCTTTTTCCGTCTCTTCGTGCTGGCTCCGTTTCCATCACACGCTTCTCATCTTGCTGTTCTACGACAATTCAAGTGAGCAATAGTCAGGTATAGCCGCACGTTAATGTAAGGTATCGCCTGACATGTTATGTCGTAAGTAGGCTTAGTCATGTTTATGTGATTTTGTTACATAAGCTTGTCAACACACCCGCTAGAGTAACAAGCGTGTTACTTTTCAAAGACAGCCAATGTCATTCGAAACTGCGATGTTACCGGCATGAAAACAACCATTCCCGCAGCAACTGGCTCTAATACCAACGGAGACCATTCGCTCACAAACAAGTCAGAGAAGAAGATCAACCTTCGACGGCGCTCTTTCAGTCGCCGTGCATTTCTCCGCGGATCACTCGCCGCCGGAGCAGGAACAATCGGCCTGGGCTTGCTCGGCAATACTTCGAGCATAAAAGCGAGTCGCGGCGGTCTAACGCCGGGAGACGCAGCGCTGCTTCGGTTTCCAGCGGCACTGGAACTACTCGAGGCCGACTTTTGGATTCAATACAACGAACTCGGCGGCATCCCGGACCCTGAAGTTCCGGGCGGAACCGGCAATCCACTCTACACTGCGGCCTTGGAAGTCCTTGACTCGGACATGGCTCAGTACGTCCACGATAATACTGACGATGAGATCACTCATCATCAGTTTCTGAATGCGTATCTGATGGCCCACGGAGAGGCTCCTGCAAATTTGGATCCGTTTCGCACCCTGATGGGTAGCACTGCCACCGGAGTTAACACCGCTCTGATTGGGCACCGGCTCACCAACTTGACTCAACTCACGGTTGATACCAGCTGGTGGACGCGCTACCGCGACGACAGTCATAACCCAGATCTTGACCCAAACCACGTCTTTCCGCAGGCTGTTCCAACTTTAGCGGTCAACCAGCACACAGCGATTCCAAGGACAGATGCGGACACATCAGATCCCACCTTCCTACAGGCGATCGCGAACACGGCGGGTTTCCACTTTCCGACCATTGAGCAAGGTGGCACCAGCCTGTATCCTTCCCTGGCACAGAGGGCGACCCATTCGGAAGTCTTGCGAATCCTGATCAGCATCGGTCCCACCGAGACTATGCATTTTCAAACATGGGCGGATAAGGCTGGTAATGCACCGCCATTACCTGACGTAGTCGATCCTGTCACTGGTGTGCACGTGACGTTTCCGGATCTGAATTCTCCGCCATTTGGCGGCGAACTCTTCCAAACGAACCTGATCATGCCGGAGCCGTGTCCGTTCTTGGATCCCAGCCTCCCCATCGTGTCAATTATCCGACCGACCAACACGAACGGCATTGCGATGGGGGCTCTCACGTTCCTGACGAACATGGGTCTCTTCATCGGCCAATCGCAGGCGTTCTTTGATTATATGAGGGGCCTGGCGCAAGCAGCAGACCATACTCACCATGGCCGGGGTTGAGCGATCTAATTAGTAAAACATTCCCGAACGGTCGCACTCAATCAGCGGCCGTTCGGGGGAATCAGGAATAACGCGCGCCTAACCAAACAACGTGGGTGCGAGCTCTTGAATAGCGGTTCCTCTCCGCGACGTGATGATTTTCCTCTTTCCCCTCAGCGGTTTTCGAGGAAGGATTCCGGATCGTTACAAACTGCACAACAACGATGAACCGTGCGGTTTGAGTTTTGGTAAACGCGAACCTGATGCACAAAACGAATTCCATTCTTATGGACGCGCCGAAAAAGGCGATTTTCGAGACAGCAGCGAACCTCGACTTGTGGCCGAAAATCCTTCCGCACTACCGGTACATTCATTTTCTGGAGCGTGGACGTGATCGGAACGTCGTGGTAATGGCCGCACGACGCTCCGGTATTCCGATCTCATGGACATCCGAGCAGATTATCGACCGGGATAAGTTGGAGATTCATTTTCATCATTTGAAAGCCTGGACTAAAGGCATGCGAGTGGTCTGGACATTTTCCGACATGCCCGACGGTGTGCTGGTA
>Ga0126381_100003772_pt1 | contig 16430 bp, 14 predicted proteins | sample PanSoiMetPlot_28_FD_96465 | JGI IMG/M metagenome (GOLD analysis project Ga0126381, IMG submission 96465) | Tropical forest soil microbial communities from Panama - MetaG Plot_28 | ecosystem: Environmental > Terrestrial > Soil > Tropical forest > Bulk soil | place: Panama | collected 2016-02-17 | reverse complement strand
GGTTGCCCAGCCTGGAAGACGACTGGCGCCATAAGCTGGACGCGATCCGGCTTCGCTAAGAGACCGATCGAAGTCCCGAGGTCAAGTCGCAGTACCGGGAGCTGCTGAGGCAGTTTGCCGACCTGATTCTCAAGAGGCCCGCCACCTATGAAGATTCACGTCCCTGGTCCGGTGTGCGTCAGCTTCGGGACGCGAATTTGATGGCTCTGTCCGGGAAAGATTCGGCCAGGAGCGCCTCCCGGTCGGGCGACGTGACGGCTCGGGAACTGAGTGACGCTCGCGACCAGACGCTCGAAGCCGATACTGGGCGCACGTCGAGCGGCACCAATGCAGGAGAAATTGATAGGCGCCGTGTAGAGCAGGGATGCCGAATTCCTGTCATCATGCCAGGCAACGCAGGGGTTCTACTGGAGCTGCGAAATGCTGAGCGTGTTCCCGTCAGGGTCCTTGAACCAGGCCACCCTGCTGCCGGAGGGCGATGTCCAGATGCCAAGTTCGTCCTGCTCCATGCCCGGATAGCGCTCGAATTTGACGCCCGCGGCGGTTAGACCTTTCGCTGCCGTGGCAATGTTCGGCACTTTCCAGCCGAGCACCGTATAACCCGCGGGATGGACCTGCTTGACAATAGTGACGCGCAGCATCGTGCCATGCGCGTCGTAAACCAGGGCGAATGGAATCTGTTCCTCAATGAGCGGGAGCGCCAGCTTCTGGCCGTAGAAGTTCCTCGCCCGCTCAGGATCGGAAGTGGCAACGAAGCCGATGATGCTGTGATCGGAGAGCCGGAATTGTTTCGCCATAAGGCTAATGATGTACGCCCAGGCGGTTTGTCGCAAGACTGTTCTTGCGCCATAATGTATCGGCAATGCGACACGGGTTCATTACAGAATATGACCCCCGAGGCGGCGTGCTGATTTCGACGCTGGCGTACGAATATCCGCGTGGGTTTCACGTGAATGAACATGCGCATGGCTCCGATCAACTGATTTACGCCATTCGCGGCGTCATGCACGTCACGGCCGGCAGGAGTGTCTGGCTGATACCGCCGCACTTTGGCCTATGGATTCCCGCCCGGACCTATCATTCCATCAAAATGCCTGAAGCTGTTTCGATGCGCACTTTGTACATGCGCCACGGCCTCGCGCCGCGGCTGCCTCCCAGCTGCGCGGTTTTTCACGTCACGCCGCTGCTTCGCGAGTTGATTGTCGAGACCGTGCGCATCAAGGAGCTTCGCGCGCGTCACCCTCTGCATTGCGCGATCCGCGACGTGCTGGTCGCGCAACTTGAGAGCGCCTCTGCCATGCCGACGACCGTCACGATACCGCAGGACCCACGGGCCCGCGCGATTGCAGATGTAATCATGACGAATCCGGCCGAGAGGCGGTCCCTTGCAGTTCTGTGTGGCTCTGTCGGTACGAGCGTGAGGACAATCCAGCGCGCGTTCCGGCGTGAGGTCGGTTCGGACTTCGAGTTCTGGCGCCGTCAGGTGCGCCTCATGAAGGCTATCGAACTGCTGGTTTCCGGGCGCTCAGTAAAGGAGACCGGTTTTGCGCTCGGATACCGCCAGCCGACAGCCTTCGTCGAGATGTTTCGCGGCATCCTGGGCACGACGCCCGGCGCATGGACTCATGCGCTGCACACGCTCAAATTGAATTGAACTCACTTGGCAAGTACGGTTTGAAATCGGCCGGGCTGCAAAGCGACGATCTTGCGGCTTAACACTGTGGAAACCGGCGACCTAGCTATCTCCGGGATGGCAACCGTCGGTATGGCTGAACCCGCCATAATACGTTCGAGGGGGCAGAGATTGCCATGATGGCCGCATGGTACGAGAGACAAGGACCGGCGAGGGAAGTGCTGGAGGTCGGCGAGATGCAAGATCCGATTCCGGGGGCGGGAGAAGTTCGAATTCGTATAGCCGCCTCAGGTGTCAACCCTGGTGACATCAAGAAGCGGCAGAATGCCTTTGGCTTCGGCATCGCTTATCCGCGTGTGATCCCGCATAGTGATGGCGCCGGGAAGGTCGATATGATTGGTGAGGGCGTTCCGGCCGAATGGATGGGGCGACTAGTGTGGTGCTACGGAGCCCAGTCCTATCGCCCTTTCGGTACAGCGGCGGAGTATACGGTCGTCCCACTGGATCACGTTGCTCCCCAGCCGGAGAACGTAACGGCGGATCAGGGTGCATGTCTGGGAATACCCGGGATTACAGCCCATCGAGCGGTTCATGTTGCGGGGGAGGTCAGCGGACGCACCGTTCTGGTGCAAGGTGCGGCGGGCGCGGTTGGTCTGTGCGCGGTTCAGTTGGCACGATACGCTGGAGCACATGTGATTGGTACGGTGCGGTCCCCTGCGGATGAGGCGGCCGCCACCAGCGCGGGTGCGCACGAGGTGGTGGTTACGGATCGGGATTTGATTGCACGGGTAAAAGCAGTAGCGCCGCAAGGCATCGACCACATAGTCGAAGTGGCGTTCGGAGCAAATCTAGAGGGTGACGTTGAACTGCTGAACATGGGCGGGTCGATCGCCAGCTATGCGACCGACAACGCCACGCCGCAGATCCCGTTTTGGTTGATGGTTTTCAAGAACATTCGCGTGTTCTTTCTCGGAAGCGATGACTTCCCGGCGGAAGCAAAGATAGCCGCCACTCGTGACCTGAACGGCGCGTTGAAAGCGGGCTGGCCAGGTTTCGCGATTGGAGAGCGAATTCCGCTTCGGGACATCGCACGTGCGCACGAGCTTGTGGAACATCCACAGCGCGCGGGTCGAGTCATTGTCACGTTGTGATAAATCCAACAGAGGTGCGGCCATCGGGCATCCGAGTTCGCGGGAACTGAACGAAGCTTGCCTCGGGGAATCAGTTAATAATCAGCGAGGCGAGCGAACGGCGTCGTTGGGAAAAGTTCTGCCCAGGGAGATTTGAGCCTAGACCCGATCGCCCGTTTGTATGCCCTTCGCGGCTTCCGCCTTCCGCAGTGCCTTCTTCTGGCGCCTGGGCAAACGCGTCTTGTTCTTTTTTGCCAGTTTCGGTATCTTCGCGGACTTCATCCGAGGCGTGGCCTGGACCGCGACTTCTGTAGGGGCAGCCTCCTTCTTGACTGTCTTGTCAGGTGCCTTGTCATCGCTCGCCGAGCCGCCTTCGGCAGCCTTTTTCTTGCCTGCCATAAAGTCCTTTCGTCATTGATATGGTAACCCGGTCACAGCCTGTTTCGGTCAGTGCGGTTTCGGAAGCACCCGCCGTCTCCGGTTGCTCCCGACGGCGCTCATCCGCTAACGTTGTTTTGGAGCTGCACCTTGATGGAAGTTCATCTGGTCGACGGCACGTACGAACTGTTCCGGCACTATTACGCGCTGCCGTCCGCACGGGATCAAGATGGTTGCGAAGTCGCAGCCGTGCGAGGTGTGCTCAGGTCTGTTCTGGGAATGATTCGCGGCGGTGCCACGCACGTTGCAGTCGCGACTGACCACGTTATCGAGTCGTTCCGTAACAGTCTCTGGGCAGGCTACAAGACCAGCGAAGGGATCGAACCAGATCTGCTGGCGCAGTTCGGGTTGCTGGAGAAGGTTCTCGAGGCAGCCGGCGTCATCGTCTGGCCCATGGTGGAGTTCGAAGCGGACGATGCGCTGGCGGCGGCGGCCACGGCTGCGGTACGTGACGCGCGCGTCGAACGGGTGTTGATCTGTACGCCCGATAAGGATCTTGCCCAGTGCGTGAGCGGAACTCGCATCGTCCAACTCAACCGCCGCACGGATGTGACGCTCGATGAGAATGCCATCGTCAAGAAGTTTGGGGTGCCGCCGGCATCTATCCCCGACTACCTGGCGCTAGTCGGAGATGCCGCGGATGGCTATCCGGGGTTGCCAGGTTGGGGACCAAAGTCATCGGCTGCTGTTCTCTTCAAGTTCGGCCATCTCGAACTTATCCCGACGGACTGGCGCGAATGGCGGGTGAACGTCGGCAACCCCAGTGCTCTCGCCCAGACGCTCGCAGCGGAGCACGACCGCGCCCTCCTGTTCCGAAGGCTTGCAACGCTGCGGACCGATATTGTCCTGTTTGGCGATGTCGACGAACTTCAGTGGGTCGGCCCAAAGCCAGGCTTTGACGCAGTCGGGGGACGACTCGACGCGGCCGTCACCGACGCGAGACAGCACCGGGCAGGTGTTCGCCGGAGCGCCGACTGAGGTTCATGGCTGACCAACCTAGCCACAGACGTCCAGGCCGCAACGCTTGCTTTTCCTTGCCGTCGCGCTCTCCCTCACGACCGCACTGATGCCTGAGACATCAGCGCCAGCGCAGCCTGCCAAGTGCGGGGAGCCGCCAACCAGCAACCTACGCAACATGAGAGCAGCCATAGCAGGGCCAGGGGCGCGGCGAATCTTGGGCAGTTCTTTTGGCCCTGGCCTTGTTGCTGGTGGCTCTGGTTCGTTTTTCAGAGGCGGAAGGCCATCTCCCGCTGCTTCCTTACCCGACCCTTGCCTTTCAGTCTCTCCACCACGCGATTGCAGCGGTCTGCGCGGATGTCAAATTCCCAGCCTGTTACGATGGAGGTAGAGAGGTGCTGGTGTGGATTATGAATTGCGGTATGATCCTACGCACCAAATCTTGCTCATCCGTATGGGAAGAGCAGTCACACAAGCGTCAGCTTTAGCGGCTTACGATGCCGTGCGCCGTTTCGTCGCGACCATGGGCCCGTGCTCGGCGATTGCAGACTTATCCGAGGTTGACAGCGTCAAAGTTTCAGGACACTTTATACAGGTCCTCGCGTCGATGCCGAGGGCAATCGCGGCCGGAAACCGGCTTGTCCTGGTTGCTCCGAAGCCCGTGCTCTACGGCCTTAGCCGGATGTTCCACCTATTGCGCAACGAAACGGAGGAGTACGCGGTTGTCCGCACGCTTGAAGAGGCGTATGCCTTGCTCGCTCTGGTGAAACCGGATTTCAGGGCAGTCGATGCCATGCTGCAGCCGGCGAGTGCTGCCTGAGCGAGGAGCGCATTTTTCGTTTGGATGCCAGCCGGGCTAGTCACAGACGCTCAAGCAAAAGCTCTGCTAGGCGGAGGCTGGGGCGACCGGCCGATACCGCGTGGCTGGTTTCTGCAAGCTTTTCAAGACTTCGTTACTTCTTCAGCTCCGGCGCATCTTGCGCAACTGGAGGTTGGAACCGGCGGCGTATTTCCGGCTTGGCGCTCGCCAGTTCGACGTACGCCGACAGGATCTTCTCTTTCTGGGCGGAATCGGCGATCAGGTACCGGTGATTGCCTTTCTCGCCGGGTACGAATGACGTTCGCCCCTGCTCGTCCACTTTGATCGTGCCGGAATCGGACAGCTTGAAATATCCTTCCCGCGGCCGCGCAGCGTATAGAGCAGCAGCCATGGCCCCCGCCGGTGTGTCGTACGGCATCGGCTGATACGCCCGATAGGCATCGGCCACGGGATTGTCCGGCACCGCCTGCGCGAATTGCTTGTCGATACTGGCCCCGGGAAACTCGAGCGCAGCACCCACTTCGGTCCCGCTCGCCACAATCGGAGTAGGCCACTCGGCGAAAATTTTCCCGGCCGCCGCGATGTCGGCTCTAACGTGCTCTTCCGGCGGACCGTCCGGAAATGCGCCGCCCGCCACCACCAGGTACTTGACCTTGGCCGCGATCAGCGCCTTCAGCCCCGGGAACGCCAGAGCCGCGGCCAGGTTCGATGCCGGCCCGCTGAGGATGAAAAACGCATTCTGATCGCGCTGCGCCTCCAGATAGTTGCGGATCAGAGTAATCGGATCGCCGGTGTCGATAATGGTTCGAACCTGGTTCTTATAGACCGCAGTTCCATCCGCTTTCCTCTTCTGAAACGGCGCCGTGAATGCGGCAGACGTCTCGCCCGGGGGCCCGTCGGTGCGCATGCCGATCGGCGGAAGCTGCGAGAAGTTCCCGGCCGGGCCATGGTAGAAGCGTTCCACGGCATCCGCAAAACCCGCGACGGCCAAGTTCGGCCGGCTCATCGTGATGATGGCGACCCGGCAATCGTTCTTGTTTTGCAGACCGTAGAGAAGCGACACGGCCAGCAGGCTATCGATCGTGGAAAAATCGGTATCGTAAAACGCGCCCGCTGCCTGCCGTCCACCGAAGAATTGCGGCATACGGTTACCCCAGGTTGAGGCCATCCAATCTGCCCGTGGAATCGCCGAACTGCTCGACGGGCAGGCCCATGCGATCCATCATGGTGAGGAAGAGATTGCACATCGGCGTCTCGCGCCGCGCCAACACGCGGCGTCCGGTCTTGAAGTAATTTCCTCCGCGGCCCAGAATCAGCGTGGGGAGGTCTTCATGCAGGTGCGCGTTGCCGTCCGACAGGCCCGCGCCGTAGACGATCATGCTGTTGTCCAGCAGGCTGCGCTCTCCCTCCTTGGAAGCCTTCATCTTCTCCACGAAGCCCGCGAACTGCTGGACATGATATTCGTTGATGCGCCGCACCTTCTCCATCAACTCCGCCTGGTTGCGGTGGTGCGTGAGCGGGTGGTGGCCATCGGGAATGCCCAGTTCGCGGTACGGGCGCGACGTGCCCTCACGCGTCACCAGGAACGTGACCACGCGCGTCAGATCGGCCTGGAACGCAATGGCGATCATGTCCGACATCAGTTTGAAATGCTCGGCGAAATCCGCCGGGACGCCGTAGGGCTTCTCCATGTGCGGATCGATCTGCCTGTTGTCGCTCTCCGCGCGCTCAATCTGGCGCTCCACCTCGCGCACCGCGGAAAGGTATTCGTCGAGTTTGCGGCGATCCGTGGGGCCGAGTGATGCTTCCAGCCTGTGCGTGTCGTCGGTGACGAAATCGAGAATGCTTCGCCGGTACTTCGACTGCCTCCGGCGCTCCTCCGCGGTCATAGGCTGCCCGGACCCGAACAAGCGCTCGAACAGCACCCGGGGATTCAAAACCGGAGGCAAAGGCTGCGTCTCGCTCTTCCAGGCGAGGTTGTTGGTGTAGGCGCATGAGTAGCCGGAATCGCAGTCGCCCGCCTGCCGCGCATCGTCCATGCCGAGTTCCAGGGACGGGAATCGCGTCCGACCGCCAATCTGGCTGGCCACGATCTGGTCGAACGACACACCGGCCCGTATGTCCACCAGTGACTTCTTCACCTGAATGCCCGTGAGATAGGACCCGCTGCAGCGTCCGTGATCGCCGGCGCCGTCCAGCAGGGCGCGTCCGGTGTTGTGGGTCAGGTTGCCTAGGTGCAGCGTGTCGGCCCGGTACGGTTCGAGCGCTTTCAGGCTGCGCGGCAGCTCGCGCAACGGGCCATCGTCGTAGGTGGGATTCCACGCATCCATGATCATGCCGTTCGGAAGGTAGAAGAAGGCCATGCGCACGGGAGGATCGGGCATGGTGCTGGCGGCGAACGCCGGCGCCATCGCATCGAGGAAGGGAATCCCCACAGCGGTTCCCAATCCGCGTAAGAACGTTCGTCTGGGCAGAGACTTGCGCGTGATCATTTCGACGTGACCTCCTTCTGCTTGGCGGCGATGATTGGTTTGGGGTGCGCGGCCGATTCTCCGCGGCGCGACTGGAACGGAAGGCTCGTTACCGCCTCATGGATCAAAGTCTGGAAATGATAGCCGTCCGCGGCCAGATCCTTCACGATCTGGTCGACCGCGCGTTTGTCGTAGGGTTCTATGCCGCGTCCGAGTGCGTAGGTCATGATCTTCTCGGTCAGGCAGCGCGCTACTTCAGGCATGCTGTCGAGCAGGATGCCTCGCATGCCGGCCGCCGTGGAGAACGACTTGCCGTTGGGCATGGTGCCGCCCACGTCAATCGGAAACTTCCCGTCGGCGGTGCGCCATTTGCCGATGGCGTCGTAATTCTCCAGCCCGAATCCAAGCACATCCATCTTGCTGTGGCACGATGCGCAGACCGCGTTTGCGCGGTGCGCTTCCAGTTGCTTTCTCAGAGAAACGTCGCTGCCCACCTTGGAGTCATCGAGCAAAGGAACGTCGGGCGGCGGGGGCTGCGGCGGCGCACCCAGCAGATTATTGAGAATGTACTTGCCGCGAATCGTCGGCGACGTGCGGTTCGGATAGCTGGAGACCGCGAGCACGCTGCCCTGCGTCAGAATGCCTCCCCGTTGGTCGGTATCGAGATCGACCTTGCGGAAGTCGGAGCCCTTCACACCTGTGATGCCGTAAAACTTGGCCAGGCTCTCGTTGAGGAACGTGTATTTCGCCTGCACGAAATCCGTAAGCGGACGATTCTCGCTGAGAATGTATTGGAAGAAAAGCCTTGTCTCCGTGCGGAAGTCCTCCTTGAGCTCCAGGGTCCACGCTGGGAATTTTTTGGGATCGGGGCTGATCTCGTCCAAGTTGCGGACTTCGAGCCATTGGCCGGCAAAATTGTCGGCGAACGCAGCCGCCTTCGCGTCCGTCATCATGCGACTCAACTGCGCGTCCAGAATGGCCGGCTCGTGCAGCCTGTTCGACTCGGCGAGCGCCAGCAGTTCGGCGTCCGGCATGGAGCTCCACAAAAAGTAGCTCAGTCGGTTCGCGAATTCGACATCGGAGAGGCGGTGCGCTGTCCCCGCATCCGTGGGGTTCGGGTCACGCTCTATGCGGAAGAGAAATTCGGGCGAGACCAGCACGGCCTCCAGCGCGAGTTGTATGCCCTGTTCCGTGGACTGGCCCTGCGCTTTCGCCAGCGCCGCGAACTTCATCAGGCCGGCGATTTCGGCCTTCGTCACCGGCCGGCGGTACGCACGATGAGCGAGATTGGCAACGATCTTCTCCACGCACGCCTGTCCGCCCGATGGATCGCAAATCAGAATCGCCCTGCGGCTAGCCCTTTCCACCTTGGAGGGATACGGACCGACGAAAGTCATCGCCCCTATGAACTTGTTCTTCTTGTCATCGTAGGCCTCTTTGGCATTGGTGAACTGCGCGACGTAACCGTCGTTGAGGAAGGCGGCGCGGAAGACGTGGTCGCCCTCCGGCAAGTACAAACGCATTTCGCCGTCGGAGAAAGGATTGAAATAGACCAGCTTCGATGGCTTAGTTTCCACCTCCATCGTCTTCAGCAGTTGGCCATCCATGTAGAAAGCCATCTGCACCGGTTTGGCGTCGGCAGGCCGCTGACCGGGAAATCCGAAGATCACGTTATATTCGCCGTCGAACTCGATTCGCTGGCTGGCTTCCACAGTGCTGTAATCCAGGCGGCGCAGCGTTTTGGTTTTCAGGTCGCATGTGGATTCGATCGGCTTCTTCGGCAGCGGGTCGGCGCCCATGGCGCGCGACGCAATCGTCTCGGCGGCCTCGAGATACTTCTCCATCAGCAGGGGCGAGACGGTGAGGATGTCGGCAATGTTGTCGAAGCCGTAACCGGAATCGTCCGTGGGGAAATTTCGGTCGGCGCGGAAGTCCACGGCCAGCAGATCGCGAATCGTGTTCCGATATTCGTTGCGATTGAGCCGCTTGGCGCTGACGCGGCCGGGATCGGGCTTTACAGCAGCGTCGGCCTTCTCGAACTCACCCTCGATGAAGCGGACCAGTCCGTTCATCTGTTCCGCGGCCGGTTGGGGAGTGCCCCGCGGCGGCATTTCACCCACCGCTATCTTCTGCGTAATCTTGACCCAGGCCGCTCTGTCGCCGAGCACCGTCGCCGGATCGAGGTAGGGCATCAGGTTGAGATCGCCGGCGAGAGTCTGTGGATTGTGACAACCGGTGCAGACGTTCTTCAGAATCGGTTTGACGTTGACGTCAAAACCGGCGGCATCGACCGCCGTTTTCGGCGGCGTGGCGGGCCCGGCCGAGGCGAGAGCCCAGGCAAACACTAAGGCCCATGACTTGGCCCACGTCATCGAACCCTCCATCCCTCGAGTGTTGCCGGCGAAGTGCGCGGTTGAAATTAGCTTATCACGGCTTAAGCGCTCACAAAGCCGAATTGCAGCCGCTGCACGAACGATCTGCGCCGGTTTCCTTTTTCCGGTAGTTCCATTGATCCCGAAGCTCCTTGTTTGAAAAACTTTTGGCACTCGTGGGCAGAGGTTTTGTCCCGTTGCTGCCCGGGATGCGGTACGACGTGCCTAGCGCCACCCAGGCAGCTGCGCATTGCCTCGGACGTAGCGGCTGTGCGGCGAACGGGATGTCGCCGCGCTGACCGGCCGGCCCTGAGACCGTTACCCTGAACGCCTTGAGACCGCGTCGCGTCCAAAGCCCCGGCGCCCCGCCGCGACCGATCGCCGTGTTTCGCGCATTCGCGTCGGCGGCTGGCGTGTGCCGGCTTAGGCGTTCCTCGCATTCGCGTGCCGCGGCGGGTACGAAGCGCGGGCGGCGCTACAATTCCCGGTATGTCTCTCCGATTCGCATTACTCGCCTGCGTGGCTGTGACGTCCGCCGCACAAGATCTTGTCGCACCGCACTCGGCTTTCGAGCCGCCCGCGGCTAAGGCAGCCGCGTCACTCGCCGCCAGCACCAAGGCCTCGGCGCCAGATCTGCTCACCACTGGCGAAAAGACCGATTTCACACAGACCGCGCCGTACGCCGAAGCGGTCGAAATCTCGCGTCGCTTGGAGCGCGCCTCGCGGTATGTCAAGGTTCTTGACGCTGGGTTAACGGCGGAGGGCCGGATGATGATCGCTCTGGTGGTGTCGAAAGACCGCGCGTTCACGCCTGAGGCTGCCGCGAAGACCGGAAAGGCGATCGTGATGATCCAAAGCGGCATCCACTCCGGCGAGATCGAAGGCAAGGACCCCGCGCTGATGCTGGTGCGGGATATGACCGTGACGAAGCGCTACGGCTCCTGGCTCGACCATGCCATTTTTCTCATCATTCCCGTGTTTAACGTTGACGGGCACGAGAATATCAGCCCCTATCACCGGCCCAGCCAGAATGGCCCGTACGCGACGGGTACGCGCGCTACTGCGCAGCGGCTGAATCTCAACCGGGATTACATGAAGGGCGATACGCCGGAAATGCGAATCTGGCTCAAGCTGTTCAATACCTGGATGCCCGATTTCCTCATCGACAACCACGTCACCGACGGATCGGACATGCAATACGACGTCACCTGGGACATGGCGCGCAATCAGGATATCGCCGCTGCGGCCGGTGCGTGGGTGCGCGAGAAATATATCCCTGAGTTGGATAAGCGCATGGCCGAAGACGGCCACATGGTGGCGCCCTACGGCGCCCTGCGCAACGTCAACGGCAAGCGCGAGTTCTTCATGGAAGTCTTCTCACCACGCTACTCGCATCTCTACGCAGCAGTGCAGAACCGGCCGGCATTGCTGGTGGAGAGCCACAGTTTGAAGGCTGCCAAGACGCGCGCTTGGGCGCATTACGATATCATGCGCCACACGTTCGATATCATCTGTTCGGATGCGGATGGGCTGCGCAGAGCCGTGCGCGACTCAGACAAGGAGTTGATGGCGCGCGCCGGTGATCGCTCCGCACCCCCGGTCTATCTTGCCGGACGCGTCAGCAGCGAACAAAGCCGGCCGCTGCTTTATCACGCTTTGAAAAACGCGCCGTTCAAAAGCGAGGTGACCGGGACCATGGTGACGCGCTACACCGGCGAGCTGGACGAGCTTCAGACTGTAATTCACGATCGAATCGATAGCACGGTCGAGGCGCAGATGCCGCTCGGGTATCTGATCCCCGCGGCTTTCGGACCCGTAGCGGATATACTGGCGCTGCACGGCGTCGAAATGGAACGAACTGCCAAACCTGTCGAAGGCGTCTTCGAGACATATCGTTTTAGCAATCCGAAGACCGGGCAGGGGACCGAAGGCCATGTGATGCTGACGTACGACGCGCGGCTGGTGAAGGAACACATCAGGATGCCCGCCGGATCTTACTGGGTTCCGATGAAGCAGCGGCGCGCCCGTTTGATTCTGGCGCTCGTCGAGCCGCAGGCGCCCGATTCGCTGGCCGCGTGGGGACTGATGAATTCGGTCTTCTTCTCGGAAGGCGCGGGGGGCGGGCGCGGAGGCCGCGGAGGTCTGGATTTGGGCGAGTACCTCTCCGAACCGATCGCGCGAAAAATGATGGCGGACCAGCCGGAGCTACGTAAGCAATTCGAGGCGCAGTTGAGCGCCGATCCGAATTTCGCGGCCGATCCGCGGGCCCGCATGGCGTGGTGGTTCGAAAAATCGAAATACGAGCAGGAAGATAACGGGCGTTATCCGATTGCGCGCGTGTGGGAGCCAGTGATAACGCGGTAACGAGAGGTCTGGGCAGGAGTCGATATCACCCGCCGGGGGTAACCGCGAACGCACCACTCGAGCGAGCGCCGGGTGACTAATTTCCGATCGGTTGCGCGGGTCTCTGAGCGCGATACAAATCCCATCAGCTGCCAATAAAGCAATCGGCCGTTGCTTCTTGGCGTCGGCCTCCTTTTGTACCGGAGGACGACCTAGAATTGAAGCAGGCCGCTAGTCGCCTTCTTCGTCCGGGCGGTTGATGAAGCCCCTCCCCTTACTGCCCAGCAGCTGATGTAAGGCGAACGGCACTTCATCCGGATGTGTGGCGCACCACGCGACGATGCGGTCAAACTTGATCGTCTCATCGGCTATGGCGCTGATTTCCATCAACTCGGTTTCGATGGTTTCTGGATCGCGCATATTAGCTAAACGTCGTACGGCTTGCGATAAACCGGGCGCGTGACCATTTTGGTCGCTTCGCTGTCACCCGTGAACTTCGGAGTCGGGCCGGGCTCGATCTTCAGCGCGCGGCCCACGCGGTAGCTGATGTTCGCCAGATGGCAGAGATCGGCGCTGGGCGCCGCGTTGGCGATCGGATCGTGCAGGTCCTGCTCCCGGCGCGACTTCACACACGCCAGGAAATTCCGCATGTGGAGGCCGGTGGAATCGGCGCCACGCTCAGGCCGCTCTTCCATGATCAGCTCGCTCGAATCGCCCTTATACGCCTGGAATCCCTGGTCGCTCATCGCGGCCCAGCCGTCGCTGCCATAGAAGAGGTTGCCGACAGCGACGTTGAGCGGATTCGCCGCCGGTCCCACCTGCGTAGGCGCTGTACCGGCTGGAGGGGCCGCCGACGGGGCCGCGCCTTCCGCGGGCGGCTGTCCGCCCCGCCCGGAGGGCGCCCCGCCACGTCCACTGCGCATGGGACCGGCCGTCACCACGCGCGACTGTCTAACACCTTCGCCATTGGTCATTCGGCCGCGCACCTCGATCACGAGTTGCGCGTCACCATAGCTGAAACCAGCCGTAAGCGTGTTGGGTGTTTCTGTATCGTCATCGATACCGAACTTCCCGCCGAACGCCATGGCCGTCTTCGGCCAGGCGGGATCGCCCAGCGCCCACCGCGCGATACCCGTTTCGTGCACACCCTGGTTCCCGATGTCGCCGTTGCCGGTATCCCAGAACCAGTGCCAGTAATACGCGAAGCGCTTCTCATTGAAAGGCCGGAGTGGTGCGGGGCCAAGGAACAGATCCCAATTCAAGCCCGGAGGTGTAGGCGTGTCCGGCGTGTGGCCAATCGAGGGGCGCAGCTTGTAACACAGCGCCTTGCTCATGTAGAGCTTGCCGATCAAACCCTGTTGGAGCGCGGTGATCGCCTTAATTTTGAACGGCCAACTGCGATGCTGCGATCCCACCTGCATAATGCGTTTGGTTTCGCGTTGCACCTGGATCATCCGCATACCTTCGTGGATGTTGTAGCAGGCCGGCTTTTCGCCGTAGACGTCCTTGCCTGCCTTCATCGCCCAGATAGCGGAGAGCGCGTGCCAGTGGTTCGGAGTTGCAACAGAAACCGCCTCGACCTTCGGGTCGGCGAACATCTGCCGCATATCTTCGAATTCCATGGCCTTGTCCAGATTCTTCCTGGCCAGCGTTGCCTGGGCCCTTTCGCGCGCGGGCTGATTGACGTCGCAGAGGCCGACGACCTGGGCCTCGCTCAGACCGGTATAAATATTGAGATGGCTGGTGCCGCGACCGCCGAGGCCGACGATCCCAACGTTGACCTTATCATTTGCGCCCCACACGCGAACCGCGGAAGCGGCAGTGAGGGCTCCGAGGAAAAACCTGCGAGTTTTTGGATCAGACACCGGCGAGACTCCTTTTCCCGCTAATTGTATCAACTGGGAGCGCGGACCTTGTGACGAACGCCTCCGCCGGAGAATCTATCTGGAGGCTTAGGGTAGGATATCTGGAATGACCAACATCAACGGCAAGGCGTACGCCATGAATGCGATTACGCCCATGAAGCCCTGGAAGACGCCAATTCTCAGGCTATTCTTCTTCATCTTGGGCGTCGTCAGGCCGTTACAGAAGGATCTCAAAAATCTTTCCTTGATCCATTTCGCGCGATGGGTCTCGGTCGGCCGGAACGCCTTCCCCCGGCTTTCTCTGGAGCAGCCGCGGGAAGAATTGGAGTATGACTACCTCCTTTTCTTCAGCAATTTCAACGGTACCTGGAACCAGTACATCGACGCCTTTTCGGACGTTCTCTATACAGGCCTGGATGCCATCTGGCATTGGAGCGAGAAGTATCCAGGCTCGCGGCCGGTCACCGATTTCAAACGCTATATCACGCTGGTCCAATTCGACACGGATTACTATTACAACGTTTATCCGCAGGCCGCCACCAACGATGTGAAGGCCGCGATCCGGGTCGAGCAGGCCCTGTCATCCTTCGCGCGAAGCAGCCAGGGGATGACGCCCGAAGAATTCGCTAAGGCCTGGGTCGAATTGCAAGCGGAGGTTTGCCCCGACCTCGGCTCGACCGGACTGGCCCCGGAAGGCACATAACCATGGCCAACGTCAGCGGTAAGGTCTACGGCTTAACGATCCTGTCGCCGATCATCCAGGATGACCCGGTCGACATCTGCCACTCTATGGGTCTGCGCTGGTATCTCAGCCAGCTCCCGCGCGATTGCCGGAGCCCGTTCGCGCAGTTATCGAGCACCTACCTTGCGCGCCTGGTGGTGATGGATGACGTCGTATTTGTCGGACATCCCGCCCGTGAGGAGCACCTGAAATCGAGGTATTTGATTTTCGAAAGCAATTTCGACGGCGACCTCGACACCTATCTGCGCCGCATGGCGACCGAAACCAAGGACTTCGTCGAGGCAGTCTGGCAACACTGCATCGGATTTCCCGGAACCGGGGATATCGAGGCCTTCATCACCTATATGAAGCGCTGCCAGGTGGAGACCACGTTCTTCTTCGCCGACGTGAACGACCAGACCGTGGAGTCCACTCTGTACGCGCTCAAAGCCCAGGCCGCGCTGGCGCGCTTTATGGAAAAGCAGCAGGGACGGCCGGCGGCCGATATCCAGCGCAACTTCGCGGAGTTCTATGATCGCCTGCGCCGCTCGCCGGGCCTGCCGCGCGGCGGTACGCCATCGCGAAACATCCCGCAGGAGAAGCGTCCTCATGACTGAGATCGACCTTTCCGACATTCAGGGCTTCGCGATTAGAGGCTACAACTTTCCGTATGCCCGCTACCTGCTGTTGGAACTGGGCGAACCGGCCGGCGCGCGCCTATGGCTTCGCGATTTGCTACAGGTGATCACCACGGGGCAACGCTGGGACATCAACAGCAAGCCGATGACCACGGTCAATATTGCCTTCACCCACCGGGGCCTCGTACGGCTCGATCTTCCGCTGGCCAGCCGGCTTAGCTTCCCACTCGAATTCCAGCAGGGTATGAAGGCTCGCGGCGCGATTCTCGGTGACGAGGGCAAGAACGCGCCCGAGCATTGGGACCCGGTCTGGCGTGAGGGCCGCGTTCATGCTTGGGTTGCGGTAAATGCCCGCGACTCCGCCGCGCTCGCCCAGCGCTGCCTCGAGATGCAGGATCTCATGAGGAAAACCGGTGGCGCGTTTGTGCTCGAGGCGCAAGACGCCGGCGCGATCGCGATTGACGGCAGGTTCTCCACGAAGGAGCATTTCGGCTACACGGACGGATTCGGCAACCCCGATTTCCGGGGCGTGGAACGTGCGTCGATTCCGGGCCAGGGCAAGCTCACTCCGGATGGCGGCTGGGAGCCGTTGGCTACCGGAGAATTCCTGCTCGGTTACCCCGATGAAGCAGGCGAGCTGCCCGCTGCGCCCATCCCTCACTTATTGGGACGCAACGGCACCTTCATGGTGTATCGCAAGCTGCACCAGAACGTGGCGGCCTTTCGTGCCTACCTCGAAGAGAAAGGTGCGCAATATGCCGGCGGCAAGGAAAAGCTCGCCGCCAAATTTGTGGGCCGCTGGCGCGACGGCACCCCTATCGAGCTGTCTCCGGACCAGGCAGATCCCGGGATCGTGGCCAACCCGGAGAAAAATACCAATTTTACGTACGGCGCGGATACGGGCGGTATCCGCTGCCCTCTCGGCGCTCATGTGCGGCGCACGAACCCGCGCGATGCATTCGGATTCAACGGTGGATTGGTCAACCGCCGCCGCATCATGCGACGCGGCTTGCCCTATGGCGCATATGTTCCGGAGGGACAG